>Ga0209092_10001512_pt1 | contig 22520 bp, 16 predicted proteins | sample FraStrMetagenome_FD_187446 | JGI IMG/M metagenome (GOLD analysis project Ga0209092, IMG submission 187446) | Marine eukaryotic phytoplankton communities from Arctic Ocean - Fram Strait ARC3M Metagenome (SPAdes) (version 2) | ecosystem: Environmental > Aquatic > Marine > Oceanic | place: Fram... | reverse complement strand
TACGTAACTAAAATTAGGTTTCTTATTTGTTCCCAATGGGACCACAATGAGTTGAACCTTTTCCTATGTATTGATCTAATTGGGATGGATATATTGGAAAGAGGGACCACATTTAAATGTTCTCTACGGTATCTTACATTTTTCTGGATTCTATTGCTGACAGGTTTTGATAAAAAGATTCCATAAGGAACATCCAATTTTCTACGAGTTCTTTATAACGACGGACATCATCTGCGCGAGCATATTGAAAGAGATTTGGAATCGCTGCTCCAGGCGCGAATAATGTTGGGACAAACAGTGGTTTAATTCAGGTATTGATTGAGATTAAACTGTCAATTGTTGTATCCTCTTTTTAAATGTATAGAATTAAATGATTGTTCATGTATTATGTACTTTATCTTATTTTGTGTTAACAGTGTGTTCTTTGTTACTCTAGAGACACCACAGAATTTATGACAGCTGTTTGATAGAAAAAAAGCTTTTGCAATTACCTTATAATTACCTGTCAAACTATAATTGACAATATGAGTAGTACTAAAATCAATTCAACTTTATATCAATAAAATCTAGTAGCAAAAAGTGATCACTTAACATGCAGAACGAAAACCTCGCATTTCGTTTTTAACTGCTTCATTATTGGTATTTTCCCAAGTGTAATTCTACAGCTTCTCTTATGAAGAGAAAAGAATCACCTTTATGGTTTAAATTAGCTGCAGTAGAACACGATATCTTCGAATTTAAAAATGGCAGCTTACTTTATGATAGCCTTAGAGGAATGGAAATTAAAAGGAAACGCGGGGCTAGAGATGCAATATGAAATTATAATTCAAGCTGAAAATCCAAAAGTGGAAAATTAAAATGTTTTTGAAGTGATAAAGAAAGGGTTGAGCACGATTTTCTATACATTATATGGTTCCGTGAGAAGAAAGCCAGGGGCTTCTTCTCACTGCATCTGGATTGCAGAACGAATTCCAAACCAAATAAGAATAGAACCGAACGAATTCAAGCACTTCAATTTTTTAACCCTTCGCGTTGGCAGAAATACTTTTCAATAACTCTTAGTTAGGAACTAATACATATACTTAAAGTTCTTATACATAAACCGTTTGGTGTTTTTTCTTTTATCTATAAGTAAGCAGTTTTCATCTCGGTTTGGTTACATAGACAGGTATTTTGCAAGTCATTATGATTCCTTTCTTTAAATAAAAACGGCTTCAATATTGACGACAAGGAAATTCATTTTTATAATAATGTGTGCATAGGATCAATCGCTGAATCTATTGGAAATATTATAAGTATCGAGACTGTTTTTAGTATCTCTGCACTAGACCAATTATATTTTTCACTTTGTTGAAAATGAAATACAATTTTAAAGAACATTTTATCCACTCTTAAATATAGATATCGACTCACCCCAGCATGTGCTAGTTTGCTTTTTGAAAAATAAACGCTACAAATGTTGTCGATCCTTTTTATTTCTGTCTATCTTTGTGCATGCCATCCACAAGCTACTATTGTTACAAAGCCTTTCTTTACTCTCACATATTCCAACGTGTATTTTCTGTCCATACTAACATAATTATATGCTCTTATCTCACACCAAATCATTAATCTTCTCTTTTGAAACATATTTCATACTATAATGATTTTTTCAGGAGATTCATGCAGCAGAAAAATTGTGACAATCTTTTCTTGTGACTTAACTATTTACATGTTATACAAAAGCAAAGTAATTTAAATGTTTTTACATTCGAAATGAATATGAAGGGCAACTACAAAGTAGCATAGTGTGTTTAAAAATTTAAACTGCAGCTTGAACTGAAACGTCACCACTGTCACATCAAACAATGCTTGCTATTCATTTCAATCTTCATCAAGTTTTATGGAAATTTTGATTGAAACATGGCTTATTATCTTCCTTGCGATTGCAATTGATGCAACAAACAAATCCAGATTCGGTTCTTTTGGATTTTTAAATCATGCTTAACAAACCAATGATCTTTGTAAGTGGCTCTTTTATAGAAGCACGTTCTGTGAAAGAATTCTGCATGAATTCGTTTGTCAGCCTATGCAAAATAAAATAACGAAAACATGTAACATCATTATTCTTATCTTCCAATCTAATGGATGAGCACATTAGAAGCTACATAAGTTTCAACTCTTGCACTATATGGAGACACTCAAGAGAGTAAACCAGAAGTGAATAACACACTCTTCTTCGAAGAAACTTGAATTTTCATTTGGGAATAAGAAGGACAGGAAATAGTGATTTTATAATCCTGGAATTAATTCATGTCATCATGTCATGGGGATGACCCAGTAAGTCGATGGTTGTAGCATAAAAAATATGAAAGACTGCAAAATGTATAATTTAGGTTTTAATTCATTATGAAAAGAGCAGAGGCAATGTTATTTAAGAACTCAATCTGTCCTTATTCACAGTATATTATTATTTTGTCTCTAGAGTGCGTTTAGAAGTATATCAGGATGAGTTTCTCATACAGATCATGACAAAAAATCTTTCTCTTATTCTTGAAAGAACAGATAATGATATTAAAATCAAGCTCGCCTTCCAAAGTGCTCCGAAGACTATTTTAAGAAAACATATTTCAGTCGTGTAACAGTTTTTGGGGCAAAAAATAGATTCTATTGTCTATCATGGCTTAGGTACAAGCTACATCACATAAATACGAAAATTTTTAAGATCCTATTTTAAGATCTCTTTTGAGTCAAGAGAATTAGGAGCAAACGATAGCTACTGCTTGCATCATATCGAAAGCTTCATTTTTGAGCACAATGCTCGAATAGACCCTTGGAATAGTGCTAATATAATTTCTTTTTCTTGCCTATTTGTCACGGCTATTGCTAAAGGGGTTCTGCCTTGGTTATTTGGACAAATTAAAATTTCCGGGTTGACTTCAATGAGTGATTCGATCAGCTCTGAATTGATGTCTTTCCGATTTGCTACTATGTGCAATGGATAGTTTCCATTTTTGTCAGTCTTGTTTATTTCATCTCGTAGAGTTTTTATCATGAAGTTCGTGAAAACTGGCGGGAATTGAATATTTTCGAGCTTTAAAGCTGTGTGAATTGGTAGCACAACATCCTTTTCTTCGAAAGAAGAACTTTTGCTTGAGTGGTTTTTCATTGCCGTTCCTATGATGTACAGCAAAGTTCTGTAAACAATATCAAAATCATTCCCTTCTGGACCTTTGTACGGAGAATAACGTAATATTTCAAAATTGTCAACATGATCTTCAAGTTCATCAAGCCATTCGTCGAAAAATACTTGAGCAGGCGATCCAAAAATAGAGATATCATCATCAAGGCCCTTTGGATATGATTGAAGAAGAAGCTTGATTATTTTTGGGGAACGACGACTCATCAATGCTTTATGAAGGGGTAACATTCCATCATCGTTTCTCATCTCAGCTAATTCTGGAGCTACTTCGAGTAAAAACGACACAACGTTTTCATCATCTAGACCATAATTAATGAGGCAATTATGTAGAGGATTGTTTCCGTACACATCCTTGAAAAGCACTTGCTGAGTGCAAATGTTATAAATCTGTTGAATTATATGTTTGGGACCGAAATTAGTCGCGATAAAGAGAGTATACGGATTCCGCCGCACCATTTTTTTTGTGCTATTTAACAGCAATAATCTCTCTGTATTCTTCCAATCCTTTTTCTCCATTGACTCATAGAGATTGCTCTTTGTCATGGAGCAGAGGTAATTTGTTTCAATCAGCATTTTTGTTGCATGAAATAAGTTTGAATTAATTAATGAAAAATATGACGAAAAAAGTGAACGAAAGCAACGCATAAAACAGTTCTTGACACGTAATGGAAGGTTCTTGTTCATTCATTGGTATTGAGTATCTTGCTCAGCATCGAATGATTTAGAAATAGTTCTTGCTCAGTATGATTATACATACGTCGAATTATTTGTAATGATATGTAGCAATTTATTTGTCTAATTTAATGCTTTTGTCCGACTCAATTTGCCATGTTGAAAAATATATTTAACGAAAGTGTAAGACATTTATCTAAATGAAAAATGAAGGCATTGCAAAATTGCAAACGATTTAATTTATACTCGATATATTTGAAAAATCTGTTTGAGGAGAATGATATCCGCGAGGTTATTATGTCTTCCAATAAAAAATGAGCTAAAATAATCAAATTTATTGTGCCTTCGTTCTATGGAGAAAAGAAAATGCATACTACATTTATTTCAAAACTGAATTAGAAGAGGACACTCACTCCTTTCCCGATGTGCATGAATGTATTGCATTCACCAAATGTGGCGTTTTTTTGCAGAGCGCTTAACTTGATAAGTGAAATTTCAACAATGCTGTTAACGATTTTGTGCTGTTACCTACACCTTTGACGACTGAAAAGTATTTTTATTTTTGTTTTTGAAAGCATTTGTAATCACTGCAGTCTATACATAGAAAAGGAAAAGTGAAGCAACTGCTTTAACATACAATATTGTATTCTTAACATTCTAGTAAATCTTCTGTTTAAATATAATTTAATCATCGCTATATAAAATAATTACAATAGAGCTTGATTTTTGTTCACTGGAGACTTTGTGACCTCCTAATAAATCAAAATGCCTTCGATGCAATTTGGATGGAATAACAAATTATTTTAGCTTGGTATGAGTTTATAGTAGAAATGTTGAGATTTTCTTTCCACCATATGAAAATTTAATTTGTGAATATTTAACGGTAACACAATTCTTTTTACGCATGTTAAGATTCGGTCGAGCTTATGCTAGAGACTTACCAAAATAAATCGAAGGAAAAAGATCATTAATTAAAGTCTTTTCCGTAACAATTTTTCCTGCTTCTGATTCTTTTCTTACATTTTTCCATAATTTTTAGAAATATCAAGGAAAAGGAAAACTATGTCACGTTTGTAACTTTTTGTTGTATTGATACAGCAGTTTATAAATTAATCCGAGGACAAATCCTTTTCTTCGAGTCGTACTGCTCGATTCTGATTTGTTTGAGCGAAACAGCAAAAGATTGTTCTCAATGAAGATTACAAACAAACGCAAAATCTTATCGAATTGTGCCCGAACCGGGGCCCTTTTTTTATACGAGTCTACCTCAATATTTCAAAAAGGATAAGGGTGTAAATGGTAATAATTATTGCGCAAAAGACTGCAATTGTTCAATAAGGTATGTAGTAGTAGTAGGCCCTTCCTAAGTATTGAGCCCCTAACGTTTCATCGAAGCACACGAGAATGAAAAGTAATCATTTCTAGTCCACTTATTTTAAGTTATTTCCTAAACTTCTCTTCCATACCTTGAAAGAAGGGTTCGAGCTAATGAGTGCTAATCCTGTAATATCGTTATCATCTTCTGGTTCCATATTTGCATCCATAGAGGCAAACGAATCAAAACTAAAGTGCTATGATGCTCTTTCCTCCAATCTAAAATTTACCTTGTTTCCTTCAAAGGAACCAAATTTACCCATTTCAAGTGTTACATTTTGTAATGCAGACTCTCACCTCGTTGGCTACACTGGGAAATCAAAGACGCTAATGGTTTGGGATCTAGGTCGTGGTGTCGAAGCTTATCGAATTCCAATGCAAAACGAAATGCAATTGTTTGACATTACCTCAAGAGATGGTTTCATTGTTGCATTAGTAAGATCTGATAAAAACAAGAGATTTTTTGCATTAGAATATGATATAGAGAGTGGTAAGCTGACTCGAAAGATCAAGGCTGGATCAAGCGCAGAAGCAAAAGTGGCTAAAATTCAATGCTCTCCCTGCGGTAATTTTTATGCCATTGCTTTTGATAGCCAAATCAGAATTTTACACACAGAGACTGGTAAAAAGAAGAGCAAACTTTCATTGCAAAGCATTTGTAGTGCAAACGGAATTCTAGAATTTTCAACAGACGGGTTGAACATTTTCTACTGCGGTGATGGGGAAACTATCATATTTTACTCGGTAGAAGACGATGAAGAGGATCCACAGTTGATTCATGATTCAAAAAAGCTTCACGATATCGTTTCAATTAATGCTGATGAAAATGCATTGGCCATCACGCATTCAGACGGAACAGCAGCACTTATATTGCTGAAGGAAAACAAGTCTGTGCAGAATGTTTACAAAATATCGGCAGAAAAAGGCAAAATACTCAAATCGAATTTTGATCGCTCTCACCCCCACGAAAAATTACAAATAGTGATAAGTGACAAGACGCTGTTGTGCAAGTCTTTAATATACCGTTCAGAAGATGAAAAATTGCTCTTCAAGAAAGATCATGTTATTTCTATGATGGATGATACAAATGAAAAAAGTGAACGACCCAACAAAAAGGCCAAAATTGAATCAATACATGACAATAATGATTATCAATACGATGAAAACGACCTTACCATAGCAGAACGATTGCAAAGTTTGAAGAAGCAAAATTACCTTGTTACATCTTCTGATGAAGACAATAAGATATCAAAGATGGGCATGCTTTCGGAACCAAAACTCTCAAATACAAAAGCCTTTTCTTCAATTCTAACGCAGATTTTACATTCCAACGATGATAAAACTCTTGAAGAAAATGTTTTCAAATCCAAATCATCCGCTAATAGAGATGTTATAGTAAATAGCATATCTGCCCTATCAGGTGAAGAGTTGAATATCTTAGTTTGCAAAATTGTTCAACGAGTAGCTGAGCAACCATTCAAATTTGGTTATAATGATATTCTTATGAGCTGGATGCAAGCAATTTTAGTCAAACTTTACCAACATGAGCACATTGAAGAAATTAAGGGTGGAAAGAGCACACAAGAGGGAAAAAGAGCACTCGATATGATGAGAAATTTGATCATGTCAAGAGTATCTAATATGGAAGCTCTGACAAGTTTGGAGTCTCGTTTGGCGATATTGGGAGGTGATATTTAAGTTGTCAAGAGATATAGCATGTTTTGTAACTTCTTTAAGATTATGCCTATCTTGGTGCTGGGAAATTTCTTCGCATCATAAGAATGGAATTCTTGGTTAAGATATTCTTTAGGTTATTTATAAAACAAAAAAATCTAACATTATCCTTATTGAATATTGTATTATATGTTAAAGCTTAATAAATATTTTACTCTTGCTATCATTTCACATCTCGAAGAAAAGTGCTTTTGGAAATGTCCAACACTAAGATGAAGGTTAAGAACTGCTCTCATTCTCAAGACAATATTCTGGAGGATCAAACCATTCGACATGGGGAATCGAGACATTGGGGCCAAAATAAAGAGTGTTGAAACTAGCTTGCATCAAATGAAAGTACCAACTCACAGGCTCCATAGTTTCCTTATCCGCGTAATATTCTAAAAAATTAGCTTTTGTCCACCCACAAACGACACGGCCATCCCAACCGATGCTTTCACCAATACTTTCCGCGCCTTCTAACCAGTTTGGTTTTAAAATACCCACAGGAAAATTGCGTTCCACACATTCTTTCGTATCAGGATAAAAATAATAAGATTTTTTCGTATCCAATTCCAAATCCCACATTACAGATTCGGATATGTCATCATCCGTTATTTGAATCAAATTTGCACCCAATTCATTATCGTAGTACGTCACACTTGTACCTGGTTTCATTTTGGATCCAGAGGAAGGAACGAGTCTTTGAACTATTGTGGCACGAGTTGGCCATACTGGTGGAGCACGTTCCGAGCAGGGTTTTGTATCAACTGCCCAGACCAATGAAGGAAGGGTGATGAATATTCCAAGAAAGAAACGAGCCAATTTGTTGTTTTCCATTGTTTTCTTTGATTGGAATGACATCAATAATAAAAATTTGCGATGCGTCGGAACGTTTTTGTTCGCATCAAAATTATTTATAGAACTAAGATGATATAATAGCTATTTATATATTTACGAGGTATGCATATCCTATCTACAGAGTAAGAGAAAATATGGTTTGACACATCATGAACGATCATTCCATTTTGAGACCAAGCAAAGAAAAAACTAAGAAACTTGTCGTGTTGCTGAAATTGACTTAAAGCAACTAAAGTATAAGATAACGAGAAGAAAATGGACAATAAAATACTTCTCGAGTCAAAATTCAAACAACGGATAAATGAAAAATGACTGTAAAGGTAAGAACATTCTAATTTTTCGAAATGTGAAAGTTTCTCATGAGCATCATTTGGAGTTTGTAAATTTTGGTCGCGCCCTTCACTAATATGGAGAAGTATATGCCAAGGTGCTTACATTAGACCTTACTTTCCCCATGAAACACAAAACAATGGAATTTGCACTTTCCGCGATGGTAAGGTTTGATAAGTATTGGATGAAGCACTGAGAAATCCTATAAAGAATTCATAGTTAGTTAATCCTCTAAATATATTATTTATTGGTACACGTTTTTGAAAATATTTAAATACAAGATCTTTTGAGACATTGGCCAAAAGATGCTTTCCTCGTGAAGGCAATCCATTTTAACGATAGCTGTTGGCTCTTACAAATTGTCTGCCATAAATATAGGCAGTGGAATCAGGATACGAATTTTTGAGCTCCCCAATCGCGAATGCCTTGTTTTTAGCCTTGAAGACACTTCCACCTGCCACCAAAACATTTGCTCCGGCTTTTACTAAATCTTGTGCGTTTTGCTCGTTGACACCTCCGTCCACGGATATATGTAAATCTGGTTTCAATAAACGAAGGCTCCTAATTTTTTCTATCGCTGTTTCCATATATTTGGGCCCTCCATGACCAGGATTTACAAGCATTACAACTACCACTTTGCATTGCTCTAGAACGTGTTCCACCATACTTATCGAAGTTCCAGGATTTAAAATGACTCCTGGAGCTATACCCATCTGATCAATTTGATGAATAACAGCAGCTAACTGTAGAGTTGATTCTGGATGGACTGACAAAATATCAGCGCCAGCTTTTGCGAATTCTTGAATTCTATTTTCAGGTTCAATGCACCCTAATTTAACATCCATGACTGTATTAGGGAAGGCATCTTTACAAGCTGAGACTACTGGAGATCCAATACTGACTTTGGGTACCATTTTACCATCTTGAACAGAAAAATGCAACCATTCAGCTCCTCCGTCAATGGCCTCTGAGAGATCTTGTCCTAGATTTAGAAAATCAGCTTTTGCTACTGATGGTGAGATGATCATTCGATCTGATGGTCCAAGAGCAACCAGTGCACTGGCTTTGAAGATGTTGGAGATTCCGCATAGAAATATGATTTTCTGATACTGAAGGAGGGCACACATGATGAATGTAAAATGGCAATGACAGTTGCTTTAAATGTTTTTGATATCTTTTATGAGAATGATGTAAAAGAAAAAAGAATTCTTTCCCATCGTTTTTGACGTGCTGGTATCCCGTCATTGATTTTGAACATCTGCTGCTGTTTGGATAGCGACGAAGACATTTACGTATGTAGGGTATTCATACAGAAATCCGATACCATTCGTATAATGTGAAAAAATACACCTTTTAGTTACATTGATTTCTGTTTGATGACACGACTCAAATGTTCTTTGTGACTGTTCAATCCGAATTGAATTTGTGGTTGAAGGTTTTGTGATTGGTTTTGGATTAATTCAACAATATATTTTTTGGAAAGGGTTCAATGTCTACGTTGAGGTAGAGCTACAAAGTGACCGTCCAGTTGTATTTAAGACCATAATGTATACATAAGTTTATAATAAATATCGACCTTCAGCACATGCATGGTAATACTCCGAAGAAGATTGTAGTATGCAAGGACAACAAGCTTGGTACTTAAATACAACTATGCAAAGATGATGGGTTGAAGAAATTTGGTGGTTGGAAGTAATTACACCATGGGTATTTTTCATTGATATGAATCACAGAAAGAGGATATCGCAGCAAATTCAATTCAAATACCATAATCCCAATGATCAATATTTCTAAAAATGCATGTAAAGTCTTCTACTTGTAAATGTCGAGTCATACAAGACAAAGATTTTCCATCGAAAGTCATGTTTAAGATTGAGACACTTTCAAGGAAGCCACAGCTTATTAAAATAGAAACAAACTCGTGGGAAGAAATTCTGATCACAAGCCTTCTTTTTTTTCAATCCCAATCTAACCAAACAATTATAGGTATGGTGCGACCGCTAAGCAATCTCCCAACTACGAAAATACGTCGTAAACAAAAATGTAAGATCCATTCTAAATGTTTGTTGTTCGGTAGAAAGTTAAAAGCTTCCTACCATTAGCAAAATAAACCAGTAATTCAGTTTGAATCTTGCAGGAAGTGTGTTTGAATTTTCTATCATCCTGTCTGAAACCAGCATTTTCATTGATCAAAGAATCACGCATCGATGGATTCTGATTTTTTTGGTAAACATCCATCGTGATCTCCTTCATTTTCAACGAAAAACGTATCTATTTGTAAAATGTATCGCTGAATAGGATTGTGGAATCTTAGGATGTAGAAGAAATTGGTATGGTATCTCAGAAACGTAGTACACAATCTTATTTTTATTATATCCTAACCTCTTTCCAACACAACTTCTGATTTCAACAATTGGAATCTGATTTAATGAATTAATTACTTAATAGAAAGTAATGATTGATTGTATGTTTATCAACTGATTTCATGACAATTTCAAATAAATATAAAATTATTTTGTACCAATTCTTCGACAATTTATTATTATGAGCATTGATCTATTCACGATGATACCTTTATTGATGAGACTTGATTGTTTGTAAGAACGAATGTGACTAATTTCTAAACAAAGCTTTGAGACATTCATTTACATAGTTTTTGGAGGAAACCAACAGATAAACAGCAGGATGAGATTTTGCAAAATACGTCAGCATTGCCAAAATAATGCCAGCACATACCAAAAACGAAAATACAATTTCGCACTTACTTCACATTTATACTTTTTTGCATCAAAACGAGCAAAAAATGGTTCGACACTACGGTGCTCTTCGGCATTTGCTCCTAACTACTGCAGCTCTGTCTTCACCAAAATACTTTATCAAATCTTTCACATCTCAATTTGCATTGAACCAACAAAGACAATTTGGCATTTCCTCCACCCGATTCATGTCTGATAAGCCAGTCGCTGGAGATATAGTTACAATAGACTACACTCTTCAAACTCCTGATAAAAAGGAGGCACCCGCAGATGAATTGCTATTTGATGCAGGCGACGATGTTTCATTTGTTCTTCATGCAGGAAATTATTTATCTGGATTGCATGAGGTTGTATCTGGCCTAAAACCTGGTGAAAGTGTCGAAGGAGTCGAAATTGATGCTGGATTTGGAGATAAAAATCCAGATATGATTGCGACCATTCCTAAAACTGATAAGAGTGGCTTAGATTACAATACGATCAATGTAGGTACTGAATTGATGCTTGCAAATGGATTGAAGGCCGTCGTAACGGAAGTAACAGATAAGGACTTCACTATTGACGCAAATCCACGCATGGCTGGAGTTGCCTTTCTTGCTGATGTATCTCTTAAGGCTGTGGAACCAGGTCCAAGTGAATCAAAGTATGTCTATAATGCTAAAGGAGTTTCGAAAGAGGATGATAACAACAGTTCTTACGCTGTGGCAACATTTGCTTTGGGATGTTTCTGGGGAGGTGAATTGGCTTTCATGCGTGAGGATGGTGTTGTATCATCAAAGGTTGGTTACACACATGGACAAAAAGAAGATCCCACATATAAAGAAGTATGCTCTGGTATGACTGGTCATACTGAAGGAATTCAAGTAGTATACAATCCAGAAAAGGTCACATTTGAGAGATTGGTGAATCTTTCTATGGAACGTTTGGGAGAAAGTAAGTTTAAGTTGAATCAAGTCGGGAATGATAGAGGAACTCAATATCGTCATGGTATTTATTACCATGATGACGAACAAAAAGAAGTTGCAGAACGCATTTTGGCAACATTTGGGGAAGACTGCGTCACCGAATGTAAACCAGCTGAAAAATTTTGGGATGCTGAGGATTATCATCAACAATATCTATTGAAGGGAGGTCAAAGTGCTAAAAAGAATGATGAGGTTACCATTCGTTGTTATGGTTAAATAAATATTGATTATTGATTATTAATTAGGACGCATCATCATAAACATTTGAAATATAGAGTCATGATTTCAAAGTAACCATACCTGATGTCTTCCATTACAAAGCACAAATTTTAAGGCATATTGAATGGATATCATCCTATATTTACCAAGTTTTTGAAGCCAGGTGCACCCAACAAAAAAATACGCAAGTAACCAAACATAATTTCATGTCTTTCTGTAATAGAAAACCGAAAGTGGAATAATCTTTTTCGCTAAATTGTTGATCTTTGTCTTTTTGATCGTCCTCAATGTCTTGTAATTCATCAATACGTTGGCAAGTTTCATCAGTTTCATCCGTTATTGATTTTGTGATATTTGATCTCTTTAAATCTGCATGTTCATTCCATTCCATTGCTCTCATTCTATAATCATCACTTCCACCAATCTTTTTTCTATTCTTTTTATCGATGTTCCTAAACTGAGCATCCTCAAAAAATTCAGATACTTTCACATTCTTTACGTCTCTACCATGGATGCTCCCCCTCACCCCAACATGACTCCTCAAACTTCCCCAAGTCATGCTTTGGAAAACCTGATTCCATGTAGTTTGATCCCATTTCCTGCTTTTTAAGTAATTATCCAATTGAAAGGAAAATCGGTCAATCACACTAATACCTAAAGTTCGGTCAGCATGATGAGCATATGAATTTTCATCTCGTAAGGAGGAACCTACGGAGATAACATTTGGTGCTATATTTTCATCTTCATTGCTTCCTTCTCCAATACCTTCACTTAATGTGAAAGCTTGACAAGTATCAGTGATGAACAGTATGGAGTGATATCGCTGCAAGATGTGCATTTGTTGAAAAATTGATTGAAAATCAGGTGTTGATATCTCCTCTAAATCATGAAATTTGAAAAATCCATCTCCTCCATGACCCGTCATGAAAATAAATATATTGGATGAATTTGTGAGTGGAGGTAGTTTGCGAGATGGTAATTCGTGTTCGTCATGTCTTCCTAGTAGTACTCGTGTAAAAGTGTCCACGTTCACTTCATCACCGGAATAGTCTACCTCAACATCTGTTAACGGTGATAAGTTTTTTGTTGGATCATTGTATATTTCCTGATTCCCATTCCGAAAGGAGCCGTAGGATTCGGTAAACATTGTATTTTTAAATGGATTGCGAGCATCACAAGTGTAGTCTTCTGCAAGCATCAATATTATATGAGAATCAGGAAAGTTTCCGCGCGTTTTGAGGAGTTTGTAGATGGATAAGGCATTGGCACTGTGTCGGTAATTGAAATAATATCTTGAAGTTGACACAATAATGGCATAATTGGAATTATGTTGGGGGGAAGGATCCACAACCTTTGTTGACTGTTTCGTCTGCGTTCGTCGACCGTATACTTGATTTAGAATATAAACAAAAACAAAAATATTGAAAATAGTTTTCCTTTGCATCATTTCGCCAAAAAAAAATGTTTTGATGGGCAACAATACGCTGCAGGGTGGTCTTTATTTTTATCCACAGCAGCACAGTAATGTTGTATGGCTTATATGCTGGACGAACGAGATTTAAAAAAAACTGCATAATCCAAAAATAAAAAATTGCATAAAAATGCATAATTTTAATCGTGCAAGAAATCCATATCCTAAAAAGTTGCTTTTATGGTGTCAAGCGCAGCTCGTCCTACCTATATATATCTAATCGAGATCATTTCCTTGATTCTGTTCTTGGTCAGAAATCATTGAAATAATGGGTACTATTGCTAAATTGCGAAGAGTCTTTCTAGGTGTAGTGTTTCTTGTTGGAGTTATGCAAATTCCTCTAGTACACTATTTATCAACCGAGATTCCAACCTCCAAAGATAAGCCTTTTCAACACCTAAAATCAAATACAGGAAAACTCAACATTGTTGGATTTTGGCACATTGGGAAAAGCTTTCAAGGTTCAACCGAATCCCGAGATGTGTTTGTTATGAAACAAGCTAAGGAAATTTTGGGTACCTATCTTTTTAAGGAACGAAGCAAGACCACACAATACGATTTAAAATTGAATTATGTTACAAGAGAAACATTGTCAAATGAAACAAAGTCATTTCTCCAAAAAAATGATATCGAAGAACTTGTACCGACTGTTTTAGACATGGATGGTACAACTGAATATTTTGAATTTCCATCCTTGATGGAGTTATATTCCTTTTGTAAAAAACCAGAAAACCATGATAAAATTGTTTTTTATATACATACCAAAACCGTGGATATATTACGGTTCATATTTCAAGATTTTTTATTTGGGAAAAGGTGTTTATCCTGCATGAAATCAAATCGATATAAGGCGTGTGGACCTCACTATACAGATACATCCAAATTTTTATGGTCACACTTTGCTGGAAATTTTTGGATGACTCGATGTTCGTATATATCCATTTTAAATCCACCCTGGTTTAATAAAGTATTGGAAGAAGAAGCAAATATCAAAGATATTAAAGAACCATGGAATTTTCACCCACCCTATGGACGATATTTAGCCGAATATTGGATGATGAATGATTATGGAGAACGAGATGGACATTTACCTTATGGACGGTCTTCATCAATCATAAAGAAAGAAGAAGTTTGTTCCAATGGTTTAACAAGACAAGCAGATGCGGTAAGTGAGCTTTCCAATATTTTCGGTTCCAGTGAATTATGAACGTTATTCATTTAGCTCGTATTTATTTCTTGACAATTATATTAAGGTGGAAGGTCTTGAAACACCAAGGTGGAAGTTTAAAGATGAAAAAGATTTCCAGACATATGAAAAAGAGCACCAATGAATATGAAAATAGTAGGAATCATCATCAATATTCAATAAAACTTGTCACACAAAACAATAACTTCGAGCAAAGGATTGTTTTTCTCCAAATTCTGTTAATATATATACAAGTTTTTGATCCGTTCACATAATTCAGGACCTCCATTATCTTTAAGTAGAAATAGCGAAGGAATAGAATGAAATGAGAGATTTTGAATCATGCGATTTTCGCTTGGGTAGTAGAAAACTATCGAAATGTTGTTAATGAAAACGATGAACATGCTTTCAGGTAAAAGAGGTAAACACTCAGAAGATCATTCATGGTATCTATTATCGACTTGCACTATTGATTGTACGATTGTTACATCGTTTTTGAGGATTGCGAATGATCAAGAATAACTTTCGCTTCCTTTCATATGTACGCTTTGATTTGATTTGATTTAATTGAGTTGAAATCAAACTAAATCACAGATAAGTAAGTTTCACGATTGTGAAAAAAGTTGCATAGCTATAACATGTTATTAGAATTTGGAATATCCATCATTTGTGATATCCAGATCCTGTTTCCAAAAGAAGATAAATAAAAATGAAACTGTTATTTCCGAAACAAAAATGATAATAACAAATATCATTGATGTTCATTTTCATCTCTCCTTACCTTTTCGTATTTCCGAAGCTCGATAAATCTGTTCCATTAAAAGTGTTCTTGCAAATTGGTGTGTAAAGGTCAAGGAACTTAAACTCAACACTCTGTAATTCGAATGATCGAATCGGGCTTTTTGATCATATTGCATGGCATAAATTTGGGATTTGTAAATCGATGGTAATCCTTCCGCACCACCAATAATGAAGGATAAACGACTCCCACCCAATTCTAACCAATCATATATTTGGGTGGATAATTCTTCACTTGTGACAGCTGATCCTAAGGGATCTAAAAAACATATGACATTATTTTTCTTTAGGTCAGAATCGATCCCCTTAATTAAATCATTGTCATTTTTATGCCATGTTGTTTGTACATCTAACAAACTTGGTTTTAATCGAGTTTCATACATGGTGTAGGCATCATTTAACCAGGATTCGGATCCATTTTTACGTCCAACGATGCGGATATTGATCTCCATACCCATCTGAAGGACGAGATTTGATTTGGAGTTGGAATTGGAATGATTGTGGAATGGGTGATTTGGCGTGTAGAATGATTTTGTGCTGGTTAGGAATGTTCCTTTTTGTAACTTTATAGAATGATAATGCGGTACAAATAAATTCGAATTTCCAAATTGATAAGCTTGACAGTAATCAAGGAAATATTGGCTAACATTATTGAAAAAAGAAATGATGAGAAAGTAGCAGATGGGGGAGGTTTTGGGGAGAGTTTTCATCAGCATCATGCTATTCCTTCTTCTTGATATTTAGTGATAATTTTTGTGTGGATCAAACTACTCTCCTGAAGCTTCTCCTGTCAAATAATATAAACGAGACTCTCGTTCGTACGTATTTTTTATTTAAGAATTCAATTGTGTATTATTATGTCTTAAATATAACATAATTTTATTCATGGCTTGAATGTTAAAGGTGCAATGAAGCCAATATGATCATAAAAGCCCATTTCTATTCACCTAGCCAATTTTCATCCACAGGAATCAATGTTGCTTTATGAGTGATTGGAATGGTACTTGCTTAATGGGTTAACTACAAATTCTTTCACGCAATAAATAAGCAAAATCTTATCATTTAAATTTTTATGCATATTTCTTATTTTCCCACAACAAATTATTGTGAAAAATTCATCTAAACGGGCCATTTCTCGGGCATAATCCGGCTTCTGACAAAATAAACTGCCAATAAATTTTATCAAATCGGTCATTTGTCTACGAGTAACATAAACAAAAATATGTAGAAAATGAGGGAGGTAGAAAGCCAAAAAAAATCTTGAGAGGAGTCTTCGATATCTAAAGAGTTGATGGTGACATTCATTATTTGCAACATCACTCTCACTCTTTTTTTTTTCTGAAAGAAAGACGAATCTATCTCATGATCTCCAACAACACGTACAAAATTATCCTTTGTTTCCTATTTCTATCCTTCTTATCACCCATGAATCGAATAGTATCGGCATTCCATCCAAGCAAAACGAATGATGTTCCCAACAAATTAGCTCTCGTCACGGGTGCCACCGATGGGATTGGCTTAACAACTGCCAAAGTGAGTTAGGTGTATATACACAATTATATCTAAAAAAATTCCGACAAAGATTCATTGTCATTCTATCATTTACTTATATTTCTCACGCTAATGTGAATCTAGAATTTAGCCAAAAAGGGATATCAAGTAATAGTTCATGGTAGAGATTCCAAACGAATTGAATCAGCATGTCAACAAGTGAATCAATTTGCTTCTTCTTCTTCATATAATAATCATAAGAATATGGCCATCCCAGCATTGGCGGATTTATCTTCCCTTTCTGGTTGTCATCAATTAATTTCCATATTGGACAAAATTCATATACAAACATCCTATTTTCCCAATCTAATCATTCATAATGCGGGTGTATTCTCAGATGAATTGATACATGTAGGAGAACAAAAATTGGAACAAACCTTTGCTGTCAATGTATTAGCACCCTTTGTGTTAACCTCCATGCTTCTTCCAAATTTATTATCTCGTGATAAAGAAGACGACGAAGAAGAAGTCATTCGAATTGTGGTGGCAAGTTCGATTTCTCAATCGTCTTCGATATCCAATTGGGAGGATGTTGCATTTTATGAACAAGAACGGTTTTCGTCTCATAAAACATACAGTGAATCCAAATTATTAGTAGCCATGCTAACGTATGAAATGTCCCAACGACTCCAATCATCCAAATTAAACAAGGAGAAGAAGAATACTACTATGAATTGTTTGGATCCAGGTACAGTCAATACGAAGATGTTATTGGCAGGTTGGGGATATTGTGGTATCGATGTGGATAGGGCCTTGGATGAAACTTGGTTAAGCACCACAGAAAGTTTGAAAGGAATGACAGGGAAATATTATGTTGGGAGATCCGAACGTAAATCCTCTAGTTTTGCATATGATCGGACACAGCGGAAAAAGCTATGGGATTTACTTTGTGATCTGGCTCCAGATGCTGCTTTGCAATGGGATGAATAAAAAACAACAATTGTTTTTAGAGGGTCATTGTGAAAGTATTTGATTTGACTGCTGCTTCTTCATAGATTGATTGGGAAAATACCACTCATGGTGTTTTGTATTTGGAATCTAATCAGGATTTTTTTATCGTGTATCTCAAATGGATACCCGGAAGAACTATATTCGAATGAGAAATAGATGCACTACTTTATTCCAATGAATTTTCGATAACATTTTCTGGGGAAAATAATAATAAATAAAATAATCATCTTGCAATATTCTGATGCATTTCAATATTTCCAAGATACTATCCGAATGACGTCTTAAAATTATTGTTTGCTAAATGTCCTAAATGTTTTTAAATAACTCGGAATAATATGTGATGCACATGAGTATTGTTATGATGAACAGTTGCCAAAAACCAACGAATGTGTCTATCTCTATAAGCCTTCTATTTAATTAAATATATAGCAAGACTCCCCTATAAATCTATCTACGAATTCTAAGGAAAGTTAATAAGGTGATGAAGCAAGGCATCATACAACGAACCAAAACGATCCAAAGACGAAAGATTGCATCATCATCCTACATGTAATCATGCACAGGATACCAAACCTATTATCATGTCCCCACGATAGATCAGTGTATAGGTTCTCGTCGTTTGCAACTCCATTCCTAAAATTGGCGTTGAGTGTAATTCTTCCACTGAAATCTTCTGCAAATGAAATCCAAGAACAGGATATCATCATCCTTCAAGGCAATATCACGGATGACATAAATCGTGATGATAATGCTGCATCCGATGATTATGTTTTCAATTGGCTGGTATTTGGAATCACATTTGGAATAGGTTTCATGTTTGTTCTTGTGCTTTCTTTTATTTTCCGAAAGAAGATAAAATATGTAAGTTTGACAACCTCTCTTCATTATTCCGTTGAGTCCTTTGAAATATCTCTGAATAATGCATGATGAGTATCTCACTCATTCCCTTTTTATTTTTATGCTACACTGCCCACATTGATAAATCAGTGGATCAAAAAATGTTTCGGAGCACAAAGAAAGCTTGATCCAGAACAAATAGACGCAGAACATTTAAGCGCTCTGGATAGTTTGATTTTATCTTCGAAAAACAAACACCCAAATAGGAATGTGAACGGTAATAATGTTAGCAATGCTAGAAATTTAGGTGACAATGATCTAGATGCTCCATTTTTTGATGATTTTGCGGATCTCATGTCCGAATCATTTACCAAAAAAACGACGGAACGGCAGGAAATGGAACGAAGGTTTGGCCAACCATTGTTATAAAAGACCATGGGCAGTTATTGCCGTTGGATTATCGCTGGTTCTGATAGAGATAGCATACGTCACTGGTGTCTTATAATTAATACCGCTTTGCTCGAAAAAGAACAGTAACAAAGGATAAGTTTTGTGCCCATGATATTTTCAAATCATGAAAAATTATAAGGCTTCTGCTGAAAGTAATGCATTATGTACAAAGACCTCTACATTTAATAAACGAAATAAAATCCGTTGTCTATACCAAGGTGAAATCTCGTTCACCAAACTGTGCATCCATGTCATAATCATACCTTATTAACCTCGTTGTCACTTTGAAGACTTAGATATTAATTTCAACATATTCAAAAGAATCAGAAAAAGTTTTCATATATTGTTATATAGTTTCCAGCGTAAAACTATCTCTATTTTATTTTCATAGTCTGGACATATTAAATATTGAAGCTATGATGTATCCATTTAATTATTAATTCTTGAACTGAGTTCACCTAGTTGAAGACAAATAGCGCATTTCTGGAACATCCTATGATACACTTTACAATTCATCTCTGTATAAAAAAGAGGCAAGTGACAATCGCAGTTGCATTAAGGAAAAAAAAATGAAATTCATAACATGCTCAAAAGTTTAATGGTAATAACCTAAAATTTCTCATTCGACCATGGTAAAACTTACGCTGTTCCAAAGAAAACACTCTTGCCATTGTGCTTATGAATTTTAGTATCTTTCCACTTTTTTCTTTGTTCCTCATTTTTCTCAGCATTTGACATCTTCCTTTCTTCTGTCTTCTTGTTATTCTTTTTCACATTATGAAAGACGCTTTTCGCATTTGAAGCTATAGGTAAAAATCGAAATAAAAGGAAATGTTAGTGCATGGTTTGTTCCAAGTATGGGCAAGGATGGAAGGCTAGTTTAGATGTGCTAAGACCAACCGAAACTCAAATCAATCTGTCACTTCTCTAGACTCACATGATGTAAGGCTAATAAGCGCAAGTGCTGTGATGTATAAGGATGAAAGCTTCATTTTTGTTTGGAGTACTTTGAGGTTCGTGAATTACTTGTTGTGTGAAATCTATCCGTGATGTGATTCAGATGGCGTGAAGAAGCTCAAGCAGTGTTTTTTCTCCATATACTGGAACAAAGGATCATATCGTATGTAGATTAGATACTTAGACAGTGTTCATATCTTTCTTGGTAACATAAGCCTCTAATTTTTAAATAGGATTCTGATTTTTAACAACAAACACACGTGATTTTATACTCTGGATTGTGTAGTAATACATTTTTTTAGTTGAGTCTTAAATCAAATTCATATAAAGGATTCCAACATACACAGAACTAAAACTATCCAGTGATATGAGATATGTTGCTTAATTCTAACCCTAACTGCTGCTATGATCAAAATGGAGCTCATCTCCTTTTTTCTCTTGATTAGAAAAATAGAAGGCGTGTTTCTTGAGTGATAAGGAAAATGATTCCGATGAGACGTAGAAGTTGATGACTTTTAAAGATTACGATTAAGATAGAATAAAAGTAATTCATGAAGAGTGAAGATCATGACTTCAAAAGGATTCATTTTTGAGTGAAAAATTGATGGCCACGTACGTATCCAATATTGGCTAGATTTAGTCCAAAAATAATAGGTTGTTGTTGTTGTTCGATGTTGTTCCTGCTATACAAACAAATCCCAATTTTTGTCCCATAATTTAAGATGGTACTTTTAGAAGCATTATCCATAAGTTTGGTTGAGGCAATAAGTGGAGCAATCTACAATGGTTACATGAATTCAAAAGACTACCCAAAGAAATTATGCAATCCACCTGGCTTACTTTGGTTGTCTGATTTTTTGAGTTTGTCGGAACTGGTCCCACTACGTCTTTTAGCCACCATATCATCCTCGAATCATGAGTCCATCAAAAGAATCACAAAAAAAACTGATGGTTTGCCTCCTACGCTAGAAGGTGTGAAAAAGATAAATATCACAAACTTGAGCAATATAAGTGGAAGTAATGTTGGAAATTTTGTTTTCGATGTTCAAATCTTCGTCAACGGAGAAAAAGACAAGCAATTGAAGTGTACTTGCTCGCGAACAAAGAAACAACTCCTGCGCCTCTTAGAAGGAAATTCTTTTGTGGGTTCCTTAGACAAAGATACGCACTCACTCGTTGTCAAGTTCAAGGATACGACATATGATAAAAAAGAAAAAGAATTGTTACAATCCATCATTGACAAGCTCCATGCTCAGCATATACATCTCTCTGAACATCCTTTTTGCCATTTCATTGGATTTTGTCCTTGTAAGGAAAATAACGACCCTCTTCATCCTCAAATCATATCTTTCGATGTAGGTGTTCTATCAACACATCAAAGGCTCGCATTGGATCTGAATGGATATTCTTTGGCATTATTCCTAATTATTGTATTGAGAACGACATACTTGAATTGCATTGACGTTTCTAATGAATTGAATATATCTGGTATATCACTTATGATATCTTTACTATTGTTTATGACATTCGACGTGATTGGACGTGCACAGCGTCGAGAATATTTGAAGAACATTGAAGCTTTGATGCGATGGACACGTCTGGTCCCAATTTTTTCTTTATTCATGATTCTTGAATCTGGATTAATGCCCCTTCTTTTCTTTTTCCTCGTGATTCTGCTGCGTGCAACGTTTGACGCAATAAGAACTCTATATCGGATAGGTATGATGGATCCTTCCTTGCGAAATTCGAATAGTGTGCGATCAGTTGCTCAAATTGTTTTTATGATTGTGGTATTGCCTTTTATAAGCAGACTCATAAACATTCTATCCAACCATAATAAGTAATGAAGTATAGGATATATAAATTTATACTTCTTGAATGTAAATGATCAGAGATAGCATTAGCAAACTTCTTCCTATCAAACCATATCCATCATATTTTCTATGAGCTTTATCCTTTACAGATATTATGCATGAAAGGATATTCAAAACGTGATAAAAAATCGTTCTTGAATGTGACCTATCTGGATATCTTAAAACCAGATGTCTTTTTGTTTCGTGTATTTTTAATGTTTAATAATAGTATAAACGCACCTCTACCACCTCAGCTGGTTCCTCCGAGATCTAGTTCGCCCACTATGAGAATATTTACTTCCCCATCTTTGATAATCATTGCTACCCAAAGTAATTGAAATTCTTTAGTCCTTTTAATTTTTTTCCTTATGTGTACCACGACAGAAACTTAATAGCAT
>Ga0209092_10001511_pt1 | contig 22534 bp, 11 predicted proteins | sample FraStrMetagenome_FD_187446 | JGI IMG/M metagenome (GOLD analysis project Ga0209092, IMG submission 187446) | Marine eukaryotic phytoplankton communities from Arctic Ocean - Fram Strait ARC3M Metagenome (SPAdes) (version 2) | ecosystem: Environmental > Aquatic > Marine > Oceanic | place: Fram... | reverse complement strand
GCACATATTCGTGGAATAAAAACCAAAAAATACCTATGATTTTTAGAAAGGTACAAGTTGAGACATGTATACATCAATATATGTTCTACAAAAAATACCACACTTGTGGAATTTCCTGGACAATACAGTGATACAACAGTGACGATTCTTTAAACCGTTACGTATCACATTTAACCGTTATTCAATTTTCCGCTGGAATAAGATACAGAAATACTTTCTCGGTAAGGAGCGTCAAAATCTCATACTTAAAAGCATTTTTGTCCCATACTAAACATCATAGATTTCAAATAGAGAGAGAGAGCTAAAAATTATGATGTCAGCAAATCTTCTTTAAACACACCTTTCTCTTTTTAGAAAGTTAACTACATAACTACATTTTATGAAACAATATTGCACTTTGCGGAGAATAGCTTTTTCTTTTTTTTTACATTTGAATTGGAAACTAAGCAGAAATATCTGACTTATGTCATCCATTATCATCTTCCTGACGCATGAAGCTCTCTATTCATGAGAAAAAGATAGCTAGAATATTTTTTCATTAGAGTTTAGTACGTCATAATTTTCTTTTAAAGTAATTAGGTAAACTAACTACAGTTTCGGTCAAACTCAAAAAATACATAGAAATTGAAAGCTCATCATCAATACGATCTTGACGTCAAGAGAACTCTTTCTAGTTGAAGTTTTCTCACAGGTCTGCAAGCGTAAGACTCAACCTTTCAATGAATCATTTGATGTAAGTGATTCAAATTTGGCAAAACAAAATTTAACTCTCTTTTTATGAATTTACATTATCTATTTGCAGATTTTAAATAAAGTTGAATGCTCAGAATAAATTAACCAATAGCACGCGTCGGCAGATTCTTTGCTTCGGCTCCTTCGATACTCATATTTGGTATTGACAAAGAATTAGTTTCAATTTGTGTGAGAAAATGAGTGACTTGTATTGTGTCATCTTTTTCTTCACATCTGTTACAGTCGGTGTCACTTCCAACTAAAAATAGCTTAATGAAACATTTTGGTAATATTCCAGCTATTTGAGTGCCTTTAAACATCTGTTCAAAGCTCACGACGTCTTGAGATTTTAAATTTTCTGTGAGCTTAGCATTGCCTTTCAATGATTGTAGAAATGAACCTAGAATAGAATCATTACTTAGGTTACATAAAGGCTTCCCAAGGATCGTGGAACTCTCGTCCTGTGCTAATTTAAAAAATCCAGCGTTTGCGTGAATAATACGAAATGGAAATTTTGCTTCTGTAATGAACCTGTACAAGTGACAAATTTATTTGAGTTGTAGAAGATGTATCTGTTCAAATATAAAGACATTGGCGAAAACTTACCGCGCATGTCTAGAAAGGCCAACAGCTTTACTTAAACTAATTGGGGCATACTCAAATATAGAAGGATTGTGATCAATGTAAGGAAGGAACTCTTTTGGCAAAGAAGAGAGAAATTCCTTATTTTTCATCGCCACCTCATTTAGCGAAAGTCTTTCGCCACCATCGATGGTCATAAAACGTTCAGCGTATTTCAGAGCTTCTCTGGTTACTGTTGCATCGTTCATAGTGTTTATGTTGAGATCATTTGGTCCATCAAAAGCTACAGACTGACTCAAGTCTGTCAATAACTGTGTTCTTTTGTAATGTGGGTGACTCACGTACATAATATTTTCGTATTCACTCTGCCTTTTTCCATCGTCAATTTGGTTCTTTTTTGGACTTGTTTCTTTTGGTTGAAATGAATTTTCAGATGTGAATGTTGATGAAATGGAAGATTCTTTCGGATAAATGTGGATAGCTTTAATAGTAATAATTGATGGATCTCTAACCTCAACCTCATCTCTGGAACTTGCGCACGCAGATTCTGTCTTTTTTGAATGATCTTTTTTCATTCTCTTTCGTTTACAATTTCTCTTCGGGATGCTATCAAAGAATAATGACCTTGCCTTAAGTTCCACCTTTTCGCCTAGGCAACTCTCGTTTTCTTGATAATTACTAAATTCGTCTTTACCTGAATATGTTGTATCACTCATATCCTTTGAAAACATTGAATCGTCGCTTGCAATATCATCATAAGATGAAAAAGTTTCTTTTGTCATACCTATAAACTCCATCGAAAATTTTCTTTTCTGGAAACTTTTGTTCAATTTATTAACCAACATTGAAATAAAAAAATCGCTCTTACTTTTTGTTGAAAAGAAAGCGAGATAGTTGAAATGAAGTCGAAAGAAATTTTATGACAATAGTTAACTTTGATGAGATTTTTACCCAACAACTGCTGTTTCCAAAAAGTGATGTAATCCCGATTCATAAAGTCAGTGTACTTTTGATACTGAAACTGACATATGGAAATTCATTCAGTTTTTTCATTCGTGCAGGTACAATAGATGATTTAAGAATTACATTTATTTAGTACATATGCCTGTAACACAATTTTTGGTGTTTGCATTTGGTTACATTTAGGAGCAAATATTTGAAGAATCCAAAATCCGTCATTTTTTGTTTGCCACGTATTTCAGTTTCCAAAATAATGATTTTTATGATTCTTTAAAAGTTCTAAGAGAGAAAGGGCTTGTTTGAGACAGATGTTTTTGGAGTGACGGCATCCCTAAGTAATATACTAGCATTCTTTCATAGATTTTCTGTCGCTTTGTTATATTTTCTGTGACTAGAAATTGCGCACATTTTTGGGTCCACGTGAATGAGTTGTTTCTTCGTACATTCTTTTTTCTCACAATTAAAATGTACTGAAATCACTTATGACATTGATGAATAGCCTAAACATACCAACAATTAACGTGTTCTATACTTTAGCGAACACTAACTGCGATGTGCAAGTTGAAGTTCAAGATGACTTAGGAGTGAAATGATTTACTTAAAACAGATTTTTGCGTTTTGTTGCCTTCTGGAGTTCGGTTTTATTTATACTTATGGAGAAATACAACAATTTCTCTATTTATTAGGCCATTTGGAGCTATACTTAGCGGTTTGCCAATGACATCTGCCGAGTTGACATCACTATTCTTACAACAGAACGAAAACGAAAAAAAACGTATTTTGAGAAACTCCACGGAGTTTTTTCTCTGATCGAGAGTCAAAATGTGTATCATTTGTTGACAATGTTTTTGCTCATGGATACCTAATGTATAAAAAGTTTCATGTTATTATTCCAGATCAACCATTATCTGAAATTGGTTGAAATAACAATTTATAATGAAATTTCGTTTGTTTATTGATATCTCGGAATGTAACTTATTGAATTCTTTCATTCTTTTGCGATTGCCTTAGAAATAGAACAGCAGTTGGCTATTTTCCCTTCTATACAACAGGGTTGATTAATTATGCGTGTCTGCGATTGTATACATCGTTTTGATAGGTGTTTCGAAAACATCAGAAAAAATTACCATTGAATTGTTCCGTAATGTCTGAGGAAAACTCTGTTGATTTAAGACAGCAGAATTCTTTTCCACGAACGTTCTTTGCCTCTCTCTGAATAAAATAATGCTGAAATCCTATAGAGTGTGTCCGTTTGAGTTGTGCAATAAAAATACGCACATCCATTCATTTGATTCGATATTCCAAGTTGATGAAGATACGGGTTTTGAAAAAAAATATCAACACGTGGAATCAGATCGTTCATTCTGGGAGCTGCTTATTTTTGTGGAATGATAAATACAATATTAGGTAATTAGTTTTTTTGTGTTCATGTTTTGTTGGCCACCTATTGAATGTGAAACTCCCTCTACATTGAGTTTAGCACGTCATCCAGATAAAAAATTCGCAGTAACTTGTAAATTAATTCAAAGATATCCTTTGCTCGCATTCGCTTCATTCTGCCCTCTTTAAAGGATAAACTTGAAATTGAGAAAAAAAGATGTAACATGTAATTAATAAATAACTTGGAACAATATCAACTATGAGAATTGGGTGACACATGAAGATACTCCTGCAGAGCGAATGGTTAGATTTGTTGGTCAAAACTCCCAAAAATAAAAATTTGTAAAAAATGCAAAATGTAGTACTATGTACTCTACTTAGATCCGCCGTAGATTACATACTTAGCAAGCAAATATTTTTTCGTGGTCCTTGAGGACCCTCTTTCACCATATAATCTGCTAGCCCCAAGAGTAAGTAACGAAATTGGGAAATGGCTGTTGCAAAATGTCCAAGTTCAAGCTTCACACTTACTGATTTTCACAAGCATTTGCCTAACCTATTGTTTTGCTTATGATGTTATCCAGTTTGCTATATTATCTCAAAAGCATAAGAAATAATGTCTGAAAGAGGAGGTTTCGGTCGTGGAAGAGGACGTGGTCGTGGACGTGGACGCGGAGGAGACCGTCGTCGTGGAGGAAAGTCGGAAGAGAATGTGTGGACTCCTGTTACCAAACTTGGACGTCTCGTTAAGGAAGGAAAAATCGCTTCAATTGAAGAAATCTTTCTTTACTCCATCCCCGTAAAGGAGGCTGAGATCATTGATTATTTCCTCAAAGAAGATCTTCAAGACGAGGTAATGAAGATCATGCCTGTACAAAAGCAATCTTCTGCCGGTCAACGTACTCGTTTTAAGGCTTTTGTTGCCATTGGAGATACCAAGGGACATGTAGGTCTTGGAGTTAAGTGCTCCAGTGAAGTAGCCACTGCTATCCGTGGTGCCATCACTATTGCCAAGCTTAATGTAGCCCCTGTACGTCGTGGATACTGGGGAAGAAAAGGAGGAATGCCCCACACTGTTCCCTGTAAGGTAACTGGAAAGTGTGGTTCCGTACGCATTCGTCTCATTCCTGCCCCCCGCGGTACTGGACTTGTTTCTTCTCCTGCCGGAAAGAAATTGTTGCACATGGCTGGTATCCAAGATTGCTACACTTCTTCCTGTGGACACACCCGTACCATGGGTAATTTCATCAAGGCCATCTTCTATGCCCTTCGTGCCACTTACTCTTATCTCAGCCCTGAATTGTGGCCTGAGAATCACTTGGGTGCATCTCCCTTCCAAGAACACACTGACTTCCTTTCCAAGAAAGCTCTTTAAGTTTCTATCTTGTATTTAGGTTGTATGTCGTCATAATCCAAGCAAATCGGCGGTTATTATCATTTATCAACCATGATTGTTGACCCGAGGGAAGCTCTGGGGCAGAGCGGATCTGCGTAGGTGGACACCTTCGAACTAACAGTCATGCATTGAGAACAGTTTCTTCGTAATCTTTGATTGGCCAGTAATTATTATAATTTCTAATCTAAACAGGATTTCATCAAATTTCATTTCCATTTTTCTCAGTTATATTTAATATGAGTATGTCACGACGCTGTTGTTTATTTCTAGGTTTTCTTATCCAATATTTCTCTATTCTAAACAAATCAAACATTCATAACACACTTGAGGGGCAGTTGAAAGATTTTTACACTTAAATAGATTTAACTTAGTTGTCATCACCCCAATTCTCAGATCCAACTATAACTGCTTCATTGTTTTCATCATCATCATCTGATTCTTCCTCATCACCTTCGACGCCCTCATCATCACCAGCTTCTGGATTGATAACCTCCTTTTCATCGGCCTCATTTTCATTTCCTTTACCGTTATTCTTAGAATCACTTTCTTCAACTATATTGTCCAAATCTTGGTTCTTCATTTCAACACCATCAATTGTAGCTGTACCAGCATGAATTTCATCCTCATCTTTCAATTCCGGTGGCGCGACGTAATGAGGAAGTTTACCTCTTTGAAAATCATTAATCATGGTAATAGCACTACTTCTCAGACATGGTTCACCACCCTTCAACAATCTACCAGATCGAGTGGAGATTTTTTCTAATAATTGTATATGATTAGTCCAAGTCTCATCTCCTGACTTGGACAGACTGTATTGAGCTGCAATATGTTCTCGTTTGACTTGCTTTAGAATGGCAGGAATAAAATCTTCTGGATTTTCCAATCGTTCTGCCCTGACAACTCCTTTCAAGACAGAGTCAGTTTCTGTATCATCAGCTGTATTAACAACCACTCCAGGACAATCAATTAATGATATTCTTTTGAACAAGGAGATGTATTGCCAAATCTTGGTTTCTCCTGGAACGGGTGCTACTTTACAACTCTTTTTGGAAATCAATGTATTAATCACAGAACTTTTTCCTACATTTGGATATCCAATAACTCCTACACTGATCATTTTCTTATCTTCGTGAAGTTGTCCAAATTGACGAAGCAAACTTATGAGAGCTCCTTTCCCAAAAGCATGTGTCATGGAAGCATGGAAAGCAATTGTTGGGCGCACAGCTGACAAAACTCCAATCCATCGTTTGGCTACCCAATTCGGTACTAGATCAATCTTATTCAAGACAAATATGAGATGTTTATGCTTAGCATTCTTTTCTACGTGACGTTCAATCATGGTACAACGAGTTCCTGGCACGTTTCTAGCATCTATGATATGTAAAATGACATCGGAGCAGTCAATAACTTTGTAAAATTCTCCCCAAATACGACGTGATTGTCCTTTGAGGAACAAATCATCTTTCTTTTCTTTTCTCCAATCGATTCCTTCTCCTTGTGTAGATTCGATATTGGAATCTCTTCCCCATGGGACAATACCCTCTGAAGTATTAATTTCATCATAGAACTTAGAACTGCTTTGCGCAGCTTTGAGCAAAGCTGCATATCCTGCAGTGGCATCTGTACTATCATTCACATTTTCAGATACTGCATTGGCTTCTCCTCCAACATGAATGGCCCCTGCTTCCATCTCCTTTTTCTTTAATTTCCGTTCTTTTTCATTGGTTAAAAATTGTTCTCGATTTAACAATAATTGATCTAGCTTCACTCTCTTTCGTCGATGTTTTTTCCCAAAGGTTTTGTCAAAGGGTTCATTAGCGAGTAGACCTGCATTGAGGGATCCGTTTTGAGATGCTAGTGCTGCATCTTGTAAAAGTCCCATGGGTAATTTTTTTCGTTTCAATACTACCGAGTAAGGATCTGAAGCCTTTTCATTCATTTGTTCTCGAAATTTATCTAAATCAGTTGGATTGACAACTCGTGTATTTCCGAACCAACGACGATCAGGTTGAATTCTTCCAGTGGCTATCATTTTCACAAAAGAATTATAATTGAAAATTAATATCGAAAAACAAAAACACGCTATATCTACATGCATCTGATCAGGCTTTCATTTGCATAAACTCACCAGCGGTAATCTCAGTATCTCCAGCACGATCTTGCATCATAAACTGTCCACCAACAATGTTTCCTTCCTTATTACGAATAGCTTTGCCATTGGTATACATCTTAAGCCTTCGTATGGTTTCCTGAGTACGGCCACCATTCTTAGGAGCGATGCGATTGGGCTTGGAAGATGCCGCAGACCGTTTCAACATATTTGTTTGATTTTTGTTCGGCTGTTGCTTTGTGTATTTATATCCTGTTTTGACCATGGTAGAAAATTAGATGGAAAGAGGATGTATATTTTTTCTATTGGATATGTAGATATATGAAATTTGTTCAAGTGCTTTGGTCTGGAAAAAGGAGAAAAAAATTAGTCTTTCTAGCTCGTCTCTGGATCAATGATAGATGTATATTGTCTTCGTATTAAAGAACAATCAAATGTTGTGATTTGCATTCGGCAAAAAAAATACTTTCATGCTCAATCTTCACGTTTCTTTGATACTACGAGAATTAAGGTAATGTTGGAAGCCATTCATTTTTTACCCTGCAATTTTTCCTTTGTTCTGCGAAACAAAAATAAAAATTGGTTTGGTGGTAGATTCAAGTATCAATGTTTCAACGTACGTTCAAAATCCAGTTGGACCGAGGTATACGTACCTTACTTATACAAATTAAGTTAGTAAAGTTACCTCTGGATGAGTATGTTTCGAAAAAAAATTATAATTATCATTATAATTATCATTATCATTATAATTATAAAAATAAAAATAAAAATAAACGACGTCTGCTGCCATCATGGTAAATAATTACATCTCAAATTTCTCGACAAGCTAAGGACGGCAAGCTCTAAATGTAATGCTGTCAAACTTACATGTCGAAATAATTCATCTCCTTTCCTTTCTGAAAACAATTATCTCTTTTTTTTTATTCTCAAAGGTTGAGATCTCATTACTTTAATGTTACTTTTAACGAAACACCCGATTGTACGAGTGTGAATGGCAGAAATGAGTTTCACTTTTCCTTTCACAGCCAAGAGCCCTAACAATGATCTACTGTTTTCACTGGCATCCAGCATATTCAAATACGTTCTTGATGTTGATCTTTATCTCCACAAGTGTGGAAAAGTTCACATCTCAATTTGTATGAACTCTTTCCTTCATGCACATTCATGCGAAATCATCTGAAACATTCATGAACTAACAATGATCAAATCATAGAAAATTTGCAACTTATAGCTCGTATTTTTTTTCGAATCATTGGTCACCTGCAATATAACGGCGATTATGGGAGATGGAATGCATTCCTTGAAATTTGATTTTGTAGATCTAAAATGAATGAGTTCAATGAATATGAATTCTTTCCTTTCGGTCATGTGTAGTTGTGGTATAATCTCATTTCTTCTGTATAAAAAGTTTAGTAATGAACATTAAGTCTCTTGATGAGAAAATATCTGAGTTTCAGTCTTCATGAGGGGTCCATATTGGTTAGCATATTCTTTCATTTATTGATAGTAGTCACGATTGTGATGAAGCTTCCGAAAGAATCTACAACTAAACAATCCATTCTAAAGGGAAAGATATTCCAAGATCGAAAATTTAAGGAAGGCCCGAATGCTAATTTGCCACTTGAAATAAAGTATGAAAGTCAATCATAAAATTTGAATAAATAGATGGTATCAAATGAAAAATAATACCTTGTTTATTCTTGAATAAATAAAATCTTTTTCATTCAGATACACGAATGGCGACTATCAAGGGATCTAACTTGAATAAACTATCCTTCCCACATCAAAGCAATGAATTATCAATTTCCATTTAATTTAACTTTCTTTTTTACCCTTTATCATTTCGGCAATCATGAATTAATGTTGAAGAAAAGATATTTGATATGGAAAAGATATTTGATATGGAAAAGATATAAATGTATGGGTTTCCTGCTTTTTAATTGCATGAGATGCGAAACACTGGCATGTTATGTCATTTTATGTTGTATGCATTGCGCATGTTTCACGCAAAATCTGTTTTTACAATGTTTACAAAACTTGCGCTGAATTGCATCATTTATTTCAATTTATAAGAATGATATAGCAGTATGGTAAGTCCAGATTGATTTGGCAATCATTACCACATATTATTCAAGTATTTCATAAGATAAGACAACTCATTATCACAAGTTGTGACAACTGACACATGTTTCGAATTCAATTTGCTTCTATCTGGCCTACAGCAGTGGCTTCATGTAGTCATGCATCTATGGTAAATTTAGTACAGAGTCTACATGAAAATGAACAAATTCAAGTGAGTAAGAAATCCTAAAATTTTCACTTTTGATCCACTTTTTTTCACTCTCTGTTGAACCTATTTATTATTATTAAGCTTCGACATTTGAATTTATGAGTGCATCTCCTTTATTTTAGACGCAAAATTAAATACTTGAGAGCTTGAACTGAATCACCATTCTGAAAAGCAACTTCTGAACATAATATTTTATCCGGATCATGAGAACATATGGACTTTCACTGTTTATTGCCTTCTACACATTCTCTAAAACGTTTGCCAACAGAAACCAATGGAATAAGCTCGATGCTGATAATGTCACTTGTGATTATCCCCATGATGGTTTTAACTATAGCTCCTGCGATGCCTTAGTATGTGATTGGATTGGAGATGGTATATGTAACGGGGAACGATATAATACATCTGAATGTAATTTCGATGGAGGCGACTGTTCTGCCTGTGATTATCCTGAGGATGGTTTCAATTACAGCTCATGTGGGCTTCGTGACCGTTGCCCACTTGGAAATGGTAGGTGTGATGGTGAATCCTACAATACGAGCGAATGTAATTATGATGGAGGTGATTGTCTTGATTGCGAGTTTCCAGAAGATGGTTACGATTATAGTAATTGTGATGTCGAGGTTCCATGTTGGGTTGGAGACGGCAATTGTGATGGAGCGTCGTATGGATCACGTGAATGCAATAGAGATGGTGGTGATTGTGTATTTGACAACTTTGCTTTTTTTGGCGTTCTTACTCAACTATTTTGCTGGCCGTGCGTCATCATCTCTTTTTTCATTCAAATACTACTTTGAAATTTTCTGTCAAAAGATATCTTTTGAACTTAATAAAGGAAAATATAAGATATTTGGATGGTCCTATATCTATTTAGTTTTGATAGGTTTTAAAATAAAGTACATCTGATTTTGATAAGCAAATTATTGGCATTAAGAGAACAATGAACACCCTTATTACGTTTAAAATGTTCTATTGAAAGTAACCACGCACACCCATCATATATTCATCATTGAGCTTAATTGCTTAAAAAAATAGATCAGAAATTGCAATAAAGAGAATCGAAATTGATTCGAAAACTGTGAATTATCACTTATTCATTTGTATCTGTGGATTGGTCACATATTAATAAACTGAAATGCTGAAATTCAAGTTAAGTGACTCATACTTATTCAAGCAAAAATGGCATATGATGAACGAATAGATATCTCAAGTATGAGAAGGATTCAAAATAGGATTCGTCATGATGTTGTGATTTATGTAATTTACCTCTTCTCTTATAGATCATTTGTATTGATTTTTCTTTAAATGGTGACGACTGCTTTTTTTCGACAGCTTGTCACGGGGAGACGTTTTTGTTTTATTGAAACAAATAGAAACTTTATTACAGATTGTTGTAAAATCTAAAAAGGTATGTCCAGGTTGTATTTTTTCAACTTGTTTTGGTGAAAAGTCGCATTTACTTTACAAAAGTTTAAAATCTGATAAAATTAAACTGTGATAACTCTAATCATGTCTTAAGTTATGATAAGATGAAACTTATCCAAAGCCTCGGGAGGCACTGCGTCCCTTTTTCTTCTTCTTTTGGGCCCTTCTCGTAGCCCTATTTCCCATAGCAGACATGGCTTCCTCATCACTTGGACCACCAGGTCCTCCTGCACCGCCCATCTGTTTCTGCATACGACTCATCATAGTCCTCATTTTTTGAAATTCACTCATAAATGCCAATCCATCCTCAAAAGCCATACCCGACCCCTGGGTAATTCTACTTATACGAGACCTGGAAGTCTTGTCCGTGATCAACAATTCTGGGTTAGCACGTTCCTTTTTGGTCATACTACAAATCATGGCTTCATTTTTCTTGAGACGGACTTCCACTTCTCTCATTTGGGAATTGTCAAGAGCCCCGGCCATTCCTGGCATCATTTTGGCTACTCCAGCAATGCTTCCCATTTTACTAACTAATTTGGATTGTTTCATAAAATCATCAAAATCGAATTGGGCGTCTAACATTTTTTTCTGCATAGCGGCGGCTTCGGCGTCGGAGACTTCTGCAGCGGCTTTTTCTACTAATGAGACGACATCTCCCATTCCCAAAATTCTGGAGGCCATACGATCAGGATAAAAAGGTTCCAAATCTGCAACTTTTTCACCAGTTCCTACAAATTTAATAGGTTTTCCAGACACACCCCGTACAGATACAGCTGCACCACCTCTGGAATCTCCATCTAATTTGGTAAGAATGGCTCCAGTGATTCCAACAGCTGCGTCAAAAGAAGCAGTGAGGCTGGCAGCTTCTTGACCAGTCATGGCATCCACTACAAGCAATGTTTCAGCGGGATTGACAGTGTCTTTGATGCGTTTCAATTCATCCATGAGATCAACATCAATGACCTGTCGACCTGCTGTATCAACGAGGACTGTATCATAACCTTCTTTCTTAGCTTTTTCAACAGCCTGTTTTGCAATATCCACAGGATCTGCATCTGTACCAAGACTAAAGACATCTACATTGATACTTTCTCCCAATACTTCTAATTGTTTAATAGCAGCAGGTCGGTACACATCCGCCGCAGCCATTAATACTTTTCGCTTCGTAGTAGGCATACGACTAGTCAACAATTGAGAAGATTCTTCTTCTGGCATGGCATTGACGGCATCATAATCCACTTCTCGTTCTTGTAAATATTTTGCCAATTTTCCAGCAGCTGTCGTTTTACCCGCTCCCTGCAATCCGGCCAACAATACTACCGCTGGCTCTTCCACTGTGCCCTGTTCCAACAAGGCTGTGGGAACACTATTTCCCTTCATAGGAGGGTCTTCTGATGATCCTCCCATCATATCAAGAAGTTCATCATACATAACTTTAATAAATTGTTGATCGGCAGTGACACCTTTGGTAACTTCACTTCCAACACTACGTTGTTTTACTCCATCGATCAATGTATCAGCCACGTTAATGTTCACATCGGCATCTAGTAAGGCTCTTCGAACATCTCGTAATGCTTTTTGAATGCTTTTTTCCGTCATTTTATTTCTTCCTCCTAAATTTCGTGCTACATCCGATATAGCAGAGGACAATTGGTCAAACATCATATTTAAGGAAGACGAACCATTGTTTTGTTGCCTGCGTTTCAATTGTGGACGTGTTGAAGGTGTGTAAGATTTAGTGGGAACGAAGGAGGAGCTGAATTGAACATGGTTTTGAAAGGCGAAAGATGACTGTATGAGATTGGTCAATAACAGAGAGGTCAGTACTCCCTTGGACATCCACATGGTGCAGATATGCTTATAAAGAAGGATAAGTAAACCCTTTCTCTAGTGACCGTAGTGAGGGTACAATTTGTTTGATTGCGAAAGCGTAATAAATCACGTGATGGATGATGACATGGAGGAGGGGATGAGCGATGGAAAAAGCTTTCTTTCTCCAAATATTGGCAATTGATGACGTACTTCGTCGGAATTATATGAACGTCTACATAGTCTACCAAGAAGGGACAAAGTTCTCATTCTTGATTTTGCTGACCAATTTTTTTGTGACAACGTCAGGAAGATTGTATCTTACGGTACTATGCGATAAGGTTTAGAACCATACCAATAATTACGTATACCTCAAAGCGATATCTAGAACTTTTTTATCTTCACAACAACAATCCAAAGCATTGATTGTCGGTGCTTCGGTGAAAACCGTCCAAACATTATAATGCTTTTAAATCAAAATGAAAAGTGTTCTGAAATCAATGTTAATCGGAATAGATTAAATAAACTTCAGAAAACAATTCATATAAAGTTCAAAATTAAACTCCCTCACTAAATCTAGAATGAATCTGGTTATTTTTGAAGCATTTAAAAAAATTCATTTTATTCGACGAAACGAATTTCGTGAATTTTTTTGTTGGAAACTCTTTGTTTGGATAGTAGGATGGAAGCAGTCGTTTAATTTTTTAGTTTTCTTTTGAAGGCACAACTTGAACTTTATGAAAATACCCATTCCAATCTTGTTTCACACAAAGTACAAATTTGACATTTTCCAAACGTCTGCTGTCGTTTACAATAGAATCGATTCATATTCAGAAAAAGAATTTTTGTGGATTATAAAAAAATGAATTTTGATTTGAAAGTAAATCCTTCGGAAATGCCGTGACTTGAGAGAATTTTTATCGATGTCCATTCCTCTAAGCTTGAGACCAAGTATCAAGACAATATTTTAAAATAGATGATGTGCCGAAATTGTCCATCGCATCGAATTCCTGCTGATTGAAGTTATGTCAATTGGCGGTTATTTTTAAATTAAAGTACGTAGGGATAACTAACCTACTTAGCACTAAAATATATGCATTTCCGTAATGTAAACTCAAAATCGGGGCAAAGCAAGACCATAGTGCATTAGATGAGTGATGAATTGTTTTGAACCTGACATGGAGCCATACCATACTTGGAGCATCGTAAAAACAAGAACCTTGCTAATAAGAAAAGAGACCAACTTTATCTCGTATAAATAAAATAGATCCTATTTTCTTATCTTGGGTATTATTCTAACAAAGCCCTCCCATTGTAAAATAATAATTAGGGAACAAATTATCTATCATCTATGTAAAGTATGATTTAGTTTGCGAGGACTTTCTTTAAAACACTCTTCCACCTTTCCCTTCCAAGATCTCCTTAGCCTCAAACACCAGCACATCGAAAAGAATGAGATGCTCAACACAATTAGGATTGTTTTTGATCAATTGGATATGTTTACTTGATATCGGTTGGTGTGTTGATATGGTGAGCAAAGAATATACATTTGCGGTAAGTTAGAAGAATTTTTGCTCCCCATTTAGAATGTCTAGATTTTAAAGTTCTTTTTAATCAATGAATTTTATTTTCATAGTCTCCGGCTCAATCTCCCACATCGCCAACAACACTATCAAGAGAATTACAAAGTACAGTTTCTCAATCTGGACAGACTCTAGCAGTATCTTACGTTGATTCCAGTATCACAAGTAGCACCAATGCAAGTGTCGCATTGTTCGAAAGTAATTGCAATGTTGTTCTCCCAAATGACGAGATTGTTTCTACGACATCAGTGGATGTAACACCACCTACAATTAGCTACGATATAGCTATTGACGGGGATGGGCTTCATAATAGCAGCATTGTTACCTTTGACTCTGCGTCAAACGGAACCATCGAATTTTGCGTCGCTGTGGACTTAATCGACAATGGCAACGCCACCTCTACCAAATACACACGTTTCAATGTTCCTTTTGATCTTTTAGAAACGGGCATATTCTTGAGCGCAACGACAGGTCAAGTCGATGAAAACCAGGAAGTTGATGTAGACATTGACTTTGCAGTATCTGCCTGTGACTGTGACGCCGACTTCAATTGTTTCTCAACCTCGCAAACTTACGTCTACGATTTAGCTGCACCGGTGTTTAGGATATGCCTTACTCCTTCCAGCGGAGATTTGCGAGTTTCCAACATGGACTTAATGATGTCAAACTCCGCGTTAGATTATACATACGAACCGGTAAGTTTCGGTACCGATGATGAAGACGTGGATGAACTAACGACTATTTCAGAACAAGGAAACATTAAAATGATTAAAACACGAATTGTATATGGATTGTATGAGGATGGAAACACTGGAGTCATTGTGAGTGGATCAGTCTTTGTGAGTGCTTTGAGTGGAAAAACTGAGGATTTCGCAACTTATTCGCACGAAATCAAAGTAAGAGACGATAGCCAAAGGAAAGGTTGTTTTTTCAACCTCTTTCGAGTTATCACTGGGGTGTTTCGTTAATTCGTCCAAACTCTTCACATATAAAGATGCGCAACTAGTTTTAAAATAGCAATCAATTTCTAGTTCTTCTAATAGATTTTAGGTGATTTAATTGCATCCATGTCATGACCTTTTTGTATCTATCATAATTTTGTGTTGTTTCTTCAAAGGATATCGAAGTATGAATAAATTATGAGAAGGAAGAGTCCATGCTTATGCTTCCATGACGAAATTAGTTTTTGAATAATGCTTGAAAGGATCGAATCAATAATGAATGTGCTGAGTTAACAAAAGCATATAGCAGGTGAATATGTACAATATGATGGTTTGATGTTTATTGTTGTTACCAACGATAATGGACAAAATCGTGATAGGGTATGATACATCGACAGCTAAGACTATATCCATCATTGATATATTCCGAACGTTTCACAAGGAATGCAAATATACGGAATTCATGAGAATGCATGGTATGGCTGTTTAAAATGATGATATTCAAAATCTGGCACCCATTGGTGTAAACGATGATACAGCTACTAAAACAATATCATAATTCATTCTGGAAAGACTTTCAAGCTTGACGCTGATCAAGAGTACGATCTATGTTTTCTTGCTTTGCTACATAATTATTGTAAGTGTTTATTTATGGATTGATATAGTGATGGAAAGTGAAAAATGATTGTCTTTGCCTTCCCACTTATGCATGTAATTTTTCTATGTACCATAAGAGGAACAGTAGTTGATTCTTTGAGATCCTGCTTGATCGTGAACATATCGAAAGTAACCATCTATCATTAGATCTGAAAATAGGATATTAAATTGCATTAATTCAAGATAAAAAGAATCTTTTCTTAGTTACAACTAACTAGCATACTAGGGTACATTAATTTTCTTGCTTTATTGATTGGATACTCTTGACGTTTCTAGAACGAAAAGAACGGTAGTATCCTTCATGAATCCAGATATTTCTGCTTTATTCCTGCTCGAGGATATTCAATGGATGACCTCCTGTATTGAAAACATGCTAAAAAAATTTATAAAGTTTGTGAGGTTACCATTTTTGATGTCATGTTTACCAACTAGTATTTTACTTCGTGCTGTGTACTTACTTTATTTAAAATATCTATTTCAGTGTCAGGGTCTTGAAGTAAATATAAATACTTGAGAGTCTCGCCCATGAAAAAACTTTCCATTCGATCGATTGGACCTTTGTCGATTATATCTATATCATCAAGCCCTCCGTATCCAGATGATGTCTTACAAAATCGCTCGATAGCTTGAAAGACTTCCCATCCCCATTCTTGGTAGGTTGGATCACCAGTAAGTTGGTGTAAAACAAAAAAGCTCTCCACTGCTTCTGGACGTAAAAGATATGATGGCTCATATACCAAAATATCGTCTTCCTCTGTTGAAAATACTATTTCAGGGCCAAGTCCTGATTTACTTCGAGCATACCTGTGAAAAGAAAATAAATTTAAGCACAATGAAATGGATATACATTTATTCCAATTTTTAATGATCGCTTACATTTGGTAGCACGTGTATGCTAAGGCTTTCCCCGTCTTTAAATCTCTTTGTGCTCTTAAAGATTCTAATCCATTTGGGTCTGTATACGCCCCTAGTGCTAGAGTTCCCGCCATGAAGCAAACCAAATGATCCATCTTCTTGTGTTGTGTATGTCCTTTTTGCTCGCTTATAAAAGTCAAACCTTCTTTGGATGTTTTAATGAGAAGTTTATCATGTAATCCATCAATTGCTTTATCATACATTTCTCGGTATATGCTTTCAGTTCTTCCTCCTTGTATCCACATTTTTAATAAGTATTCATAATAAGAATCGCCCATTGCTCCAAACGTAATATGGTCATTTCCAAAATGAGGTATATTTCCATTATTTGAGATTTTCCAGGGGACTAAACCGGAGTCTCCAGCGAGAGAGTGCACGATTTCAAAGACTCTTGTTGCTTCAGAAGCATAAATTGGATTATTCGTTAATTCAGATACATATCTGAACTCGAGCGGTAATGATGTCGCCTCTGATAAGATAAATCCGTTTCCAACCCACGACGGAGTTGTGCCGTAATGATAACATAAATTAACTTGACCAAAAGGAATGCCACTTGGGGACTCAAACGCAGCAGATAGTTTTTCGCCAAGATCTAATGCTTTTCTCAAAAATGTGTCATCACCGCTCCATGTATAAGCAGATAGTAAACCACCCAGATTTCGTTTAGTTGTCTCAAACACGGAAACATCTTGGTCGTGGTCGTTTTTTAATGTATTTTTAACCCATTCTTTTGCCTCCCAAAACTCGTCTTTCATTCCCATTAACCAGAGCGTATCTAATGCATCTACTAGAGACGTCCCAAGGCCACCCCAGTTGTTTTGATTCGATTGTGATTTAGGAAGTAACTCATCGCTTCCCCAGGCATAAGACTTATATCCATTCCACGCGTGTTTCATAGCATTTCGGATAGCCAAACGACGCGATCTTGCTTTATTATCTGCCTGACTTTGCATCTTTAGCGATAATGAATAGAACTTATTTGTGCCATCTTTGTATTCTAAATAGCGCCCGGGTCCGAGAGGCATCCAATCCGGATCAATGTACGCGGTTTCTTTGGGTTCTCGTTTTTGAGTCACTCCTCTGAGTTGGTTGCTTTCCGAAGCTGCAGTTGAGTCCAGCTTTGCTGCTAATGTATAGATCTGATATAGTTGAATACCGAGCTAATCAAGACGGGCGGTAAAAGTAATATCGAAAAGGGGAAAGATAGGAGTAAGTTAAAATGTATTGTGTGAAAATAGTTCGGATTATTCCATATGATCTCACCAAGGAGGCAAAACATAATATTGCAAACACTTCTACCAACAACCACCTAAAAGCTTGAGTGTACTTTTTTCCTTTCTTCTGGACTCTTATAGATGAAATTCGTTTCTTTGACTTGAGAGGGAAGAACATGATTATTGCTAGAATGATTTGTAATCAATATACCTCACGTTAATTAAAAATAGGTTTATAGGCATAATAATAATATTTTTTACGCAGACGCGTGTAAATTATGTGTTATCTTCTTTTGACGATTATCCACGTATTTGTCTTGAAAAGATGATTGGGTAGTCCATGTTCGTAGATCAATTTCGACATGATGCACTTCTTAATTAGAGATTTTTAGTTTATTCGTGGTACTCAATATGAATTTGGCACCTTATATCATAGTGAAAAATGTCATTAAAGCCGCAAATTACTTTCTTTGATGACTGTACAGGCTCTAGGAGAATTAAAACACTACTGAATGGATATGAACGTGAACATGAATATGAACGATCCAATTGTACATCTAGATCCGGGAATGGTAGAAAAAATAATAAAATTAAAGTAACATTTAAGATTTTTTGAAGGTCATTTACAAAACGAGAACTCGTCGATAAATTGTCTCTTTTAATCGGGCTTATTCGATACACATGACCTAAAGCTGATCTATAGAGAAGTAGATTCGTTAGTTAATTAGTCCTGCTATGTTTACGGTTTACAGACTGCCTTCCAAGTTTCACTAAGTATCCAGAAGTAAGTACTTCTATGAATAAGTATGGACCCTATTTATACTGTGCTGCCTTCATACAATAACCGTAAACATTACAGAAACGAACAAGCTTATGTATGTTAATGAAAACCGTTAAAAATGTCTACATTGTACGATTCGTATCTATAGTCGATTCTATTTTAGAGGCTAGTCCGTACCTGAACACAGACATTATTACTTGCTTTCTTAACAAATTAAAAGCTTGCCACATGAATGGACAAAATATAAACTTTCTAAAAATGTCTACAATATTTTTAGCTTTCGCTTACTGTAAGTAACAAATATGGAAATACTTTCTGACATATTTAAAGCTTCAACGTGAATCTTCAATTTTAGGCTTTAACTTGGCGATATCTTGGAAATAACGAGATCAGCAGTCAAGATATCTGTTTATGTGCCTCCCCATAAGCGTAATCCAAATAATTGAATGCGTCACAAAATGATTGGGTTGAATTGAATGGTATCAGCAGAAGGAAGTGATTTGTTTCACTTTAGCTTATAATATTGAAGATTATACAAATGTTGCAAATATTCTACCTAATTCAAACACACCTTTTCTTTTGGAATTGAGCATGGCAATAATCGATACAAGAAACTTTTTAATTTTTGAAGATCAGATGATGATGAACAAACAAATTGTGTATTAGCAACAAATTCGAGAAGACAAAGAAAAATAAAATGATCTAAGGTATGCATTGTACCATACATTTTGAACACATGTTCTAATAAAGAAACTGGTCATACGAAACTTTTAATGTAACGCGTTATAAGCCTCATTTATCAACGAAATCAAGAGAAATTCAAGAGGTATGGGCGTAAATTCAATCAAAAGTATTTTCTTGTTTTCTAATGTTTTTGCTGACATTCGAGGTATGTTTTTATTTCCATTCAAAAACTTTGTTTTGCGCTTTTTAGGCTAGGTAAGGTTAGGAAGTCATCATAATTTATGATTCGTATGTCATGCCTCCATTGTGAAACGGCTCACATGACTTTCACGTGCCGCATACCGACACATCTCAATAAAGCCTCTTACAAAAGAAACGATATCAGTTGCTCAATTGGCCTGCACAACGGACCTCATGTAGTTTCGGCATTTATTATCGAAAGTGGTGCTAGTAATTCATACTTGTTAAACACGGAAATAGAAGAAGTGATAATAGCAAGCTAAACAAACTTCTTATCAACTAATATACATTGCTAAGGGATCATTGGGCCCTCATGCTGTCTATTTTGACAATTCTAATAATGGTAGCAAGAATTATCAATAGAATTGTGTTCATTATCTGATCAGAATACTGAGTTTGAGTAAAGGATAGAATGATTGGGTAAACCTTCCCAAGATAAGCAGTTGCCTTAGCTTGATAAAAAACATGAAGAAAAAAAACATAAAAAAATAGACTTAAAAGAAGCTTCAAAAATATCATGAAAGGAATTCTCTCTCTTTAGGCAATACGATGGAGGTATTACACACGCTAGAGGGAAGCTTTTTTACAAGTTCTTATTAATTATACTTGATGTCAGAGTAGGGTTTTGGCAACGAATATACCACTCTCTCAATAGAGAGAAGAAAGATGAAGATTTTGCGTCATAATAATCTCGCATGTCTTGAGGAAAATAATTAAACTCAATTTTATGTGATTTTTATGATCGACATTTTTTTTGTTGCACTCAATTTGTAACCTAAATATCCGGATCCATATTTTGAAAAGAAACTAGTGATTACACACACTCAAAGTTAGAAGATAAAATACTAAAAATAAAGAGCTGACACCGGGTCACGTTTGTTATATTTTTTCTCTTTTCTTCTATTGGAATTCGCGAAAAATAATTCATTATCAGATTTTTTATGGGCTCATGCTAAGCCGTTGATTTCTCTCCTTCAATACATCATCATGTAAAGTGATTTAAGATCCTTCCATGAAACTTTGGGAAAAGGTCTTTCTGCATGATTCAGATGGGCTTTTCGTGAGTATTGAAAGTAATCTTGTCTTATCCGAAGCGTAGAAAATGGAAAGATACAGTCGAGTGAAAAAATAATTGATGCAATAAATTTTCTCTAAAAAATTTGGGGATTTTATTGAGTTTCCGTTCTTAATACAGCGAACATTCTTAAAATATTGTATGTCATTACTATAAGTCTCTTAATTAGAATCTTTTAAAGTATAGCTTTGATTTGTCATGGTTAAGTCATGATAACAAATCAACATAATTTGCAAAGACATCAATACATTAAATAAGTTCTTTTCAGCAAAGTATCTGAACCGAATTCATTTGCGGTTTATTTCGTTTTTCATTATAGGAGCGAAAGACTACAATGCAAAATTGTCGACACAATCATCATCAAAAGAATTTTATGGAATTCTTTCCTGTTGATTAAAAGTATAAAATTACATCGATTACTGGTTCCCATCACATGCGTAGTCCATTTGACTCAAAATTAGAGCGGCAATAAGACCATAAAGACCAAGATTACCAGCAAATACTTGAATTAAAACTGTTCCTACAAAAAGAGCGTCGCCACTGCTAGAAACTTGTCCACCAGCGTCACCAGTAAATCCCATCTTTTTCCATGAAGCAGCCATAGCGCTTTGAGCGCCAACTGCTCTTGTGCCGGCGTCTGCAGCAATTCCAATCGAAAGACCTGAAGCCAATGAACAAAGTCCACAACACAATCCAGCTGCTAGATGGGCAAACCCAGAATATTGACTGTATTGAGCATAACCTGTGGCAGCGGGTTTTATCATTTTACCGTTTAGGATAACTGCAACAATAAGACCATAAATACCAAGAACGCCCGCCATAACTACAGGGATGATGTTTTTCATTAGGAGTTCAGGTGATCTGATTCCCATTGCCATGATACCTTGGCCAGCCTTGGCTGTACCATATGCACCACCAATATCTTAGTAAAAATTACGAGGGTTTCAAATGCAAGAGAAGGAGTTAGAAACAAAAATCGATAAAATCGACTTGAATCTACTGATAAAAAGTTTCATGTATGAACTTCTCGATTTCAGCTCATCAAAGTATAACTTGTAGCGGCAGATCCATATAACTTACTTGCAAAGCAAACGGCAAACGCACACCCTCCAAATCCTAATATAGGAGCCCAGCTAGCGCAGGGATAAGAAATATTATTTTCGTCACCATAGTAATCTGCCATTGTGTCTTATTGTTATCAATTATGAAAAATGTAGAGAGTACCTCTTCTTGATTCTCCTCAGTTTTGTCTGGAAGTATGGCTGTTGTTATGATTGCACTTTCGTTGGGTCAGAAGATATTCTCTTTGAAAACAAGAGAAAATCCCTAACTAAAAGCTGTCTTTAAATTTTAATTAAAAAGTTTATCATTGGAATTTACTAAGTGCTAACCCGCCAAAACCTAATTTTGTGTATTTGAGATGTTATTACTTAATCATTCACATGGTCATTTATAACGAAACTTTAGACTGGGCGGCGCATCAATGCACCAGCGTAAACTTCTCATCTAGCTTACGATAAATTCATATACTATTGATACATTTTTATGTGTATCAAAATGTTAGATAGGATAAGTTCGGAAGTTTTATAAACAGATTACGTAGAATACGTGTTTTTATTCTTCTCATTTACCTATATGGAACATAACGAAAAAGGTTTAAGGAAAGTTATGTAAAATCAATTTTTTTGCCTTATGATTTTATCTGAATTCCCAAAATGAAGATCAAAAGGCAAATATTTAATCAAAAATTTTCTTTC
>Ga0209092_10001508_pt1 | contig 22563 bp, 17 predicted proteins | sample FraStrMetagenome_FD_187446 | JGI IMG/M metagenome (GOLD analysis project Ga0209092, IMG submission 187446) | Marine eukaryotic phytoplankton communities from Arctic Ocean - Fram Strait ARC3M Metagenome (SPAdes) (version 2) | ecosystem: Environmental > Aquatic > Marine > Oceanic | place: Fram... | reverse complement strand
ATTCGAAATCATGGTGGGCCGAGGAAGGGGACGAGGAGCATCCTTACGAAATAACAACGATAACTACCCAAGACATCCTAGTGCTAATAATAATTATCATCCCCGTGATTATCATTCGCGAGACCGTGATTATGTAGATCGAAACTATCACCGTGAAGCATCCTCGTCAACTCGATGGTTGCGCGATCCTCCTTCCACAAATTCTTCTTTTTCTACTTCCTCTGTTGGAATGGGACGTGGTAGAGGGAGAGGAAGAGGTATGGGCCGTGGTGGAGTGATTATGGACAATCGACCAGCTTGGATGACGCAACAGGAAGATATTCAAATGGATCAATTTTCGAGAGATAGAGCTCGTGAGAAACATAACAGCAACAGAGATAGAGATAGAGATAGGAAAACTTCTGACAAGGAACGAGAACAGAGGGTTCATCATAATCATCATCATTATGATAAAGCCCCTCCCAAAAACTCCGAATCCAAGAATGAAAAGTCACGGTCGTCATCTAGCAAAAAACGGATTGTGGAAGACCTATCCACAAAGACTATTCCCCCCTCGGAAGATATGAATGTGTGGAATCCAATGGATGAAAAGAAAGAAGAAGAAGAATGGAAGAAGCTACTCCAAATGTCAGAAACGAATGATACTGCGGAGGAAGGAAATGATCAGGATGTTCAGTTGCGTCAATTTTTAAAAAGTGATAATGATGATGATGAATTTCATGAATCAGAACGAGAACGGAAACGTCGTGAACGTCGTAAACGTGCTCGGAATTCTTTGCAACATGGAGTGAAGGAACCACTTCCTGACGAAACAAAGGTAGAGACGACAGTAGACACACATGATTTTGATAGGGGTGAGATACAGGAAATGCCTCCAGAATCTTCCCACACATTTCCCTCCCCATCATCGAAATCTCCCCCCATTGACCAATCCCAATATGAAAATGATGAAAATGATAATAATGATAATAATGAAGACAAAAAGGATGATGATGACGATGATGATTTTGATATGTTTAGTGATGAGGTTGTGACGCCTCCCAATACCATCTCTTCGAAAGCTAAAAGTATCACAGCTACCGCCAGTGCTGCCATTCGTACTGACGATTATGATGATTCTGAAGGATACTACAAATCAACCATAGGAGAAATCATATCCTTCCCCAATACAAACACCGAACAGCAATCCTTCAAAGTACTCGGAACCTTAGGCAAAGGAGTATTTTCGTCTGTTCTTAAATGTGTCTCCACTAGAAATGAAGAGGCTATCATAGCCATCAAATTGATCCGAAATAACGAAACAATGGCGAAGGCGGCTCAAAAAGAATTGCGGATATTGCGACTCTTACAAACACTTCCAAACGAAGATTCATCACAACCAACCAATCATTACATTGTACGTTTGATTGAAATTCCAACCCTTGATGCCGAATCTTACGATCAAAGTACATCCTCCTATCCAAAGGCTTTGACAAGTGGTCCTCTCTTAGAATATCGGAACCATACCGCCATCCCATTCGAATATTTACCTCACAATCTCCGTCAAATCCTTAATCGATTCGGTTCCGGTGTCGGAATTAACCTCTCTGCCGTTCGATCCTACGCACGCCAACTTACGAATGCCTTGCAACACTTATCCCGTCATCATATTGTTCATGCGGACATCAAACCCGAAAATATATTAGTCTCCGCAGATTACAGTATGGTCAAACTTGCCGATTTTGGTAGTGCCTTCTTTGTTTCAGATATTGATGCACGAGCAGATAATCCCACTCCCTACCTTGTTTCACGATTTTATCGTCCTCCGGAAGTTATTTTAGGTTTGGAATATAATCATCCCAGTGTTGATTTGTGGAGTGTGGGTGTCACATTAGCGGAATTATTTACTGGAAGTGTTTTGTTTCCAGGATATTCCAATAATGATATGATACGATTATTTATGGAAAGTATGGGAGCTTTTTCTCAAAAGATGATCAAACGCCATATACGGTCCTACGAGGATAGATTGCAATTATTTCCATTCTTTGAACGAGATTCCTTTGCCTTTCATCGACAAAGTATTGATAAAGTGACAGGACAACCAGTCGTCAAAATAGTGAGAGTCATTAAGCCTGCACAGGGACGACAGCTCTCGAGTGTTATGTTAAAAAGTTGTGGTACGGAAGAACGAGTGGAAGTTTTGAAATTTGCAGATCTTTTAAGTAAATGCCTTGCTCTAGACCCGGCGAGGAGAGTGAGTGTCGAGGATACTTGCAAGCAACCGTTTTTTGTAAAATCATCCGCATCTGATAAAAAGAAGAAACATGAGGAAGGAAAACAGAAAGATGGTGATAATTAAAAAAATAATGAAATCAATTCTTTGTAGATCAAAAATTAACTTGTTTTATGTTACACTTTTGTTGTCTTTCTTTGTGAGCTCTATTATGACGTACAATGGCAAGAAACGACGAAATGAGAAAATCCCCTTTTTACGTGGAATGCATTCACGACGTAAGTGATTATTATTAGATCTATGAAGTTATGATGAATCACTCTAAAATTGTTTGACAACAAACACTTTGAATCTTTGTTTTGTTTATCAAACCTATCATATTCAAAACCACATCACTCGAAGCACACATAGCACAAACATTATTATCATATCATCATAACAGAATAATGGTTTCTACATCCATCACAAGAAATGTCATTGCTTTGATTCCTTTTATTCTGAATGCTCAAATATGCTCTTCATTTACTCCCTCGATTCTTGGACACCAAAAAGTAACAGCTTCCACTTCTACAACTTCTTCTTTGTTATCTCTTAAAAGCAGCGAAGAAGAATGCAGAAACAATGATGTCGACAGACGTAGCGTACTACAGAAATTCATGGCAGTTACATCCACCAGCTTCGCTCTTTTACAGTCACAATCAAAACCTGCTTTTGCGGAACGATCATTGACCACTATCACCGAATCATATCGCCGTTATGTTCCACGAATGGAAACAGGATTTTCCTACTTAGCTACTGACGTGAAGGAAATCATCGAAAATGGTGATAAGAATGCTTACAATGAACTTATTACTGAACTAAGTGCCGAGAAAGGAACCAAAATCAGTGCTATGAAAGGAACTATGAATGTAAGTGTAATTATATATTTCATTTTCATCCAAGGAAACGAATAATATTTATTTTTGTAAATTTAACAAAATACTTTCCTTTGGTTGAATATCGTTTCAAAAACATCAGATTTTTGCTACTGCATTCTCTGATTCAGTTGTGACTATGTTCACAAGGGAACTTCAATTAGCTACATTAAAAACAGGCGGAGAAATCAACAATATTGTACAAGCATTGAAAAATTCAGACAAAGATGCTGCCTTGGAAGCACATGGCAAAGCCATCTATTTTGCTCAAGTATATGCAGATTCTGCAAATTCCGCACTTCCACGATCCTTGGATCCTATCAAAGGACCTCAGGGAGTAGGAAAGCGTCTAACAGATAGGGACACTAGTGTGAATGGAGCTTTTTAATGCCATTCATGAATTCTATCCACATTTCTTTTGGTTTTTGATTTAGTTTCAATGCTAGAATAATGATCAATGCTATAGTAGAGGATATTTGACTTATGAACGCCCTTTTATTTTATTTTTGCTTTGTCTTAGGAAGCGTTATGTTTGATTGCATTTCTCTTCCTTTCATACGACTGATAACAATATTTAATGTGAAAGGTAACTTATGTTTTAGGTGAATCAGTTCTTTCATGCATATGTGAACAAACATCATAAATGTTGATCTTATTCCACGCAATGTCTGTCGCGTCCCGATCTCTCTGTGTATAGGTTGAATGAACATTGTTCCAGCAGATTAAAGCTGTACTTGAATCTTTACATCTGGTAATTTTGTCAATATGGAGCGGATTCGTATTGTATTGATTTTACTCTTAATTTTGACAAAGTGCGAATATGTTTAGCCGGAAGATTTAGTTGTTAATTTATCTCATCTATTATTTATCATTGAGCCTGTAATTACAAAAGTCGTCGTTGTTGTCTTCTTGATGTAAAATAATTTTTATTTCTCTTTGAATCATAATTTGTGTTTTGGAAAAGTGAACGCAAAGTCAATGTAGGGATTTTGCCTCCTTAACCTATTGGAGCAACCTGTAACCCTTTTGCTTTTGCTTTTGATTTTGCTTTTATAGCTGAAAGGTGCTCGTCAAAATGCTAGAAGTTTGTCATTTACCAACCATCGTCTGCCTCATCTACAATACGTTGTTTTTCTTCCTCGGTCATTGCAAGATCTTCCATGTCCTCTCCTTTAGACTCTTTCAAAGCAGCCTCTAATTGACTGGTAAGTGAGCTCAAATCAGCGACAGAACTTACTTCTACATCTTCCATTAGACTTCCTGCAATCCTTGTACTCATTTCTTCTGAAACTCCTCCTCCTTGGGTTCCAGCACTTTCTGTAAATGCTACCAAAGCAATTCCAGCGCCAAAACTAAGTACACCTATTGCTCCCCCCATTATGACATTTTGATCAATCATAGATAAAGTAGTTGAACTTGATTTGGATCTTTGAGTTTGTGTCAACTGAGATGATTTTGATTGGAATGCAGGCTTGTTCGATCTGGCAACAAAACTGCTTGAAAATCCTTGTACGAGAGGAAGAGCAATTAGAGCGATGATACTGGTGGACTTCATTATATCTTTACTTCAATTCTGTGACTATGCCTTGGAAGGGTTGGGTAGAATATGCGACAAACGAGTGTTGAATTTTATTTCATATCAAAAATCTTCTGTGTCATCAATCCATTTACTCTATCAGTTCCTACCTAGCTTGGTAAGCAATTTTTTCTGACACGTTCAAATCCAAATGCGTATGTAAGATTTGATACCTTACCTACGTCACAATGTCCAATTTGGGAAAAACGTAAGTCGCAAAAATTAAAAAAATAGATTAAATTCAAAATAGGAAATCAAAACACGTCGGAGTAATTATACGACGGTTATTTGTTTTACAGGCTATTTTCAATCGTACATTCCTCGTGCAAATGACGACCACATCATAAGAATTCATTTTCGAACTCAAATGAATTTGGCCACTTTTAATTTCATTGTTGCAAAAACGATAGAACACAACCGGAGAACCATGATACCATCATATAATTCACGCCTAGTTTCTTCAGCAGTTTTGCTATCAATATACCTATTTTGTACATCCACGGCATTCATAATAAAGATCTCCCCCCCTTCGCATTCTTTATCGAAAAAACCCTTGCCACAGTCGAACTTTCAAAAATCATTGTCACACAAACACCTGGATACTTTAAATCATTGTACGAATGGCCACCACATAATAATTACCAAAGCCACAATTAATTTTAGTGGTCAAGCTACTTCTGAATATGAATTCATAAATCCATCGGAAAGCGGAAGCGATTTCTCGTATCATTCACTTCCAAGATTCCTCAATAATCCAGCATGTAATACCGCTCTACTTGGAGGATCACCAAATAGGTCCATTGATATGCTGAAAGATCATAAAAATAACATTGTATGGAGAGTGGAACAGCCAACCATAACGATACTTGGCTCCTCACTTTTATCGTATTTTGTGAGTAAAATTGACCGAGCATCAATGGATGATGCAAAATTAATTGTATCTATAGTCGATGCAACCACAGAAGTCATAGCAAATGATGAAAACTCACGAACAGCAAATTCCAGTGCAAGCGTCATACAAAAAATAATGAAAAGGTCTTCTTTTCTTGGTGATGCAACATATACATGGAAAAAAAGAGCTGGAAACCCCGACGCTTGGATTTTAAAAGCACACTTAAACTTGGTGTTAAAAGTAGACCTTCCACGATTCCTTCTCGTTCCACCTGGATTTAACAAAATTGGTTCAGCTATTGTGAATAAAACATGCAAAAAACAAATAGAGCAGAGCCTCAAAGAAATGAACATTGCATATTTAGAATGGGTGTTGAACACTGAGCCTGTGCAAACTTTGAAGAGATGAAATAATGACATTTGTATGCATTTGGATCATTTGAATTATAAATCTAGATTTTTTCCTTCGCCGTTGCAGTTTATTCAGGAAGATACGATTCAAAAAATAGCATCTCTTTTGTGAGTTCTATCAATACTAATTTTTGAGGGTTGGAATGAAAAATAACATACACACATAATGTAAAAATGTGGAACCAGAACGCCGTCAAAACTTGGAGGACGCATCAATTATATCTAAAAGAGTTGCGTCACTCATTGTTGAATATTCAAAATGTAGATGGAATCAATTCTTTCTTCTTACGTTACAAAAAGTGTCATTTTAACATCAATACTTTCGCATTGTTTTCATAGTATAGAATCACAACACATACAACATGAATAAATTACATATTCCCATTTCCACCATTCCAAATATATTCTATAGTCTTTATTAAGCTAGAAATGTTCCAGTGGATCATATGTGGAATCGTCCACCATCTCGTAATTTCAAAATTTTCGTTTGTACATCAATCTGTATGGACTCGCAGGGAATCTACTATTGCCTGCTCATCTTGCAACAGCCATGGCTTGGCCTATCCTCATGATGACGACTGTTGCTTGGGACATGATTCTCTCCATTTATCTAGGTGAATGGACTAAATAATAGGAAGATTGTAATACTAGTGAGTACTTCAAAATTCATGCTTGATGGAGTATGTCAACGACATCCGATTTCTCTAAGTACATAAAGTTAAAAACTAGAATGAGTTTGACAATTTAGCATCATTGATAATGATGGAATTAAGTGACAGCGAAGATTCTAAATTTTTTTTGTTGATGGCAATCCAGTTTGTGAACTTCCGAATAAATAATTTTCAAATATCTTTGAAAGCTTTTTGGGGTGTCAAGAAATTTGGTGGATGCAAGAGAAAATAACTTGAACCTCAATGAATGTTGCACATCGCAGACCCTTCAATGATGTCTATAGAATCATTGAAAGTGACATGATGAAAACCAATTTTTACGCATCTGTTGCATCTGCGCTTTACGTTGATGGAAAGTTTGTGATGGATGCGAACTACCTTATATATGACAAGAAATCTATTCTAATTTGATTCCATACCAAAAAAGATATTCCAAAAGATTTTTCGTCTGCTGTATCTTTGCTCATATCCCAAACGGTGTTCGTTGGTGATCTTTTGTCTCCAAGTGTTTTGTTAGTAAATACTACCGGCATTTGCGACTTTTCTAGCATCACAGGTACAGTCAGAATGGGCTATGGTGACACAGAGGATGCATCCAATCAATTCGAAAGTAGGTTGGGATAGCTTCCTCTATGATTACAGAGGAATACCCAGCAGGCAATCTCTAAATGAGCCATTGCATATGTCACAAATACGACTACACATAACAGTTTTTTTTTTCATTGAGAATAGGTTCTGCCATATGAGGTACAGGAGGTCTACTTCTTGGATATCCTATACGTCATCATTGGTAATCAAAATACGTATTTATTAAGTAGGACTAGACTATACGTAGATATTGAATATTTACTACTTACGCGAAGTGAGTCTATAGAATTAGATAATAAATATATTGGAAAAGAAAAATTATGTCGTCCACGCACCTTCCTATTCTTCAGAATTTAAGGAATATGCATCATTGCAGTAAGGTGACATCAACGTTTCGGAACAAAGCATAATCTCCACTATAGTGACAACGAGTCCGTCCTCATAAAATAATCAATCGAAAAATTAAAAAAAGAGTAGAAAATCATGACCACCCTACGCACGAACAAACGAAGCATGTCTGCCGTCCTAATGCTCTTCGCCCACAGCCACATGAATCACGCATTTTCACCATCCTTACCCCGTCCTACGGACAAGCAGCAAGCACTACGACAGAACCATGCGACACCGAAAGTAGGTGGACCCCGAAATGATATTCTGGAATATCGACGATCCTTACTTCATTTGTTAGACTTGGACAGTGCGGATGGATTTGCCGAGGGGGAAGAACTCGCCAAGGAATTGTATGAAAATATCAAAGTACGAGAATTCCGTGATAAATTAACAGCGCAGGAAGAACAAGAAACAAACGGCGAATCGACAGTGGGGATTTCGAAAACAAAGTCTCCCAATAAAAAGGATGTAGAACGTAAAAGTATAGCGAGTGAGACATTGAAAGCAAAGCGTGTTCCAAATCGAGAATTCGTATCCAATCAAAAAAACGTCAAATTGGAACAAGATGGTTCCAACGAACGATTTTCACCCTTTCCCAGCACCGTCAAGAAAGAGGAAGCATCAAAATCAAAATCAAGTTTCTTTGCGTTAGGATCTGTCTTTGATATTCCATCGTCGTCCAGTAGTGGAGGTGGACAATCCTCCGCTGTGGCACTGCCTGCGGCAACAGATACGTTGGAAGGTGGTTCTGGCGTCATTTCCCAAATGGGATTTGTGCTGGGATTTCTGGCATTTTATCTATTTGTGGGGATTAATGGTGGGACTTTGAAAGTGGCAGAAGAGGCTGTGGCGGGAATGAACTCGAATGCGATTGAGACTGTGTTAGATCAAGGAATGGACACTTCTGCTATGTTGGGGTTAGATGCTGCCAGTATGTTTGATGCTATTCTGTAAGAAATATATCTCTGCTGTTTGATGTTAGGAATACACACATATATCAATCACAGTCTGTACAAGTATGTAAGATAATGAACTTTCACTAAATGCCAATGTACTAACGTTAAAGGAATCAGTCAAGTTCTTTCACTAAGTTCTTTCACTCATGTATTGTAGTTATTTAGTACTGGAAGATTTGTGAACCTTCACCATTGAAATAATTATGAATGTTGTGAATTCTTGGATGGTCCTCGTTTGGGAAATGAAGGAGACAGGAATTTAATAATTTAGTAGCCGACACGATGACTCTCTCTCTCTCTATATAGAGGCATGTAGTTACATATTTATTACAAATTAGATTTATTTTGCACGGAGACTCCTACGTTGTTGACACTCTCCATTCTACTTTCCATTTTATTTTAATATTATTATTATTATTATTATTATTATTCATTCAATCATTAGTATGGTGGGAGGAACAACCACAGAAGAACAACAGTAGGAGAAACATCAAGTTGATCATTTCTGGAGAGGCAAGAGATTTAAAATGATCTCCTGTCTATTCGTGTTCGTGGGACCTTGCGTTTTGTTTGTTCTTTTGACGTCAATGTCAGAGGCCTTTCTTCTTCGACATTGGAACATCCATGACGCGCCAGCAAGGAAGCTAGAACATCATCTGGAGGAATACAATCGTTTCCACTCCAGGATCCAAGCCCAAAAAGGTATCCATGATAACCACAACAGCTACAATATAGAAACTAGAAATCGAATCATAATACCAGATCCACGTGAGAACGAATGGTGGGACAGTTATGAATTATTATGCAACTATCAGAAAAAATATGGACATTGCTATGTCCCAGCTCCTTCCTCTACCAACACTGACTCCTCAGATGACTACCCTACATTATACAAATGGACCAGTGCCCAACGACGATATTACCAAAAGAAACTATCGCAACCTACAAATGAGACTCGTCTACAAGAGTTTTGGAATTCCACAAAATATCAAGCGTTGTTAGATATCGACTTTGTCTGGAATATTTCAGAATTTCATTGGGAGAATCAATATCAACAACTTCAACAATTTTACCATGACCATGGACATTGCAATGTCGATAGCTCATCGTCCCTGTCCATCTGGATGAAAACACAACGAAACCTAAACCGCCAGAAAAAACTTGACCCAGAACGAGTGGCGAAATTAATTGCCTTAAAATTTGACTGGAATCCAACGACTTGGAAGACACGTTTATTGAATGGTGATGATCAATGGAAACTTCGACTGGAAGAATTGAAACAATATAAAACGGAATATGGAGATTACTACGTCCCTCAACATTACAAAGGTACTCATGGGAATAGTACTCTTGGCCATTGGGTGGACAGTCAGAGACAAATATACCGTCAATTACAAATCCAAAAAGAGAAAGCCAAGAATGACTCCTCCATTGCCATCTCACCGTTATTGCAAACACGGATAGTGAAGCTGAATGCCATTGGCTTTCAATGGAGTGCGAAACACAAAAAACATTCTCCCAGAGACCGATTATGGTATGAACGTCTCGATGATTTGATGGAGTATAAGAAGCAGCATGGGAACTGTCTTGTCCCTTTACGATATAGGCCAAATCCAAAGCTGGGTCGTTGGGTATGTACACAACGACAGCAATACCGCTTAAAGAAGACTCAAGAGGAAGAGGGGGGTGTTGAAGAAGGAGAGATGAAAAGTATGATGAACGAAGAACGGCAGAAAATATTAGATAATGTGGGATTTGTGTGGACTGTCCGACAAAGGAGGCCAAAAAGGACTACTACCAAAAATAAAATCATAGTCGTACAAGAAGCAAATGTCACTCCAGCAACCAATAACGAGGAATAAGTGGAAGAAAAGTACAAGTGCAAGTGATTTCTTATTCATTTCAATGAACATAAAATGACCTATAAATAACTAAATCGTTTTCATTTTACATTCATTTACTAAATACCATGGGGAGGTGCTATATAATCCGTAACTACGAATCACATTCTTTCCGCTCATTCGTCACATTTGACTTTGTATCATTCGTCAAAGTATTCCTCAAGGCCAATTTCATAAGGTCCGCAGAAGAAAGAGTTTCAAATGCCACAATTGGATAAATCGTTGGATGTTGATGTAACATGGATGTGTGCTGATTTTCCACAGCAGTTGCATCATTATTGGAAATGTTTTGCATGGCGGAAATTCCCATTTCTACAGCTTTAATACCATCCTCAAGGGATACTTGAGGAATAAATCGTTGAATTTGAGGATCATTTTTCGCTTTGATTTGATCAATCAAGAATTTCCATTCAATGGCTGTACTGCAATAGTGGTATCCAGAATGCTGAGGGATTTCGTCTGCAAAGTCATATACATCGTGAAGATCTGAGCAGTCATAAATGACTTCCTTAATAGACGACTTTGGTGGAGGAAATGTACGGTCTTTCCATTCGATATTGTTTGGACGTTTATAGTGAAAAACTTTATTTTCTGGCAAATAAGCTTCGACTCGTCCATTCAGTCCAGTGACTATGATTTCTTCTTGATGTCTAGATCCTTCCGCAAACATGCATAGTTCAAGACAACCGAGAGGAGCACTGTTCCAAGTTTTGTGATTTATTCTTGTGCTTTCCTTTGTTTCCTCTTTCACTGACGATTCGTCCTTTTCAAATTGTTTCTCTTCGTGAAAATTCATGAGAACATAAGCACCATCAATAATTGGAACAGGATTATCACTCCGATGTTGATACCCATAATTTTCAAAGTTCAAGCCTCTGTGGACCATAGTAGTGCAAGACTTCATTTCATTTTGGCTAATAAGACGAAACAAATCAAAAAAATGACAGCACTTTTCAACTAAGGTATCACCACTTTTCTCAATATCCTTATTCCATTCTTTGACTTTTGAAAGAAATGGGTACCTATTCTCACGTATAGCAATCTTTTTGATAGGACCAATGTCGTCCATTACTTGTAGTAATTTTTGAATAGCAGGAATATAACGATACTCCATGGCTACCCATATATCTGCTTTAAAGTTAGGTGATGCTGCTCGTAGTGCCTTGACTTGACCAAGGCTGATTGCAACTGGTTTCTCCACCAAAATAGTTATAGATCTTCGAGCCCATTTCAGAAGTTGTGGAGTATGACAATAATTAGGTGTAGCAATCACCAATAAATCCACTTCGGATGCCACATGGGGGTCTGCAAACATTTCCTTTTCTGTGTCAAAAACTATTAAGTTATCATGTGATTTTACCTTTGCTATATTATTTTCCGCGCTATCGCTCATCTTTTGTTCATCCTTATAATAGACAGCGAGAGCATTTTCTATGCTATTTTTGTTCGGGTCACACAAATACTTTAGTTTGATATTTTTGTACTTTTTCATATAAGAGATATGCTCTTGGCCCATCATACCACAACCAAGAAGCGCAACAGTAATTTTAGGAGATGAAGAATTCATTTTTGCTTAAGAATAGAAAGATTGGCGTCGTATTGAGTTTTCCAAGTCACCAGTCTGGAAAGGAAACAAATGGTTTTAATGAATATGTCAAAATCATGAAAGTTAGTTGTTGTGGAAAAGAACAATCAAAGGATATTTCTGATTTTGGTTTTAGGATAGAAAAGGTGTCAAGGAATGAAAATCAGAAAAACTTACTCGAAGGCTAAAATGTGAGGGCATTTCTTCCTTTGATTTTATCATGTCAAGCAAAAGTGTGACAATTACGTAGACTTTGATCATGCAAAATAAAAACCGAGTTTTACATCTTATTGCTGCATTTATAGTTCGTAATGAGTTATTCTGTTGTTTGAAAATACATTTTAGAACTTTGAATGAATCTTGAAGAGAGTGTTGGTGTCAACAAAACAGAATTTGAATCTTCCCCACCAAAGCAGAATATTCCAGTTTTGTTGACACATTCAGTCGTGTTTTGAGAGGTATGAGCTTTAAGAGTAGAAATGTATTGATAACAAATGACGTCATCCATCTACAATTATGATTGATTTCTGATGGGATGTCTTCAGATTGTTGTGTTCGAAATTGATATTATATAAAGCTAAAGAAAATTATTTCCCCCACAATTTGTTGATAGTAGTAAAAGATGACAACTAAAAACTGCATGAATGACTCTCCCAGGTTACCCAACAAAACTTTAAGGATAACAAGACTTTTTGAAAACTTGAACGAATATACAAATGTCGAATCAGAAACCTTTACTCAGGAGAAATTTATTGAACTACTAGCAAAACATAAGGGATTGCTTATACGTTTTCACGAAGATGAGCCACCTATGTCGGTGAACGATTTTGGAAGCTTCATTGCGGCCTTTGAACTCGAAAATTATCCATATGTTGGAGGTGCTGCACCTCGTCGAATTATTCCTTGTGATGCTGGTGATGATTTGATTTATACTGCAAATGAAGCTCCACCAGATACCTTAATTCCATTTCACCATGAATTAGCCCAGACACAAAATCCACCTCAATATCTGTTTTTCTTTTGTGACCAACCACCGGAAACCGGCGGAGAGACTGCTTTGATTGATTCAACTTTAGTGTATAAGTATGTAAATGATCATTACCCAGATTTTATGGACAAATTGAAAACATTTGGTGCTCGATATACACGCGTCATGCCACCAGAGGATGACCCACTAAGTCCACAAGGAAGATCGTTTTACAACACGTACCAAGTGAAAACAAAGGAAGAGGTAGAAGAAAAATTAAAATCCACAAAAGGAGTTGACTACACTTGGCTTCCCAATGGAGATTTAAGTGTAACGTCAGAACCCGTTCCTGCGATAAAGTTTATTGATTCCCAGCATGCCCATGCTATTTATCAATGGACTTTTCATAATTCCGTGATTGCTGCATTTATAGGATGGCAAGATTCTCGAAATAACCGTTTTAAGGCCGTTCGATTTGGAAATGATGAAAAAATGGATCCGGACATTCTACAAAATATCGCTGATTTTATGGAAACGAAAAAAATATCTTATCAATGGAAAAAAGGGGATATTTTTGCTTTGAATAATCGACTCGTTATGCATTCAAGGAATTCATTCACTGGTCTAAGAAAGGTTTATGCGTCAATGTTTGGAGGAGCAAGAGGATCTGTAGAAAACTCCATGAGTTCTCCCAATGTTAGAGTAGCCGATCCGTTGACTTTTGGATTCTGGCGATTGGATTCACCTGCGGATGATGTGTATCAGGCCATTAAAGCTGGATATCGGCGTTTAGACTCTGCTTGTGATTATGGAAATGAAACTGAAACAGGAAAAGGAATCAAAAATGCTATATCTGAAGGCATAGTTAAGAGAGAAGACTTGTACATCACAACAAAGCTATGGAACACATATCATAATCCAGAACATGTGGCAATGGCTCTTGATAGGTGCCTAAAGGACCTGGGACTAGACTATGTGGATGAATTTTTGATTCATTTCCCCATCTCCATGGAATATGTGCCTTTTGAACATAAATATCCGCCTGAATGGTCAAACATGGATGGAAAAATGGTTGTTGTCCCAAATGATATAAATGCGACTTGGCGAGCCATGGAAGCCTTGGTTGATAATGGAAAGGCTCGTCATATCGGTTTGAGTAATTTCAATTGTCAACACATTCGTCAAGTGAAATCTGTTGCTCGTATCCAGCCCACCAGGTGAGTATACAAAATAAAAGTATTTTGAAAAAAATTATTGTGTACAATTATTTGTCTCACCTTACCATTACTTACATTTTTACTCATATTTTCATAGTTTACAAATAGAATGTCATCCACATTTATCACAGGAAAAATTACTCCGTTTTGCGAATGAATCTGGTCTACGAGTGACTGTTTTCTCGCCGTTGGGAGGAACTTCCTACATAAGTCTGAATATGGCAACAAAAGAGGACTTGTTATTTCACCACCCAGTTATTGTTAGCATAGCGAAGAAACATGGAAAGACTCCTGCTCAGATACTTCTTCGTTGGGCCGTGCAAAGAGAGACGTTACCCATTAGCAAAACTGGAACCATCTCTCGAATGAAGGAGAATCGAAATTTATTTGACTTTTATCTTCACAAGGAAGACTTGGATGAAATACGCACACTAAATTTGAACCGTAGGTACAATGATCCTGGTGTATTTTGTGAAGCTGCATTTGGTACCTTTTGCCCAATTTATGAGTGACGCAATTTAGCACATGACAGATTTCAATTTGTTTCATATTTGAGACAGTTTTTGTAAGATGAACTAGTGATTGTGTTAAAATAAAGAAATATAATCATCATCGACGAAAATTGAAATCATTGTTTTTTATCTTGGAAACCATCGTGAATCATAGAGCGATGCCAAGCATCACGCTGCGATTTTAATAGAGTTCTAGTGATAGGGTTTGAGTGGTAAACATTTTAGTGCATTGGGTCATTCTATGAGCCCATTCAAGCAGTTTCAAAAAAGTGAGCTAAGCCTATTTTCGACTTGAAAAAAGGTTTGATTGACGTCACAAGTAGCTCAAAAAAGTCGTAGGAATTCTAATCTACCAGCAGATACGTAGAGGGCCGAAACTGTAATGGCGAGATAAAGATCTTCGGTGAACTTAAGTAATCTTACTAGTAATATTATTAATTGTTATTAAGATCGCTCTCACCATATCTCCCAGAATGCCCAATGCGGCAAAAATGGCACCAGTGCGAACTCCCGGGCCCACGGCACAGTACATCAACAAACAGCTTCATACAGAACCAATTTCATTCTTATTTCATGGATTTTTTTGGTTTTTTGTGTTGACAATAGCTTGTCCATTAACAGGTGTTTACCTCTTCCTAAAAACTCTCATAAACACTTTCCAATACATGTATTCATTGCATTTATACCTCTTTTACGGATCTGATAGGAGCGATTCAAGTCAAATTATCGCAAAAAAAAGTGAAAAGATTTTAGCGGTATTCATCACTGGATGTGATACTGGGTTTGGAAAAGATTTAGCATTTGCCTTGGCTGATCGAGGTTTTGTTGTATTTGCAGGCTGTCTCACAGAACAAGGAATGAGTCAATATACCGAAGACGACAAGAACCGTACTTCCATGGACAAAAATATCATTCCAATAAAAGTCAATGTTACCAATGAAAATGATGTGTTACGAGCTGCCGAAATTGTATCAAAGTGGCTAAACACAAGAAATAATAGCGACTCTTTATCACCGCCAAAAGTTCTCCATGCAGTTGTGAATAATGCTGGTATTGGATCGTTTGGGTACATCGATTTTCTTGATGCTTCTTTCTACCAAAAAGATATGGAAGGTACGATGATATTTATGTCTTTAAAAAAATGCATTGATGTGTTGAATGAGATCTAATCCCATGTTTCGTATGATGCTGTTCATTTTTGCTGCAGTCAATTTTTACGGAATGATTCAAACCACCAAAGCATTTCTTCCCATCTTAAAAAGGCAATCGTGTAGTGGTATGCACGGAAATGCCAGAGTAATTAATATGGTTTCGATGGCCGGTCTTGTGACATCCCCAGGATTATCTTCTTACCATTCTTCTAAATTTGCAGCAGAAGCTTTCTCATCATGTCTACGAATGGAACTAAAAGGGGCCTTTGATATAGATGTTATAACAGTCAATCCATCATATCATCAAACTCCAATAATTGAGAATTTGGATGAAAAGATAGATTATACCTGGAATAATGCAAGTTCTGAAAAAAAAAAAGAATATGGCATTGGTGAGTACACGGAATCTTGTTTTAAGTTTTACCAACATGATCGGACATCATTTTTCTTAAACTTGTTTTCTATGAAGAATATTTTGTGAGTCGGAAAAACCAATACGTCAATATGATGCTTTCATCTACTTGGGATCCAGAAAACGTTAGATATGAACTCATAGCGTGTGTCGAGGATCTAGAGCCATCACCTCAACGTATCGTTGGATTGGATGCTAAAACTATTCTTCTCCTATTAAAAATGATTCCGGTGTGGATGCAAGCCAAGATGGATAATTTGATTCAATCTCTATGTCACCCACTACCAGCTAAAATGGCGAATCATATATAGGTCTTAAAATCATATTGCGGGTTGAGAAGAACATGGATTCGCTTTTTCATAATATCATGTGAGAACTCAGGCATTGTATGATTAATAGTAGAGAGATTCATTCTGCAAAATGAACTCTTTAAGAAATAAGTAAAAAAAGTTGACAATATGTTTATGTGACTAATTTGTTTCGGTTATTTTATTTCCTATTAAAAAGTGCATACAGTTATCTCGAACGTCAAAAAGCTTTAACTAATTGCGTTTCCGACAGTGGAGGTGTAAGGACCCCATGTTGATACAACATTTTCCTTTGCCTTATCCTGCGCTAGAGCAAGGACATCTTCGGCATATCTTCTTGCAGCTAGTTCTCGTCTTTTTTCTTTCATTCTAGCAATCTTATTACGTACAATTCTTCTCCAGTACGATCCGTCTTCATTCGGTTGGATCACAGTAATTTTTCCATCATCTCCATGAATTAGAATAGCTTGTTCTCTTTCCACATATTCGCAGTTTTCTTCCATTAACTTGTCATTTTTATCAAAATCAATTGTACATTCTTCAATTCCAGAGTCTACCACAACAATCATTTTACCAAGCAATTCTTCTTTTGAAAGAACAAGTCCGAGAGGGGCCATTGTAGACATGTCATATTCGATGAGCATGCCGTTGAGTACACCTAGAACTCGTCCCGAGCTCAATCGCCACCATTTAACTGTTTCCTCCGTTACAGGTTCATTTTCATTAATTTTACATAGCTCCTCTTCCTCAGCTCCGCATATATATCCCTGGTCTGTGCAATACATAATGCAAGCATCACAATTCAATTTAGTGAAAGATATGGTGAAGAAGAGATACAGAAACAAATCTTACCTCCGGTTTGTGGATTATAAACCTTAAAGTAATTATCATGCTCGTACGCAACATCGGCATGAGCAAAAATTCCGACTTCGTGCCCTGTATCCTTGTACACAATTGTAGCGTCTAATCGTACAGCTCCACCATTTGAATGGTCAATTGTGCAAATCTCAAATCCATCTTTGTTTCCTCTCAACAAGCGGCTCTGTTGTCTCCCATCTCGACTAGTGCCACTCCTCATCACACTTGTTTGTGCAAATGTACAACTGCCTCTGTTTGGATAAGGACCTTCTTCCTTTGGAATAGTTGGGAAAGTGATTGAATCCTGATAATCTTGCCCCAAATGGAAATGACCCGAGAACCACGCCTTAACACATCTATGCTCACGAACAAGTTCAATGAATTTACGGCATTTCTTGTCATCGCTGTGATTAAGCCAGCAGCACCCGTTAACGACATGGTTTTCTTGAAGAACACGAAGTCCTGATCCATTTGGTGGTGCATGGCTGAACATGAATATTTTCCAACCTTCATCTGCAGGATGGTCAATTAGGAATTTTTCAAACCAAGCTAGTTGTTCATCATCAATAATAACTTCATGAGATGTGTATTGAGCATCACGGAATACGGTACTACCTAATCCTACGAGGAAGGTTTTCTCTGAAATTTCTCTAGCAAAGTGAGGTGTTGGTTTTCCATGTTTCTCCATAAACACCTCGAGATTTTCCTCGTCTTTGTCAAATTCGTCAATTCCTTCCAAATCATGATTCCCACCAATAACTTCATATGGAACTCCGAAACTGCCTAAGAAATCAGCTGCTATCTCATGGCATAAAGTTGTTCCTGCGAATAACTCAGCAGGATTGGCAGGATTGTGGTCACAGTTTTTAGATTCGCCTAGGTCTCCTAGTGAAACCACGGCAACATTGCCATGTTTATTCATTCCTTCCTCTAAAATGGGCAGAATATGGCTCTTTCCTTCTTCATAATCATCCATTTTACGAGGATCAATATGCAAATCTCCTAAAATTCCCACTCGGAAAGCGGTAGGGTCATCTTGAAGTGCTTCTAAATCTGGGAAAAGACCTTTCGACCAGTCAGATTCATATTTTGCACTGCTAGATTTTATTTCTGTATCTTTTCTAAAATGGCTTGTGAGTTCTGCTCGACGATTGTCTCTAAGAAATGATGCTGATGAACCAAAAGCAATTGTACATGATATCAGCAAAGAAGCTGCTAATGATGTCGTGAAAAAACGGATTCTCATTTTTGTTGTTACTTCTCTTTAAATTTATGAAGTTAAATTGTAATCAATATTGAATCGGGAAAATTTTCCCGTTTCTACGTACAGCCACATAAACGATTAGTGTTCCATTCGTATACCAAAAAGCATGCGTGAAGAACAAAGTGATCAAATGATATTAAAATTGAGACCGTGACAATTTTGTAACGTAAGTAGAAATGTTGCAAAATATTTGCATTTAAAACAATCTTTGACACTATTCTGCTGACGTACTCCTTTTATTGAATGCACCAATGCCTAAGATGAAAGAAATCATAAACCAAATTCCCGTCGACAGACATGAACGAAACCTTTTTCCATCGTGTGTACAACATATGAGACTGTTCGGATGACACGTCAGATGATTTTCCGCTCCATTGAAGTCTTCATTTTGTTCGACGCACATAAATGCTTCATAGAAAGATGTAGTTCAAGCTATCGGGCGAAAGCTGCAGTTCCCATTATTTCTTTCCAACTAACACAATTTGAATCATTTCTGAAAGCAGGAGAAAATTGTGAAAATTATTCCAAATGTTAATTTATGGAAACAACGTATCACCACCATTGCATCCATGCAATCTTTTAGATTGTGAGGTCAAATGGATATCGATTCATTAAAATGAACAAAGAACATCATGAAGATGAAAAGTGTTAGAATTATACAAAGATTAAAAATCAGTGTTTATGCAAATCTTTGTGTTTCGGAATTATTGCAACCAGTTTTGGATTAATTCATTAATCGCTTCTAATTGTAGATTTGATTACATCAAACATGTGTATGATCAAGACGAATCCATAGTTGAGATATGTCCATAAAGAAAATTCAACATGAAGTTTGAACCAAACTGCCAGAGTGACCTTCAGACTAATACCACCTTTTCTCTATAAAAAATGAAATAAACATGAGAGAAATATGATGTTTATTCGTTTTCATATGAAGCTTTGCAGTCAATATTCATATTCTGTAATATAAATATTAGTGTAATGTGTTCAACATGAAACTAAGACAATAAAATAAACATTTTGAAATACAAGAAGTGACCAACTTAAATCTCTCACACCGTTGTCATAAATATCAAATATAATACAAATGATAACTTTAGTGCTGCTAAACAAATTTAAGTGTTTGAAATTGAACAGAGTCACATTACTGCACAATCCTATATCCTTATGTGAGATCGTAAACTGTCTAAAAAATAGTAAGATTTTTATTGTCATTGTGATCTCCCAAAGAATTTTTCCCAGCGACTACGCATATGTATCGACCAATATTTTCATTCATTGGTTTAAAGCACCTCACAGAGCTCAATGAATAATTTGAATGTACCTGATAAAGCATGGGTTGGAAGCGGATGAGTCGTGCGAACATATACATGCTTTGTGAATTTACACAAAAATAATCTTGTTCAGCACGAATGTCAAATCTTTTCACGCGAAAAATAATTCGAATAATATGTGTTTAAGTTAGTATAATATTTGAAGTTATCGTTTATATCAGCTCCACTTCATCTTTGTATTGTGGAAGAAACGTGAATTTTGTTTAAAGAGGCACTCAAAAACTGATTGTATGATTTATTTCACGTTTTTCAATAGTAGACTCTAGTATTTCCTTATCCTAATACATCATCTTGAATGAATCTTCAGTTCTCATATAAATCTGTTCATCCTTTTATTTATTTCGAAATTTCACCAATTTAGACCTTCTAGTTCAATAGCAACAGATGTTTCATGCTATCACCATGATGCTGATTTTTTCTGACACTATACTGTCTGGTTCCGATACATGGTATGCAATGAATCTTCTCTTCTTGTTTAAACTCATTTGAATCTAAACAGAATTTAACACAAATGTGGAAATGTATAAAGATGAGTTAAGATTCTGGTATGGATGTTGATCGCTCCTACTCGAGACTAGCCCATAACCCCGAGAGAGACTAATCCTATTTTAGAATTTATAAATACTGCAAGGAAATGTCCATGATGCAATTTATCTGGTAGACAGTGACACTCAAGATAACAATGACTGCATTGTTAAATTTGTTTCAATACATTGTTATCTCACAATCTCTACAGCGTCGATCCCGACATCAAATCCATTGTATGCAATGATGCACTGCGATATGATGTCGTATTTATGAAGATCAAAATTTGCTTGGTACGCCGTTGGAAAAGCACAAGCTTCACTTTCGTTTATTTTCATAACGTATTTTGCGATTACTTTTGAGTCTTGAAATTCAACATAAATCCACCATGAAAACCCCTTTGTGCTGCCATTGATTCCGACACCATTGCTTTGGTTTTCCATTCAGAATTAGAGTAGCGATCGCATTAGATTACGCTAAAGCGTCAAAATTCTGGAAGTGGTAACATATACGATCTTTCCGAAGCAACCCTGTAAGCACAAACTCAACACATTCGGAGAATCAAAAAGATTGTTTTTTCATCCATGTAAACGACGCAGCTTCCGTAATTAAGCATTTGTTCAAGTTCTATATGTGGTCTTCGTCCTTCAAGCACAATGAAGATGAAGAAGATCCAAACCAAAGATTGATCTCAGTAGGCGATATGGATCGTTTTGTGCAACTACTGAAACAAAATCAAGAGTTCAAAGAATATTTGTTTAGCTTCTTTCATCAAAATTCTGAAGTGCCTTATCCTGCACAAAACAATTAAGATAATGATGAATCGCCGAAGCAGCAAAAAGAAACAAAAAAAGATTGAAATCATGTTATCCAGTTCTTATAGGTATCACTAGCTCAGGCTCAAAAGATGCACTAGAAGAAGATTTGTATTCAATCATGATGATGACTGCTGAAACATTTTCGTTAGAATGGTTGCTTGGATTTCTATCCATGTCACACTAGCAAGCATCATTATGATCGAGCAAACGCATTCCTATGAGAAATTCAGCTCTCACATGGATAACACAAGTCCTATCAGTCAATACAAGATTATTCTAAGGAATGTCTTTTCTGTTTATCAACACAGATTTCTGGTCATTAACACAGAAAAAACTTTGCTAAGCATAATTGGCAATACAAGATGCAAGTTCCCGCAAGGGGAAGGAACAAATATTATGGAATCTGGATGGGATGGTGGAGACTGTGAGATTATAAATGACAGATATCCTGTATTGGTAAGTGCGATCATGGTGTCTACAATAGTAAAGATTGTGGTTTTGAAAACGGTGACTGTATAGCCATTAATATTCTCAACAACCATGGTACAATAATTGCACCATGGCTGTTGAAAACATTGGATGGATTGGAGATGGAATGTGCAATGGAGGTGCATATGCATCTGATGAATGCGGAAATGATGTTGGAGATCGCTTGAGTTCTACAGCAGATAACATAGGCCTAGTTGGAGACGGAAAATGTCATACTGGAGCCTACAATTCCAAAGAGTTCAGCTGTGATGGAGGCGACTATGTAGAAGTGAAAAGGAAAAAAGAAAAACAATATAAAAACTGTAATGTGAGCAGCATTGGATGGATTGGGGATAGTGTGGTGACTGTAATTGTGAGGTTTATATTAGTTATTAGAGTGTATCTACTTACGTATAACGTTGAGTCGAGATTTCAAGTTTATCTTGGAATTTTGACACACTGTGAAATGAAGTTATGCTTCATTTTAACGGTTTTAACGTGGATTCGAATCCCTCAAAAAAGACGGTAGAGGGAGGACCACCCGACAGATCCCAGTGATGGTAACCTAGGTTGCGTACGCGACGGTGAAGTACTCGATGGAGTACAGGGTAGGAATTCCCAGTAGGGCGTGAAG
>Ga0209092_10001507_pt1 | contig 22567 bp, 12 predicted proteins | sample FraStrMetagenome_FD_187446 | JGI IMG/M metagenome (GOLD analysis project Ga0209092, IMG submission 187446) | Marine eukaryotic phytoplankton communities from Arctic Ocean - Fram Strait ARC3M Metagenome (SPAdes) (version 2) | ecosystem: Environmental > Aquatic > Marine > Oceanic | place: Fram... | reverse complement strand
TAGCATTTAAAATAATCGCGTATGATTTGGAATTCTCTGGTATCAAAGAAAAGGTTTTATTTCTAATTCCAAATCCAATACTCATTCGCGCATATTATGCACTTAATTCCGTACACGATAATTATGTACTGATCTTCCATCAATAAGTATGCGGCAAGATCGATTCAAAGCTTACTGACCACATAGGTCAGATTTTCCTACCGTCATACCAAAACTAAATATTACTTCACATTATTATTGTATCTTTTCAATAATTCATGCCCAAAGGTATTTCTGAAGGCATGGTCGCATTTTCACATACAAATTAAGGATTGCACTCAGCAGCAGTGTGTTAGAGGATGGCTTTGCCGTGGAAAAGATAAATGATATCATTGCCGCTGACTGCATGACTGACAGGCTACATTTCACAAGGAAAGGAGCAAAGAAAAAAATTGGAAATAGGCATGCCAGATATAAGAAGCATTCTTAAAAAATTGGTTCGCAAACATTGGATATGAACTTTGATCACATTGCTGGTTTCCAACTGCCATTGATGAATGTTTTCGACAAAATATTCCACTCTGTCATGGATAAAGTGAGAGTTCCTTATTTAGACGTTCTTTCTCGTTTGCATGTTTCTCTTTTCGTTGTTTTTATGTTTTGGATGGTATCGTACATAGAGTTTTGATTTGAATCCGCCTTTTTTGTTCAATGAATCATCTTCACTGGTTCCAATCTTGCTTTCATTGCTTGGCTTTTTCACGCGTTTAGAGAGATTTCCACAAAACCTCTACTGTTGCTTGTTTTTGTCAAATATGTCTCAAACGTGGGATCGGGTCTGTTATCGGACAGAATCTATTTTATCTCATTCATAGTACATATTTGGTCCGAATAATTTGTAAATCCAATTGAGATTTGTACATGATTGTTTTTAACTTTTCATGAAATGTGCCTCAAATTGACATGTTACCAACAGAAATGGCTAGGATTTGATCTGTATTTACTATTCATGTACATTTCGTACAAGTGGTTGATATGTATCAATTCCTTCATTGCATCTATTGCATTTCCTTTCCATGAAATATGTCTCAAATTGCCAACAGAGATGGTAATAATATAACCTGTACAAAGCTCATTAGGATTCGGATGTGAAACATGAATTTCAAATTTATGGTGAACACCCATTTCCAATCGATGCTTTGAATGGATCTCTCGCAGCTTTCAATCATTTAGAGCAATGCAATTCTCTGTTATGCGGTGATTATGATTCTCTTGCAATTCATTGCATTTGTATTTCATGAAATATGTCTCAAATAGACTTACTACATACTAACAGAAATGGCAACGCTTTAACCTGTACAATACTCTTTTGGTTATTTATTGAATGTTTCTTCTATCGAATATTTGTGACTTGGTTGATCCTAATGATTATGAAAATTCGGATGGTCAACTGGATTGTCAATTCATTTGTCCTCGAAACTTTTCATACGCTCGAGGTCCACAAAGTTGACAGAAAGGTGTTGGAAACGGGTCGTTGATGGATTACTTGATGAAGTGGGGTTTTGGGGGAGCATAGGTGATGAAGTCGGATCTCTGAATACACATGGCAATTTTTAATCTTTGTGGAAATGAATGTACATTTTGGGCAAGTGGTATACATAAATCAGTTATAGTTATTTCATCGAAGGGACTAAAAGTTTGACAAGGATCATTTGACATGATTCATCTCAAATAATGATTGTCAAGTGGCCAGTATTAAAATGGATCTATTGCAGCTTTCGATACATTTATTTGTTGTGTTATGAATATGACTTTCCTGCATAGTATTGTAAGAACTAACGACAATATATATATCATCTACGATGCGTTGAATAAACAATCGGTTTGAAAATGGATCTCTTGATGCTTTTCATGCATTTGTGTTGCTTTGATATTCTTATTTGCGAGGTGTATTGAATATAAATACGTTCATGTATATCTGAGGGCTTTCATTGTATATCAGCAGAATATAATGGAATGGTAGACAAAGAATTTTTGTTCTTTATAACTTCTTATTTTAGGAATTTCGTATTTAATTTGGCTATATGATCCGCTTTAGGATCCATCCATTCATTCGTGCATTCATTTCAGACGATGACATAATCATCCATCCAAGCCTTCGGGAAGCGAGTTGGGTTGTTTAGTAAACGTAGTTGGCAACGTAAAGAGATTCTTCCATGGAAGGTTCTGAACCAGCCTCGTATTCTCCCTTACTAGCAGCTCCATTAGCTCTGGCCCGGGCCAAAAGTTGATCTTGAGCGGCCTTGACATTCTCTTCCTTTCCATTCCAGATCTTAAGACAGGATGATTGCATAGCACGTGAGAAACTGAAGGTTAGTGCCCAGGGTCCAAGACGGTCGATTTTATTGATTTCGTTGAGGTAAATACTGGAATCTTCCTCCGAAATTCCTCCCGAAAGGAAGGTCACTCCTGGCATGGCAGGTGGGATAGCACGTTGAAGGGTCTGCACGGTCATTTTGGCAACTTCCGCGGGGGAAGGTTTGTTAGGGCAGTCTACTCCAGCAACAGTCATACTGGGTTTCAACAAGGATCCTTCCAATAAGACACCGTTTTCTTGAAGGTATTTGTAGGTGGTAGTAACAACATGTTCTTGAATCTTGGCGGTGGTATCAATGTCATGATCTCCATCAATCAAGATTTCAGGTTCGACGATGGGGACCAATCCAGCTTCTTGGCAGATACGAGCATATCTAGCCAATCCCCATGCAGCCTCTTTGACGGCCAAGTCAGAAGGGCCTCCATCTTGGATACGGACAGCCGTACGCCACTTGGCAAATCGAGCTCCTTGCTCGTAGTGAGCACAGCATTTTTCGTAAAGTCCATCCAATCCAGAACACCAGGTTTCGTTGGGAAGTCCTCCAGTAAGTGCCTTTAATCCAGAGTCTACCTTAATTCCGGGAATGATTCCGGCTTTGTTGAGCATGTCCACAAATGGAGTTCCTTCAGTGGAGTCTTGGTAAAGAGTTTCCTCGTACAAGATGGCTCCAGAGATGTAGTCACCCAAATCAGGAGTGGTGAAAAGAAGTTGACGCCACTATAGTGTGTGTGTGTGTGTGTGTGTGTGTGTGTGTGTGTGTGTGTGTGTGTTGGGATTTTGTTGCGATTCATTCACAAAGTTTCCAAGAAAAAGAATCAACAAATGAGAATGATAAACAATAATAATCCAATACCACAAATAATAATAATAATGTTAAGTAAAAAGAAACAAACACAATCCAAAATAAGAAAATCTCACCTTTTGACGATTTTCCTCGATATTTTCAAGTCCAATACTTTCAAGACGAGCACCAACAGTTCCAGTGGATTCATCACAAGCCAACAATCCAAATCCAGGGCGCACCATCTTGTTCGCAGTATCCTTAAGTTCATCAGCATATTTCTCCAAACTCATGTTTAACTTGGATCCATTTTTGGATTGCATTTGACTGGAAGGAGTGAAACTACTAAAAGCATTTGCTCCAGTGAAAAGAGTTGCGACAGCAAGAGTAGTGAGAGAGAATTTCATCTTGATGTTATTTGTGTTGTGTTGTGTTCGAGAATATACGACAATCCTTCCGATATTTTGAAAATATGAGAAAGACAAATCTGAAAGAATTCGAATGCGTGTTTTTTTTGTTCGGCAAGTGAAGGATTGTGTAGAAACTATCCTATCCACTACGATCATCACTGCCTAGAGTTTGAATTGAACTTCTCATCACAATTCTATAGATACATCGCATTTCTATTCAAAGCATCCATCATCTATTATCAAAACGTCATTCATTGCTTTCCTCATTTTGTTTTTCTCACTTCTTACGATTCTAAAATGCCTGCTGGTGTGCATGCTCTCCCAAGCTTGTGAAGCATGCATATCAATATTCGATTCTTATTTTACTCGTCAATTCCTCAAAAAAAATGGTGGCGACCATGCTCTAGGAATAACACTCTTCTCCTCCCAAAACCTCTCTTGAAAAAACCTACCCATTTTCTATAGTCACATCGACCTGGATTTCCAATACGGAGAAAAAGGGAGCATGCCTATTTTCCAAGGCAATGTCAAGTAGACGCGTATTGCCAAATCTACGTGGAGTGTTTTTTCTACATCATTTTCATGTGGATATATACGAAAGAGGTTTTGTTGGCGACATGTTCTTGACATGAGCCATCGGCGCACGGTGATGCATTGGAGGTCTCCTGCACAGGAAGAGTATCTTCCTCAAGCAAGTGAAACACGCTTTTTTTGGTTGACATTTTGATGGTTCCTGACAGGAAAAAAAAAAAAAAAAAAAGGTTGTGGAAAATGCAACAATTATTGGAATGACGAAAGAGAGATTGTCATTTGAAAATATCTCCTTTCGGCTGTATCGTACTACACAACTAACTAATCAATATCTACTTCAAGCTTTCGAACTCTAACATTTATACTTAGTAGGTGGCCGGATTGAACATTGAACTCTCTCGTTCGAGTGGATGGGATGTTCTTCCGATACAACGATGTGTGCATATTGAAAGAGAATGCCAAACTGTCTTTCGCTTTAGAGTGATAGCTTTCACTATCATTATCACAGGGTAATATTGAACTCATGACCTCCTGACAGACGTGAGGATAACGTTTGTTATTTATATAATTTTATCCTTGACTGCTGCTAGATATGATCGAGAACCTTTTGTGATATGGTAGGATAGTGCCTGCTGCTGTGTCAAATTGAGTTTCTTCTATTATTTATCGGATACCTAATTGTAGTTATGAAAATGATCCATCGAGATAGTGTTGTTGAAAGAACCACTACTGTCGGAGAGGAGGTTTCTTATGAAAGTTTGGATGCAAGAACCTTTTGAGTTTGACGAACTATCAATTCCAATAATAAAGAGCCTTTCTAGGAAACCTCCAACATTATTCCTGACCCTTGTGACTGTTTCTCCAATTTGAGAATCTGCTGTTTGGGAATAACGGCATCTATAAATAATTATTCATTTTTCTGTCAATTTGTCTTTTTCACTTTCCTCCATAGTCTCGAAATAAATCTCATTCACTATATATTTGAACATGGTATACAACCCTAATGAAAAAAAAATAGTGTTCTATGAATTCATGTTTGGTTCGATTTTGAATCCTAATTGGAACTTCCATCTTTCATCCAATCGTAAGAAACAAAAAAGGAACAATACACTGAAATATAATTATTCACAAATGCGAAGCATCACAACCGGCTATTTTGCGGATGGTGGAATTCCTATTTCCGATAGACAATGGAATCATTCCAAATATAATCAAAAAAAAGTAAGTTATTAGTCATTACCAACTCCTTCCAGAGAAGCCTGAATATCAACCTTATACACACGAATCTTTCCATCATCCGAGGCAGTCGAAACAATGATATTTCTCATGGGATCAGTATTATCACCATCGTTCTCAAGAGCTATATCAAAATCATTAATAATTTCCAAGGATCCACCCGTCAATGTAGTCAAACAATTTCCAGTTCGTGCATCCCATAATCGAATAGTTCCTTCCGTGGTCGAAGTAAAAATAAGTGGTAAGGATGGGTGCCATTTTAATCGAGTAATTCCAGCCAAATCGGGTGGGGGTGTCTCATGGTCCTTCTCTGATAAAGGTGTGGAATTATATGATTCATGAAGACAGATTTGTCGACATGATCCATTATTTCCCAAATCCCATACTTTCAATAATCCATTCACACCTGCCGTAGCACACCAATTGTACAACCCCGACGATTCAGGCCCCTCAAAAAATCCCACTGCTTCAATACTTCTCGTATCTTGTGGAAAATCGTCTTCTTGTTCCATAGGAGAAGCAGAAGTTGTCCGTTCTTCTTCAGCATGGCGTAACGACAACAATATCTTTTTGGTACCAACATGACAAATATGAGCCACCCCATTCTCACCTCCACACAAGATTAACGACGAAACACTCGCTTCTCCTTTACTACTTGTATGAGCGACCGATTTGCCATCGAGACAGGTAATCGCCATCCCACCTCCTTCTCCCAGAGTCTCCAACTCGGAACATCGAAAGACATGTCGTGATAATCCCGTTCGTGGGGCCCATACCCGCACAGTCCCATCAAAACCGGCCGTCAATGCAAATTTTCCATCGGGAGTAAATCGACCACATGTGACATCTCCTTCATGTCCTACAAAGACTTGTAAACATTTTTGAGTGGGGATATGGTACATCCAGACTGTCCCATCTGTCGATCCAGCTAATAACACAGATCCACCCTTCGGATGAAAGGATATCCATTCAATATCCGAGGGACCTTCGAGGGTACAAGAATGGATGGGAGGGTTGGATGTGAGTGTCCAGATTTGGATAGTTCCATCATAACAACCCACTGCTAATAATTTTGATTGATTGGAATTGGGTAATAAGCAGGAAGTGTTGAAGGCTACACAGGTGACGGTATCTTTATGCCCCTCTGCCGAAGATAACTCTGATAAATTCATAGATGGGACCTCATTGGAGGATACGATCCGATGCAAAAAGGCTTTATCATCTCCCCCTCCCGATGCCATCCATACATCCTGTTCGAGATCCAATGCCACAGTATATACAGAATCGGTATGGGTCGAAAGAGTTAGAATGGAATGATCCGGCGGTAACACTTTTTCTTCCATGTCGGTGTCCATAGTATGACTCTCCTTCGTAGCATCGATAGGTTCCTCCTCCATAGGCTCCTGATCATTCGTTTCTACTTCAATCACATCTTTGGAATTTATATCAATAAAGGCTGGTTCTTCCGCATCTAAATCCTCCTCTTTTGGATTGGATTCATTGTTATTTGTATATTCCATGTTTCTCTTTCTCTAATGGATTGAAATTGGACACTAGGGTGTGTTTCGTTGGGGCTGTGAAAAAAAATAAATCACAAAATAAATAACAAGAATCCTACAGAGAGTGAATCCATCACCACGAATTTAAAATATATAGAGGGTCTCATTTTTTTGTGTTGCATTCCCACAGCCAATATTTTCGTGGTCGTTGAGAATCTTTTACGGCGTTGGAATGTTCTTGACTGGTCCGAATTGATTTTCACGTTGTTCACTACATTACGTCATACCCTCGTAAGTAATTTGACATTCATGACATATAACATAATGTCAAGGAGAAACATATTTAGGAAACCTCAAAACTGTGACATCATTGAGAGAGGTAAACAAAATAAACAACAACAATCGAATGCGGTATCAAAATGATTTTTACTACCTTCTTTGTTCTACATTTTGTGACACAAATTTCGTTCCGATTTTATCATGGCAAAACAAGCAAAAAAAGAAATAAAAAACAGAACTATTCTCCTCTGAAGCCTTCTATTCCGAAAGCATTAATCACAATTTCTTACTGAAACATACTTTTTTACCAAAAGTTTTGCATACTGCGTCTGCCTACACCCATAACAACAATTCTTTATTTGGTCTCAATTGTTTAAATGTTGAAACAAACATTGAAACACAACCAAAATGTTCATAAGAATTCGCATGAGTTTGGAATCAAAGGAACAAGTATTTGATCAGAACTATATCATTCATTAATAAAAATCAAAATGCGCATTTTCATCGACAGTCCCATCCCACTCAAAATCATCACCACTATTTGAATCTTTCTCATCGTAAAGATCTAAAAAAGCAGGATCTCCTCCAATCTCCTCCAAATCAAATTCAGTGACATCCCCATCGTCCATAAAATGCATATCTCCACCGGATGAAACATCCTTAACCCCCCCCGTTCCTGCATTCACATCACGAGACGTCGAGCTCTTCTCCTCCTTCGAATTTGTTATCATGTCAAGAGCTGTAGGAGCATTTTCTATTGCTGCCATGAGTGAAAAGGATGGGGTGATATTTGCTTCATCCTCCTGTTCTTCTATGTCTTCTTCCTCTAGATTATCATATGTTAAAAAGGAAGGATCTCCACCCAGAGAAGCGATTTCTGCGCGTCTCTCTCGTAATTCCGCTTCTTTCATATAATCGTTTTCTATCTTTCCTTTTACTACATCTACTTTCAGAGGTTCTTCATTATCTTCTGTTTCATCACCTGTGTCTGTATTTTTTGCGTACAGGGAAATATTTTGAAAGTGCTTCCTTATCGGTTTTGATGATATTGAGAGTAAAGTAGGTTTGGAGAGAAAGGACGTCCATCCAGTTCCTACGCAAAATCCATGGATGGGTGGAACGAGACAGGTTAACGTGATCAGAAGTGAGGCTATGGTTCTCTTTGATAGTAATTGCTGCTCCATTTTTGAATGAAGGTTGTTATCAAATAATTGGATTAGAGTTCGAAGCTTCAATGACCTGCAATTTGAAGAAATGAGGTACTAGAATAAAAATAATAACAATATGACGTAATGGGTAAGGAAAGTATTTTTTTAATATGCATAAAGAGCCAAATTTTATTTTTTATTTTTTCGTTTTTTTAATAATAGTACTATTTTTTACGTTGTGTATGATGTTTTGTTCGAATGAAATTCTTTTCGAATGTAGGAATAATAGGAAGAAATTATCGTTTGAATGCCTTATTGTACGATACTTCTATACTGTCCCTTCAGTATCGCAAATGAGACAAAAACGAACGCATTCGGTCCACATCATCTCTAATCCTCTTTCTAAGTATTGATACGTACGTAAAGACTACGTACACACGCACTCAGATTGAGAAAAACACTCTAAAAATTAGAAGGATCTCATGTTGAAATTCAAATGGATGAAGAATGCTGCAGCTCTAATATCGCGAGATTGAAGATCCTACAAAGTTTATAACAAAAATAAAGGAACCAACTTAGCCAAACATAGCGACTGATTGTAATATATTCATCCAACAACCATGAAGTTCTCTGTTTTTGCCACCACTCTTTTTTCACTTACAACATTATCCAAAGCTTTCACTATTCAAACACCATTTACAACCAGCAAGATTGGAACAATCCCAACTACTTCATCCTTGTATGCCAAAAAGGCATCCTCCAAAGAAGAAGATTTAGAATTGACAAGGAAAGTCATTATGGAATATATTGATGATGCACCAGACGTAGTCATCGAAATCCAAAAGGATGAGGACGAGACGGAAGGTAAAAGTGGATTCAGATCATCCGTCAAGAAAGTTATTTCCAAGGTTACTGGTGGTAGCGATTAGGGGAATATCATTATCGTGATGTTTGTGGAATTAGCTGTCATGAATCGCACTCTTTGGTGCGATAACATGATGTTCCTAGATTTGATCAATTATGAAATGTTCTTCAAAAACTTGGATCAGCAAGTTTATGGATGGATTAACTAATGTTTCACGAGAAATTCATAGCTATTCTTGTTGGAATGTGTAAAAATAAAAATCAAAAAGTTACTGATTGAAATAACTGACTATTCTATTGAAATGAATGATCTTATATAGGACATGGTATCGATTAGTTATAAAATTTTTGAATAAAGAAACAAAATAAGGTCAACTTTGTTAATTGATGAGTATGAACATGTGAAATGTGTAAGCATTGTTTGAATAAATTCCTTGAAAAATTCACCAGTTCCATACAATTACAATAAAAGAATCAAGAGTTTGAATAAAATAGTCGTGATACATTTCAATCTCACATAAACGTAAAAAGTATACTAGATGTTATTCTTTCTCCTAAGTTACAGGTTGATAGAAATAAAAAGTAATCAAGTTTATTTTGTTGCCCGTGTTCAAATTGAATTAAAAAGGGATCATTTTTTCAATCTTGTTAACAGGTTCTCCATGATAACTACTGTATCAATGAATACTTTTATAATACATCGAATAGACATTGATTTGATCGAGGATTGTTGAAACCAAAAGTATTGTTAAAGAGTCATCATCTGTCCCTAAATAAATTGAATTGCTCCGAAACAATCATTTTCTTCATAATGATGTTGTAAAGCTGTTTCATGCGAATGCCTTTGAAGTCATTGAACACTTCCTCCTAGATGAAAAAACATCGAAGCCTCATGAAAGATTATTCAAATTCCTCTCAATTATTATCGTTCTCTATTAAATACTGAAGCTTCTCTGTGTTTCATTGTATATGTATCACATTAAAGAGAGAATTTAGGTGTTTGATCACAGAATATCGTATCAAAACTACTCCGAAATGAGCAGCAACTTGGTGAATTGGATATGGTTCATTTCTGACGAAAGAAAAAAGTAATAAGAATGGACAAAATGCGGTGAGTCTTGATCAGGAGAAAATAGCGGTTCCTACAATGTTGTTTCAAACACCTGCGACGAAAGTTTCTCACACTCAACAACGTCCAAAATGAAGTGGAGCTGACTTGGAGTATATTAAAGTTGTAAATTTGCACACTCATTGCACGGATAAGCGCATCATGATGCGATGATAATGTTCGTCATTGTCAGTCTCCAAGTCAACGCTCATCATTCATACATTACATCGTGGGATACATCAAATGGTGCATAGATAAGAGATCCATCAGTTAAAATACAATAACAAACTTTTATTCTCATAACCAGAAGTTCTGAAGGTGTCCTAAGAATTTTTGTCCTCATTTGAATCTAAATCTATGCTTCATTTACAGTATAAGACGACGCAAATGCTCATGAAAAAATATCGGGAAGAAATCGATCAACAAATTCGAAAGCCATTCACTTCAAAGGGTATGTTGACCTCAAAGGATAATATGCACAAAATCCTCAGTCTCATTAAATCAGATTTTGAATGCGATCACTATGGCTGGTTCCTTGCTGATGGTGGTTATTGTAAAAGCACATTATCTTTTGAATTGGACATACCTTCATTATCTTCAGGTTTGTTCCTCACATGTTATCTTTGATTATGAACCATTAACCAAAAGAGGGCTTTTTAAGGTATGATGGAAAATTTCACTCCGTACATTGATGTCAGTGCTGAATAGCCATCCATTTTCCGATAGGATTCATTCATTCACCTATGTAGAAAGATACTGAACTATGATTAGTTTATGTAGATATTGTGTAAAACGGTTTAGCAAAATTCATTATTTAGGAAGGATGATTTAAATATATTTTGGATTACCCTACACTTAGGCAAAAATCGGTATTGAGACTAAATAAAGAATTGTTAACGGTATTATTTAAATTGCTCCATTTGAAATTGACTCATCATCCCCATCACTTGCACAATTGATAAAAGGCGCCTACTTTATCTAACATAATAAAAATCTCTAGTGGATCAAAATAAATTAGAATTGTCTAAACTTAAAAAAAGCTTTTTAATGCTGGCAATAGTTCTATGAGGTCTAATATTTTCTTTGCTTGTTCGTCTATATCTCAAGGGTATGTAGTCAACAATTTAATGGAACTGGAAGAATTGATATGCACATGGATGAGTCGGTGAGTGTAATTGTAACATTCAATGTAAGGATTCAGCTGTAATAGGCTTGTACTGAGTAGATTTTCTTAAAGTATTTCTTCTGTAGCAGTTCTTGACGTGAGTAGTTCAGATTTCATAATAACCAGAAGATAATCTTTGGAGGAAAGCTGTTATGATTTTTGTATTTGTATAAGGTATACTCGTTGGGGGACACCATTAGTAAAAGCTAGTTATCATGTGCACCGTAAAAAAGTGGGGAAAATGTCAAAAAAAGTAGATTTCGGAACACACGTGGAAGAAAGACTTTTATGAGTAGCACATACTTCAATCAATTATTTTCAGACGATTAAACCTGTCAATAAAATTCGAGTGCTGTTCTTGTCTGATAAGGACCACTTAGGACGTTTGTGTTGTTTTTTCTATACTTACTATTGGTCATCAAAACCGCCTATGGCCCAATCGTTGTCATTGGTTAAGTCAAGAAGGTAATCATCAACAGCCTCACTGGAATTGAACTCATCTTCTTCAGGGACAATATTCATTTGTCCATTAGTGGAGGGCAATATTGATGGAACAGATACGCTGTTACGGATATTTGGAAACTGCTGTTGTGTTTGTTGCTGCTCTTGCTGCCGAGAATTCTCATAATAATTCTGAATAATATTTTGTTCTTGTCTATCCACACTTGATAATGGGGCAGAATTCATATTTGAATTTGACGAAAGTGGAATAGTAGGAATAAACGATTCTTTGGCCACATTATTGTATGCATTATCTTCCCAATTGTTCCAAGTTGGTTCCATAAGCTGGTCCATTTGTACATGAGTATTGACCGGTGTAGGCACTGCATTCATTCCTTTATGCATTTTGTTGTTTGGGTAGTGCACATGAGAAGTCCGAATTTGAGGCTGAATATGATTGTTGTTTACTGGATTTGTCATAGAATCTGCCCTGACTCCGCCCCCATTTCCATCCATGGGGGGGACATAGGCACGTTCAGGAAGCGTGATACCAGCTGGTTTCAATGCCTCAGCAACTTCGAAATGAGTCGAGGATTGAGCTGCCTCAGGTGAAATAGAAACTGTGTGGCTATTCCCATTCATATCATTGGCAGAAGATATTGAAGAACTACGATCACGTTCTTGTATGGAGACTCCAGAGGCACAACGTTTGAGCGAACCAGAAGAGGAATAAGATCGGTCACGATTTAGTCCACTTTTTCCTTGCTCATCATCTTTATTATTTCCAGAGCCACCAAGCGATTCAAATGGGGGTCGACGTGAGAGCTGCTTCAAATGAACTCTACCATTGACGATCGATTGTGGCGCAGGAACAGTGGGACTTTTTAGGACCGATTCGAGATGATTATTGATGATATATATATTTGTTGCATCATGGTAGTTTGGGGATACATTCAACTTATATTCTTTAGGAAGTTTGAGCAACTTCTTTTTCAAGAAAGATCGGATTCTTTCCATTTCTTCAGATGGAGAAGTATGCTGTGGCTGTTGCTTCTGCTGCGGTTGGGTTTTTTTCTTCTCTAAAAATGTCTTCTTCTTACGGATCCAAACATGCAATTTAGTTCGTTGTTCTGGAGTCAAAATTCTTTGTAATGAATTTTCTTCTCGTTCTTTAGATAATTGGGAAAAACTTAAGAGACACTTGTATACGTTATCATTCACATATGTGGACGCTTGAGTACTATGACGATAGTCTAACCATGAGTTAGGTCTCGTAAGAGTATTGCGTTGAAACGATCGAACTTTTTCTTCTTGGTCATATGATAAGTTTATCTCATTACAGAGGAGTGGCCACATTCCATGTGCAGGTGTGACTCGATCATTTCCTGCATTCAGCATCTGATACAAAATGTATATGAATAAAAAGAATTATTAGAATGTCACAAACAAATTGATGGGTAAATATAACCTTGAAATGCAAGTAAAAATAAACTCACTCGTTCACCAATTCTAGCTGCAGAAAGTCTTTCACTTGCTGCCCTTCCTCCTAAAAAGTACACATCATTCTGCAATGTTAGCCATTGAATAAATCGCACATGTGGTGGGAATACATAACTCTTGAATTGTTGCGTTTGAAACGCCGCAACAACACGCAAATGATTTGTCGTCCTGGATAATAAGGTATGAAGATCACTATCTTGCTGTTCTAGAAGATGTTTGGAGCTCAATGATAAGGGAAGTGAAGTTCCTGTATCAGGTGTTGGAGATGGACAACTTTCTTTCTTTTCTTCTTCACCTCCATTTTCCACTAAACTTATCTTATCAAAGTTCAAGACCTTCCAATATTTATCCCATTCCATTTCCATCTCTTTAATTTTATTTTGTCGTAAAGTTAAGATAGTTGGAACAGCATCTGCAGCATGTTTTATCCTTCCCTCATCCATTTGCACACTTAGAGCCGACACACGATCTTCTAAAATTTCCAAATATTGTTTTCTTCGTCTTCGAGATAATCGTGCCGATTCCCGATTACGTTCCAATCTTTTTTGACGACGATTATTAGCGTTATTATCATTCGTACTGCTGGGCGCGTTCATGGCTCCAGTAGAAGCAGTGTTACCATTTTGTTGATAAGTTCCTGGGCTTGGGTTACCATAGTTGTGGGAAGTCATCTGCATAGAACCATCAGTAGATGTGTTGTTGTTACTAATTGGATTATGTGTGCTTTTGTTAGCAGAGCTGTTCCCGTCATAAGAATATTGATTGTTCTTTCCTACGTTAAATGGATTTGGGACTCGAATGCCTCCGACTGGTAAAATAGTGGGAGGGTTTAGGGCATTATGGTGGTTTCGAGAAGAGTTGGAGCCATTGTTTGTATTAGGGGTGATGGGGTTACTAACAGAAGCATTAGTGCCTGCAGAAGGGTTGTTTGCCAACGGATTCGAAACTTCCCAGTTGTTGGAGTACATGGTGGTCCCTGTCCTGGCGATAGACTCGCCTTGAGGGTGACTCTGGGGGTGCTGCATTTGATGATGCACGTGAACATCGCTCGGATGTGTTTTGAACATACCATCTTGAGGTCTCTGCTGTGAGGAATGATCGAACACAGTGACTGTTTCAACGTTTGCACGACTGTCAGCATTTGAAAGAGGGTTTGGAGTCAACATTGGAGGACCTAAGAGAACTGTGTCTGGTGAACCACTCGCTGAGGCCGTAGGATTGGTATTTCTTGAGCTCGTATCTGCAATGTTTCTGTTATTATTCATGGCAGTAAGGATGAAACGGAACTCCTTAATGCTCTCTCTCAAAATAACGTAACTTTAACCTAGCACAAACAGAAAAAGAGAATCCAACTAGGCTTCTCAAATGAATGCACAACTTTCTTCCTTGCTCGTACTGCACAAGCCAACTTTGCGCCAAATTAAAGTTTATCTGAGAAATTTCTCCTTCCTTTTCTTCTCTTTCTTTTCAAGTTTTACCCCTTTTTTGGTACAGTACTGCTTATAGTGCGTCTCCTATTACCACTTTTTTCTAGAATTGGGTATTTGATGTACAGCACAAGACTTACGAAGAACTTTTTCTCAAATGAAAAAAAGAACTGTAGGTAGATTTTTTTAGTGAGAAAGGTCTGGAATAAGATACTTACGGAAAAGTTCTATTTTCATTCGTACATACGAAATAGGATTCTACGTACTCATTTAAAAATCATTGTTTTAGTTTATCTACTTCAACTACTAAGTACGTTTTTTTTCATAGAGTCGTATGTTAAGGTTAAGGTATGTCATATTTTACGTGTTACACTAGGCTGCGCGCTGAGACGGATCCCCGATCTTCACGTCCTACGGGACCCCTACCTTGATTCTCCGTAGAAAACAGGAACGTTTGGATCATGGCTCCGTAGCCATCCCATAATCTCCAATGGTAGGTTTCCCCCGTCTACTTACCCCCATACCTTCCACATTTCGTACCCTCCGAATCGAACGAATAAAAACATACGTAACAACCATTCAAGAGAATAAGAAAGCCCCGATTTTGCAAAACATGATAAAACAAGCAAGAAACAGAGTGTAAACGAAACAATGGTAATTTCCGAAGTCGTATGTAGGATGATGGATAAAATAAAGAACCAATCCATCATATAGGTATTGATATAGGTATACATCAAATCATACATCAACTCTCATTTGAAAAGATGCTAAAGAAGTATTCAACATTTGAATTTATTCCGTATGAAAAGCATTCGTAACTGAATATTAGAAAAAGTAACTTACGTACTTCAATTTTTTTGGATGAACTTTAACCCTATTGATTTCTCAGTATATTCGATCATATGCAAAACTGTTCTCCAAGAACATACCAAAAGCTGACGTTATGTGACTATTCAGTCTTGCACAATCAAAAGAATTGCAAGTTTGCTCATGGTATATAAACGTATGTGGAATCCTTTCCTTCGCATGTATCCCTGGTACATTACGAAAATAAGGATAGCATTACGTGATGTGGAATGCTGCTTACGTAAGCAATGTCCATTATCAGAATTATAACAATATACTGCATCGTTGTATGTACAATTATTCGGGATAACGTTCATCAGTTTACGAAGAAGTTCTGCTGAGTCTCTTTTTTTGACTCGCAAGTATATTTTCATCGAAAATCATTTTCTGGAGTCACATAATCCTTCTTATTTTTCAATTGAGTCAATTCGAATGAAAAATGAGTCTGATCGAGTATTCCATTAAATACTCATTTTCAGATAAACAGTCAGAAAACAATGTCAAAACGAAGAGATAATGAGAACCAACTTCTCTTACAGCAATACCCGAGTATGGATGTATAATTTAAACATTTGGGATGTTACTTTGATTTTCTTTGCTCAAAATAACAAAAAAAATATTAATACAAAAACAAGAAAAACAATACAGGTATACGAAAGAACGTGTTCTTCTTATCACAACTGTTTACCGTAAGCTTTATTGAAGCATGTTATCACAAGAACATTTCTAAATACAATCAAAAATATCATAACATCGAATGAAAAGAACAAGTGATTCTCCAAATTCTTGTAATTTATCTAATTTGACTTGGTTCAAGAATACTTCAATTTATTTTCATCTATTACAATGCTTCATGTGTAATATTGCCATTGCAACATAACAATCATAATCAAGTATAGGAGCTTAAAATACTTGAATGCATTACTATCATCATATACAAATCAAAGCTTGCAAACTCTCAATAAAGCATAAGGTAATAATGCAATCTATTACCAAATCGTCCAAGCACAAAAGGGTCGATGATGATTCACTTTCTTTTTCTCAGTCTCCTCATCTCCCTCCTCTTCCTTCGTCCCGACATTGGCACTGTGCATCAATGACCTTGCCGTACTTCCCACAATCGCCACGCTTGCCATTGCTTCTGCCGCCAATCCTACTCCTGCCACTATTTCGGCAGCTAATCCCACTTCCGCGATCCCCAATAATCCCACAGCACCAGAAAGTACAAACGGAGCCGCGACCGTAGTAGCAATAGCAGCCGTAGAGGCAATAGCCAAGGTTTTCATTTTGGCAGCATTGATTTGTCGAGGTAGTTTGGGTAGGAGGTTCCATGTGATACGAGGAGATAATTCGGACGAGATAGAAGGTGGAACTTGGATTGTACAGATTTCACCATTGGGATGAATGGACAAAATGCGTTTATGAACATGCGATAGGAGAATATACCCTCCACCACAACTGCTACTGTCACAACTTGTAGTATTTTCGGATATATTCCAGAGGGTACTTTCTAAGGCAGAAGAACCTGTACAGAATATCTGACCAGTTTGAGTACTTCCTAAATACATTGTTTTATTTTGGTTGAACAAATAAACTAAACTAGATTCACGTGTATCTGATTGGTGTAGAGGAGTCTCATTATAGGATAATATTGTCCATTCTTCTGAGGATTGTTTCATGGGATTCTTATGATTGGACAAATATAATTCTCGTTGTTTGTTGATTCCAATCCTTCGTCCTGGATGTATGGGAGCTATTTGTGTTGTAGATTCATGTTGTGAATTATCGATATCATTATATTTCTGATTATTGGACTGTAGTGATTTGACATCTCCAATAGTCGTCAAATAGTAAGTTTGTCGATGTGCCGATTGGAATTCCCATAGAGCAAAATTAAGATTCCCTTCGTTCGAAGTATAAATTGATTTTCCATTTATTCGTAATAATTTCCCAGTTTTGAGAGATTGAATACAAACACCTTTGGGATCATCATCACTTTCGTTAGATTTCATTTCCGTTTTGGGTGCTTTATGGATGATCCATTTGGACATTTGTATTTGTTCCTCCATAGTTATATCGGTTAGTTTAGGAACATCATAAAGTGGATCTAAGGTACGCTGTACATTTTGAGAAAAATTGGATTTGCTTTCAAGTATTGTTTTTTGCATTCGTTGCGATTGGGTTTTACCCCATATGGAAACTTTATTCCCTATTGTTTTCCACTTATTAGGAAAAGTATCTGGTTGCGGATGTATGGATGAATCTTTCATGAATTCTTTTGTGGGTGTAACAGAAGTGGCAGCGACATTGTTCTTTTTTGGAGTTTGTTTTTCTTTCGTAAATACTCTGCCCTTATCATCACTACATAAATATTTCCGATCATGACAAAAACTTACAATAAAGACACTTCCATCCTCATCTCCTGTCTCTATGAAACGCCATACTTCCCATCCTTTCCATTGGGAGGATATAGATACATTTCCTGGAATATCGCATCGTATTCGTTTGTCGGATATTGGTGAAGAGATGAATACCAATTCTCCAGTTCGAAATTCAATTGTCCAGTAACAGGATGACGAAATTTGCTTTGGAGATGTTTCTAGTTTTTGAGTTGTTAGACTTCCTTGGGATGAAAAGGAGAGTGCTAATTTGGAAGAAGTGGAAGGATTGGAATGTTTTTTTGGAGTATCAGACTCATCAATTTTTTCTGTTTCTAAATGAACATCATGAACATTATTTTCTTCTTGTAATAAATCCAAATCATCATCTTCAGTGACGATTATCATCCCCTCTTTTTTACGTATGATGGACCATATGGTGACGGTATTCAATATTTGCAGTGAGGGGTTTATTTTGTTCCCAATTCTATTATTATTATTATTATGATTGGTTTGTTTCTCGTTTGTAGTCTCTGAAATAACATTTGATAATCCAACATTTCCGTCAGGCAAACCAATTATATATCGGTCTGGTGTTGATACACTTTGAATCACAAAGGAGATGGAATTAGATTTGTTGATAGACGGAGTAGTGTTGGAGAGGATTGGTATTAAATGGAATTCTTCAGGACTACTGCAAGTATCAGGTTGAAGGATAAGAGATGCATTGTTATTATTGTGGGAGGTTGATCTTGTGAGATAGTGTCTTTGATTCTCATATTGAATGGAGAGGATACATCGATGTGGTTGCTCTATACATGGATACAGTGTCATTCTATTTTGAGTATTGGTTTCTGAGATGTGTCATTTTTTGCTGCTTCGAGGAAAGAAACGAAAAAAGTTATGAGCACAAGGTAAATACGTACTAACTATTCTAAACGCTTTCATTTTTTTCTTCGAAATCAAACAACAATATAAATAATCTGTGGTGTGACAGCAGCTTTCATCCACAATCAAAATGAAGAACATATAAATAATATTTGGCACTATCTATACAGAAAAATGAACCAAAAAGATTTCTTTGCTCCATCATCAACTCTAGTGAGACTCTCCTATTTCATACTATTCTTTCACAAAGCCCACTCGTTTTTTACTCCACAAAGACCTAATACCATCCATATCCCAACCAATACAAATCATCATTCAAAATGTCTTTTCCAAGTCGAAGAAACACTATTCAAAATCCCAACTATCCCACCTAACGAGATTCAAACCATCCCACCTCAAGATCGGGAATCCATAGGAGTCTCACATCGCTTATCAAACCGCCTTTCCAATCTCCATAAAAATAATGATTGTCCATCCTGTTGGCAACAACGTGCTCATTGTATCTGTTCTAAGACTCCACCGATTGATGATTTACTCCCATCTCAAATTGATAGAATATTTATGATAATGCATCATAAGGAGATTGGTCTTATTGTGGATACGGCAAAATTGGTCTTTATGGCCTTTCCTAAAAAAACACGGTTGATTATCAATGGAATATCCGAAGAATATCAAACATCACTGCAAGAAATGAATCAAATATTCCGACAAGAACGAAATGATCGACAATGTCTGGTATTATTCCCTACAGAAGATGCACTGCCCTTTCAAGAATTATACCCTCCATCTCCAAATATGTATTCGAATAGTAGTCAGAATACTTCAACGTCTACTATTTCCAACACAAACCATCAGAATAATGATCCAAAGAATATGATGTTTGATATTATTATCATGGATGGAACATGGCAACAAGCCCAAAAAATGCATCAACGATATATCCCATCTCAAAAACAAGGAGGACCTACACGAGTTTGTCTCTCCCAACAATCCTTGGATATCTTGTCCAGAACCAACCTTCCATCTACAGCCACAGAAACACCCGTAGCAGCAGATGGACGACAATTACGAAGGCACCCTATTAAATGGAAAGAAATATCTACTTTGGAAGCGACACGATTATTATTACGAGATATTATGACAGTCTTTCAAGACCATCGTATTATCGAAAAACAGGATTATGCAAACAAGGAAGGAAAATATTGTTATGAGATATTGTCAAAATATCAACAAATATCTGATTCCTTTGCTAAAAAGCAATTAGGCCCTCCTAGGACCAAAAGTAAGAATTAAAATATAACATTGATGAATGTAACTTAAGAAAGAATTGCTTTGCTGTTATTATTTGGGATGGGATTGTAGTAGTCCTTAGATTTTCATGGACTCATAATTCTTTCTCATTATCAGATCTCAATTCATTTTTTTATAATGCACCATTCTTTACCATTTCTTCTCCGACCAAAACAGCATTCAAAGCAGCTCCTCTCAAAAGCTGATCTCCGCAAACAAACAATTCTAATCCATTCTCAAAAACAATGCTCTTCCTTAAACGTCCTACTTCTACGTCGTAGCTCCCTGTGGCAGTCAAAGGCATGGGGTATTCCATATTATCAACGTCATCCACCAATTTAAGTCCTGGAGAATTGGAGAGAGCCTCTCGTGCTGCTTCGATATCGACTGGGAGTTCCGTTTCTACCACGATGGATTCAGAATGAGCGCGATACGTGGGAATGCGGACAGCGGTACAGCTATAGCGACAAATTAGAAACATGAGTGAAACAATACTTCATGAAATTCCAGATTCAATACAGGCCTGTTATGCACTGAATATCTTACCTTACGGGGAAATCCTCAGGAAGACTGCAAATCTTACGAGTTTCCCATGTAACCTTCATCTCTTCTTTGGTGTATCCATTTTCCTGGAACTTGTCAATATGAGGAATCACATTAAAAGGAAGTGGATGGGCAAAGATCTCATTATCAGCAACTTCTTTTTCTCCGCTTAACACAGCTCTGGTCCCTTCTTGAAGTTCATTCATTCCAGGTTGTCCAGCACCAGATGCAGCTTGATATGTCTACACGACAAAATAATGTGTTAAAAAGATGAATTATGGTATCAAATAATTATAAGGGGTAAACGTACCGACATGATGACTTTTTTCAATTTGAAAAGTTTGTGCAGAGGCCACAATGCCATAAGACCAATGGCGGTGGTACAGTTGGGATTAGCAATCAATTTGGAATTTTTGGTAGTTTCACCGTTGATTTCAGGTACACACAGAGGAACATTTTCTTTGTATCGAAAGGCCGACTAAAAAGCAATAAACATGAATAAAAATATCCAAAAATGAAAGTGGCATCAATTATATGCGAGCAGAACTTTCACTTACCGAATTATCAATTACAACGGCACCATCGTCACCCTCGCTAATCTTTTCAGCATGCTCTAAAGCAAAATCTCCGGAAACCGCCAAGAAAACAACATCGCATTCTCGTGCACTGTCTACATTAAACAATTCTACTGTTACTTCTCCAAATTTAGTTTCCACCTTTGATCCAGCTGATCGTTCACTTCCAAAAATCCTCAAAGTTTCTACAGGAAATTCTCGTGTTTCTAAGCATCCCACAATTTCTTTCCCTACAGCTCCTGTGGCACCTACAATTCCAACAGAAAGATTCATGGAAAGAGCCGAACCGGAGTGGGATTGATGTCTTTTGGAAAAGTGGCTTGTGCGCAAAGTTGGTGCAAAAGCTGTGGAAGTAAGAGAACGGGATGGTTGAAAGGTAAATGCATGTGTGTAGCTTGATGCTGAAGCCACCACAAGGGTCAAAAGGCTGCTGTTGAATTTCATGTTTTGAAGAATTGCAAAAATTATCGCGATATGAACAACAATTATTTTCTAACTTTGATGAAGCAAATCTATCTTCGATAGGGAGGTAAGATATTGGATAGATTGCATAAGCACCATCTATTTTTTTCGTCTATATGCGTATTTGAAGCGTCATATCTTTTAAAGGTTAAATCAATAAGTAGACTATGCATAAGGATAAATTCAGATTTAATTGTTCTTTAAGTGCGTTTGTTGGATACTTCCAGTACTTTTTGATTATCTTACACGTGACATGGATAGCGTCATTAACTTTTTCTCCAGCAGTGGAACTCTATATCAATACATGATGTGAATACTAATAGTTTTCATGCATTTGTGCAAGGAACAAAGGCTTGTTTTTCTAATAAAATAACTTTCACATTATTTTTTGATTTGTTCTGAACCAATCCCTCATTCAGCATCGTCCATGAAGTTACTGAGAAGAAGAGCACAGCAAATAAAGAACAAAGGACAATTCTCGTCATGGCTTGTCGCCAAGCCCGTAGGTTCTCCTGCCTCTCTAAACGGAATATTTTGTATTCAAAACCGGTTTTTGTACAAAAATATATTGTACAACATGCAGCACCAAACAAATTATATTTTACGTACCGAAATCAAATTGGTCTACCAAAATATATTTTACAGCATGCAGCACCAAAGCAAAATATATTTTACGTACCAAAATCAAATTGGTCTACCAAGAACAATATCACCTGTATGAAATCATAACCCCTAGACCAATATTTTTATCTGGCATTCAAAATCAAATTTGGTATCTACGAAATCATATTTGGTATACCAAAATCTATTTCCCAGTTCACGATATCACCAAATGGCCTT
>Ga0209092_10001506_pt1 | contig 22572 bp, 10 predicted proteins | sample FraStrMetagenome_FD_187446 | JGI IMG/M metagenome (GOLD analysis project Ga0209092, IMG submission 187446) | Marine eukaryotic phytoplankton communities from Arctic Ocean - Fram Strait ARC3M Metagenome (SPAdes) (version 2) | ecosystem: Environmental > Aquatic > Marine > Oceanic | place: Fram... | reverse complement strand
CGGGTACTTTGTGGACGCGTGTTTTGGTTGGAGAGAACAGTTTGGCGGCTGCTGATTTTTGAATGCTGGAAGGAAGCTTATAAGGGCTTTTCTTTTTGGCGAGTTTCTCAAGGATGGGAGAAGTTGTCGGGGTTAGGGGGGGTAGGTTTATCTTAATAGAATGAGATCTTTACGGATCTCATTCATTGCTATAATTATTCCTACATAAGCTTCTACGCACAACCTCCACTTATGACATACTTCTTCCTTTTATATTGTTGGCTGCACTCTTGACGTTATCGCCAAATGAAACTCTCTTCTTCATAATTCCAACAGAAATTAGGCGACTTTAGTAACGTGAATAAATTAAATGAAATAAATAGAGAACAAAGAAAAAGTACTTGGGCGGATGTTGTACGAAAACATCGTACGTAGGAATATATGAAAGTGGGGGTTGAGGGTCAAAGGAGGAGGCGCAGATTACGCTGGCAGTACACCTTGAATTCATCATAAGGCAATCTATTCGTGAGGTCAGTCCTTGTCACATTCATGAGTGGGGTGGACGTTAGGGTGCTCATCGTTGAGGGCAAGGGCTTCTTAATTGAGTCATCTAGGTTTGGCCATATGGTTTTCATGCGATGATTTAGAATTTTGCGTTGGATGGTTCTGGAAACTATTGGAAGAGGTGCGTGTATGGTGAATTCAAGTAAGGGATCATGGGTAGGTGTCGGAGCGGGAATGGTAACATTTTGAGTATATTGATGAGTTGATTCTCTGTATTTTTAAAATATTCTCAAATTGGATGTTTTCCAGCTACAAAATGCATTCTTAACTGATGTGGGTAGTGTGATTACTTGGGGTGGTGGTTCTTCTATGTCTGGTGTTTCGACTCGTTGAGGTATGACACCATGTTGTGAATGATTTTAGTCTGCTGTGGGAATCGTGAAAGCCCATGCCGTCCATTATAGTGGGTGTGGAGACGACGCACCACGCGTGCATGGGTAGAGATGGGTTGTTTGCATCGGGGTTTGAGACCATTTGTGCTAAGAATGTTTGGGAGATGGAGTTCACTGTGGATGTGAATTGCGTTTGGTAAAGTTTGTATTGGGAGGTGATGTTCTTGTGGTGTAGGATGTTGTTCGACAGCAAATGCGATGTATAGTGTTGCAGCGAGTATTTATACAGTGATGTGGTAATGTGGGGTTCATCGCTGAGTAGGTTATGGATTGCTGCAATGGCAGAGCGTAACTTTTGGAGAGTTTTCTGTTGATATGTGCCAACAAATTCCGTGTTGCCAATTGGGACGCCGAGGATTCGTATTCCGTGGAGTATCTCACCCTTGTCTCGTCCTCCGCAATATTTGTCAAGGACACAGTCTATGTCGAACTCGATATTCTCGTCAAGGAACGGTAGAGGGGAGATTTTGTGCATGGAGGTAAGCATTTTACATTTTTGTGGTTTCAAGATGCATCCGACAGGCGTGCCTTTACGATTAAACTCATCCATAAACCATTTTAAATCTATATGGTATGCTAAGAATAATAATAATAAGAAAATTATATTTTAAGTGCTACGTATTAATGTATATGGTATGCTAAGAGTGCAGTCGTCGATGTATGACATGATGATAGCTAGAGAGCCCTGGTCATCATCATCATGACCTTGAGTTTGCTTTTGGACGAGTGCGCGACGTTTGAGCTCCTTACGCATGGGTGTGAGCACATCATGTAGGACTAAGCAAGCAAGGAGTGCAGCGAAGGGGCAGCCTTCTTGTCGTGGGATGGTGGACTCCCTTGTCATCTCTATACCAGCACTTGGAGTCATGGAAGTAAAGTATATCAAATAAGGGAAGCATATGTGGGAATTGTTCTAACGTAATTTTCCGGGCACGAACCATGCTCACTGAGTTGAACATGTTCACCGTGTCCAGTAAGAGGATAGCGCGCGCGAGGGAACTGTGGTGGAGAGGTATCTATCGGCATGTACCTGCATGGTGGTGGTGATGATATCGATGCCTGCTTTCAGGCCTACGGCAAGCTGGGACAGGACAATGTAAGCTAAAACTGTATGTGTTGATATCATGATAGCGTGGGCAGATGCTATCCTCCTCCACGTGATCCAGATGCCAATTGGGCGAATGGCCGATTTGGCAGCCGGGTCTTTGTAGAACGCCACACTTTCATTGAAAGCAAATATTGGTCGGATGTCTTTGGGGGCATCACCGGTGTATATGCAGTGTAGAAGGCCGAGTCTTTGCGACCTGGGATGAGTGTGCGTTTCAGGAAGATGTCATGTATGAAGTCTGTCGAATCAGCCAGGGGGACGGACGCTGTGTCGCGAGCGAGTTTGCGCAGGGATTGCCACCGTATTATCCCACTCGTCTATTTGTCATAGGAGCTGAAGGGAAGATTCTTCAGAGCTTTGATCTGATGAAGGTGAAGTGGAGGCGGGCCTTTTTTTAGACAAGGGGAGCGAGGAATTGTAAACATTCGCTCGGCGGGGTGGAGAGGCAAGATCTGGCACAGGTGGTGGCGGCGATGTTGTTGTGTTGTGCGTGATTGAGGACCTGTCCGGGGATGGGTTCTCTTGATTGGGCGAAACGAAGCTGGTGGGGCTTGCATTTGAAGGAGGGGATGTGATTTGCGGGGTGGAGGGAGCCGCCTGGGGAGGGGGCACGCCTAGTATGTTAGTATATGCATTGAGAACATTGGAGCTGTTGCGCAGCACATTATTGAGTAGGATGGATTCGGGGGGAAGCGACAAGGTCACCGTGGGATCAGGTATGGGAACGAAGAGGGTGGGGCGCTCCACCTTTGAGAGCCACGATCTTATGATGGATTCTCCATTCATGGCATCAACAGCGTGTTTGGTGAAGATGTGGGTGAGCATGGCATTATTCCTAGGCGAGCGGAACACTGTGTAAGTAACAACATTTTATTCAAAAAATACTATTTTTATTTGTAATGATAATAATAATAATAATAATAATACCTAAAAGCTGCTGATGTATGATGTTTGTTTCTTTGTTTGTTTGTTCCCGCTGTTATGGTTTACGGTGTTTCCTCCTGCATTAGACTGTACTAGGACACGGAGTTGCACCAATAGCTAAAAGCTGAATGTATATCCTACATGTACTTATTTTAATTCATTAAATTTCACGTTCTTAGATTTTATGTTGGTTATTTTGGATTTGTAAAATTCGCATTGTCCTTTAGAACAAAGGAAACGGCAATCAGAACCATTTCTATGAACTCATAGTTACATGATTATTTGATTCTATAAAAGTAAGGAACGTGAATTATGGCAAGGCTAAACGGATTAAAAAGGGATTCCACCGAAATAAACCATAGACAGCATTTACGCGAGCGTTTTCATCCTCAACTTTGGTGGCTGCCAACATAAAAGGATAAAATTTTGTCTTCTCATCTCTAGTTGATACGACCTGTGGACCTAACCTTGAGATACTTTCAATCACATTCCAATTTCTTTGTAATTCAATAGCTAAAGTCAGTGGATATATCCCATCTCTATTTTGTTCGAGGACACCATGCTTATGTTTGTTATACATATATATCATATCATGTACACTGAGACTCTCACGAAATAGGAGTAAATGATGAGGAAGATTGCCACTTTCATCTTTTCTAGATAGCTGTTCTGGAATTGTAGAGGAAAGAAGTATAAGGTAAATATTTGGTACTTCCTTGTTTTGTATGCTTTCATGAAGAGGTAGCCAGTTTTCGAGCATCGCATTATCTTTTTCTCTTGGTTTGTCATACTTTATTGTGTAGAGTAAATCAAGGAAAGTATCTTTCACTTGTTGAAGAATTTCATAGTCATTATTGGTTTTCGGGATATCTTCGAATTTCCCTCTATACTGTGATCTCATCTGTACCATGATATGATTCCAAGTTTCAAAAAAAACATTAAATGGTGTGTGTCCTTTCTTATCAGCCACGTGAATAGATTTTGTATTTGCACTTATTAGCATTTGAATTGTATAAGATTTTTTCTTTGCCCTGATTGCGCAATGGAGCGGAAGGGATCCATCGTCTGCTCTCATCATGACAGAACATACGTTTTGCTTCACAAAGAAATCAGTCACTATATCATCACATTTTTCCGCTAGGCAGACATTGTGAAAAACGCTGTTACCATTTCTATCAGTCTTCAATCTAAATTCAGGTGATAACTTATAGCATAGCTCAAATACATGCATTGGAATGTTGGTGTACATAAATCTCAACCTTAGGCAGGTTTCATTCAAAGTCAAGTTTTCCGAATACTGTAAAATGTCTTTCCCATTCGGTTGTTTTAGAATCTCTTCGACAACTACCCAATTATTGGTCTTGATTGCATCGAAAAATCTACGCGTGCATGCCTGCAAATTATCGCGTTTTCTCTTTTTCGTATTCCCATTCATGCTTTGTGATCGATTCGGATCCGGCATAATGATTGGTAGGTTCGAGTCTCTTCCACGCAATGAGCAAGTTGTACTCATACAAGTTATTGGAGTTTTGTTCACTTGAATTTCGGAAGAAAATTCATGTTTCTCTCTTCAATTGTTATTTAAATACCTTTCTGCAATCTTTCCATTCATTAAGACGGAGCCCGTTTTTCGTTAAGACTGCTGTCTTAAAGTATTTCTTAATTAAGGATTATCTTCTTAAATAACCAACATGTGGGATTACCTAAAAAACTTTTAATGCTGAGTGAAATAGCTGTGTACGGCACTGTACGAATCAGTCTACGACATGCAAAACATTACATAGACTAAGTAGCTAACTAACTATTGTCTCAAGAGAGAGACAAACCCGCTTTGACACAAAAATGTATGTCTTTCTAAATTTATTTAAAAGACTTATTTTGATGTGTTACTTGTCCAATTCTTTTGAGATTCCTTGAGATGAAAATCTTAACCCTAAGACCCTAACTTAGTGTTTGAATGCGACTTGGTCATAGTATTTTTTTGTTCCAGCACCACTGATACAAATACATAGAGCATAACAAAAAGTGTGACCCTCTCTAGAATTATTCTTGGAGAGTTTGGGGGTTGATAAATGTATCCATGCACAAAGTTTGATCAGGACTTCAACTGAAGATTGTGCATCGTTAGCGCATCATATATGGATTACATTATAATAAAATGTGCATGGTATAATAAGATCATCTATCCGCAACATGTTTTTTGCTTAATCTTTCAATATATCATAATGTAATGAATATCGAACTAAATGATTTATACTGAAACTCTTCTTAATCTTGATTGCGTTTTAACAGCAGAGAGAGTTCTAGAGCCTCATTTTGAAAACAAACTGAATTTTATTTTTCTACGTATAGGAACAAATATTTTATAAACTTCTTGACGTCACTTCCAACAAATAAATTAAATCATTTTTCTTTTGGATTGGATCTGCGTAGACTTGGATTGAGATCATACTACAGCAATTCGAACCCTACATACGATAACAGTCTACTCGCTTGACGGTGCAGAGTTTGTCGGAATTGGACAATGGCGACTTCAACAGCAGTAAAGGCCACCGTTGGTCGTGCGTTGAGGGAAACTGGAGCAGCTATCAAACATGCTGCAGGCGCTGAGGTATGTAAACAAGTTGAAAGTAATCTTCTCTAGATTAGTCGTCGCCTTGATATCTGCAAGATAAGCGAAATGACACCATCTTGGATGTGTGTTTTTATGCAACTATTTTGGGTATGAATTGAACCTATATGACGTGTCTCACGGTTTCTACCTTTATCATGTCTTTTCATTGACAGATATTTGCAGCGCACAGACCAAATATGATGTTTTTGGGAGTATCCCCCTTCAAAACAAATGATACTTTTATAGCCCCATCAGCTTCCGTCATCGGAAATGTAACAAATTGGGACGAATCCTCAGTATGGTATGGAGCAGTAGTAAGAGGCGACTCTCACCCAATCACAATTGGATTTGCTTCTAACGTGCAAGATAGAGCTGTAGTGCAAACAGTCTCTGGAAAGAAAGAAACTCTAGATTCTGGATTTCCTCCGGTTTGTCACATTGGTCATTACGTCAGTGTAGGGGCAGGATCAGTCTTGGTGAGCTGTCGTATTGAAGACCTTGTTGATATTGGTGAGAAATGTACAATTATGGAGGGTGCTCTGGTAGAGAGCAATTCCATTCTTGAATCTGGCTCGGTTGTTCATGCAAATGCTCGTATCCCCTCTGGACAACGATGGGGAGGAAACCCTGCTCAATTTATTGAGGACTTGGATGATGAAGCTAAAGATGGAATAAAAAGCAAAGCTGAAAGCATTCAAAAACAATCCATTGAACACATTCTTGAATTTCTTCCTTATGGAAATGGTTACCTGCATCTAGAAGAGATTGAAGCTGCAGGAAAAGATGCAATGAAAGGATAAAAATTGAAGGCAGCTTGATCTGAAGACACAATCCTTCTGTTACTTTTAACAAATCTACCAATTTAAACTATAATACAATCGAGATCGATGCTCATTTTTCTGCTATTTTATTGTTTCCTGCATTTGGAAGGTATAATCTATTTAGTTTTATTTATAATGTGGCACAAATGAAACCATTGATTCGTTTACATGAGGGATTGCTAATGATCATTCATATACATTTATTCTATTATTTAATTCCGCGTCCATGATTTTTCTTTTCAGTCAACGTCCTCCCCATTTCACTGTCATTGAAAGTTCTATCCTGTTCTCTTGTTACAACTTCATAATATCGTGTGAAATTTATTTCTCCTCCTTGCACACCAACTTCTCTAACTGGGGCCCCATCCTCACCACCAAAGAGTTTACCAATAACGCTTTCCATCTTTTCACGTCCTAATCTTGCATACAACATATTCATAGCTTCGTCAATAGATACCATACCATTATCATCTTTATCATAAATCATAAATTGCACCATGTGATAAAAAGTAGCTGGTTCCAAACCAGATGTATCACGTATATTCCTTTCAAACATAAGACGAAATTCATCCCAATCCACAACATTATCCAGGTTTTCATCCACTTCCCATATCATATCAAGAACTTCTCTTTTATTAAACTTCCTGCCTAAACGTTTCAATGCTGTAGCCGCATCTTGGGGTCGAATATACATTTTTTCCATCTTCCTTGATTCAATTTGATCTAAAGATTTTTTCAATTTCATTATTTTGTCTTCAAGTTCTCTCACTTTTTCGCCTTTACCACAAGCGTTTGTAGAAGCTGCGTCATTTAAAGTAGGAGCTTTAGATTGAAGAATACGTCGGTTTAATGAAGGAGATGATTTTGGTTCGCTTGTAAATTCATCTTCAGTTTCACACAATGCAGTAATCTCTTTTCGTATTTTCTGTATTTGCTCAGCGAGAGCTGTTTTTTCACTATTGTTACATAACTTTTTATACACTCGCTTCAATTCTTTCAATTCTTTTGGAGTGATCACAATGGATGAATTACTTGTTGAGGATTTCGATGGTCCAACGTTTTTCGAAAATGTGGAGTTTGGTTTTTCCTGCAATGTCATATTTTACTTCTCAAATAATTTAGTATGTCACTTTGTTAATTTGAAAAAAAAGGAATTTAAAATATCTTTTGACTTAATTTTATATATGGAGATAATCAAAAAGAAGGACTCGAAATACCTATTCAATCGGCAACAACAAGCATGACTAATCTAACCTTATTTTATCGTAAATTATAAAGGTTAAATCCATTAACAAACTATCTCAACACTAAAGATTTTCATCACTAAAAGATATTGATTGAAGTAAATCAGCTTTATCCTAGAACGAACGAAATTTCAAAATATAAGCTGGGCATAGGAATAAGGCCCTTAATTTCCACCTCCTAGATACATGTTAACACGCTGCATAATGTAATCTTGCTCAGGGTCATATGGATGTTCTTTACTTGGAATTTCCAATACGGTTGGAATGGTCTGGTTATAGTCTTTAAGAACATGCCGAATATCATTTGCTACATGTTGATTGATCAATACAATACCAATGTCATCACGTTCAGTTAATTTTCTGAAAGTATCTTCCACAGCCGATTGTGGAGTATCTGGCTTCACAATAAGAAAATTGGACCCTTCAGCAGTACGATGGCCAACTCCAGCTAGAAGGAAACCAGTAACTGTATCCTGTTTCATTAATTATCGTATAAGGTGAAAATTAGATCGTAGCAAAATGAATGAACTTGATGGTAAAGTTATTCTTGCGAAATATTAGTGGTTGCGCACAGCCAATGACGACGAACCAAGAAAAGAATAGGATTTCCATGATGGTAGAAACATGATTTCATCTTCTGCGTGCTTAAAATAACTTACCTCATCACCTATAACTGCAACAAGTTTTCCGACTTCCTAAATGCCGAAAATAACGATTAAAATGAAAATGCAAGTTAGAACTCTGGTGATGGCTCAGAGGAAACCCTCACAATCACGAAAAGAACGACGTAGCAGGCATCGACTCGATATCTTGGATCAAAAGATAATTGAGATAAGGCTGAGAACAATGTGATGTACCAAATGATAAGTTGTCTAAATGAGGACGCGACAACATTTGGAAACTCACCATTTTATATATTTTTAGGAAGATTTGTTATTTATAACTCGACTGAATTTGCAGGGGCTTTATAATGGTGATCCATTGAACGCATGTCCTAATGAAGCGCGAAGCACACGTATTACTTAATGGATGTGTAAATGTCCTTATCTAGGTATAATTTTTGATTCTATGAGTAAGAAATGATACACATTAAATATCTGGAATTACTTAATAAAGTTTGCATTCGCCTAAATTCATTTGGTTCTCAAGAGAGTACGGCAGTGCTGTAGTTCGCGAACAGCAATAGAATATCTCCAATACGCATGTAGAAATTATTTGAAACATGCATTATCATTTTTTTCCTCCTCTTGTGCTTTCGCCTTCAGGGCGACAAATGTTGTTTGGAAACGCTGACATATTGATTTTATCACTGATCTTTTTCTTGTTTCATAGATGTAAGATTGCTTGTCCTCGAAATAAATAATGTTGTTTACTCGTATCAACTTCTTAATTGTTCATATTAGAAAAGTACACTTTATTATGCATCAATTAAAATTTTGGTGGATTTCTTTTCATTGGTAAGTATCAAAATACTATCAGTGTCTTTTCATTTTTCGGAGCAGTTGGTAATTCTGAAGGAAATTTTATTCTACACTTTACAAGGTTAATTCATGTCAAGCATTGGAATAATACGATATAATTTTGAAACAGAAAACGATACTAAACTAAGTTTTTGTCACTATTTATTCCAAGTGTAGAAAAGTGAACACTCAAAGAAATTGTAGTTGGAAGACTCTCAAGTTGTTACTTTGCTTAAAAACACTCAAAATAAAACCTTTTTTGAACTAAATTTGTATGCTTATTTTTGCTGATCCAACTAATTATTCATAATTGGAACATGTGGATACATTTGTGTTTGTTTGTCAAAAGAGCTGTCTATATTCATATTAGTATAATAGTATGTGAATATCGTTCGAATAACATGTTCATGTAACTTAGAGCTTGCATCGCGTTGACTTGTTGAATTCAGAATCTCTCCTTGGCTTAAAATTAAAATGAGAAGCAGCAGTTACCGTAATAAAAAAAATTAATTTGTGTTGCTTAATTAGAGATGATAGGAATACGATGCGGATTATATTATTTGGCACGTATTTCAATGTGCAAGACGAAGAATTGGAAATTTTTTAGTTACATAATAATAGGAGTATCTTTTACTATTTTTTTGGCTAAAGTGTAGTGATACCTCTCTAAGTAAGTGGGATGTTTCATTAACAAGGCCATTTCTTCTGTCTATATAGGCATTTGTTATACTTCCATCATTAATACATCCAGCTTAATGGTTTTTACAATTGAAAATATTGCATCATGCTTTCTCTTCATGCAAACAAATGCATAACATTTTCTACGCAACCGTACTCATTGAGAATCTAAAGATCGTCTCTCTTGTTCTCTTCCAATTTTTCAAGGAAAAAGTTGCTAATTACAATACATACTCTTATTCTCCACGTAGCCATGGTCGTTTGCAAGAAAAAACTTCTGTTATTCCCATAGTTTTTTCTAATTATTTTTCATGTCAACTTTACGTAAAATCTAGTATTACGAACATCTTTGTTGATTTACTTAGACAAAGTTCAGGATTGGTTTTGCCTAAGTAAAGGAAACAGACGAAGAAATAAAGAGACGTCTCGTAAAAACCTACGTGTACTATAGGCAAGGGATGCAATGTTCGAACTGACATGGTGAATAACAAAAGCGCTCCGGAAACAGCAGTCCCAAACTCAGAGTTGCAGATAGATTCAGCAAAACAATCAATTGGAAAGAAAACTCAAAGTTGTATCAACCACACTAGCAATAAAAATATTCAAGAAAGAAAGCCTAGAACGGAAATGGGAGAGCATCCATCTTTGTCGTCCTCCAAAAATGGGTCTTCTGGCTTATCGTCAAGATTAAACAAAACCGTAGGCCCTAGTATAAATTCTACGATGTCTTTTAATGGTAATCCATATCTTTCGAACAAGAAAACCAATTCAGGTCAAAATGCCCAAAATCTTCGTCAATTTGAGAAAAAAACAATTCCACAGGCTCGTCATGATGAACAATCGTCGCATCAATCATTCATGATTGCTCAAGAAAGCCATTCAACACAATTAAATAAATCTCCTGTGAATTCGAAAGCTTCAAACAACATCAAAGCGTTACCGAATTCAGGTGAAGCCGCTAACATTGCAAAACCACATGATCCAAGCAAACAAAGGAATCAAGCTGAGAAATCAGTGAAGAATGAGATTCACCCGTCTTTCAACCCAGTGGCTACTCCGAATGAAGACAAGGCATTTCAGCCAAGGATCGTTTCTTCAGGTAACGTGAAAGGCTTAATCTCAACAAATTTCCCAGCAACAAGCAAACATGGATCGGTACCTCTCAGCACTCTCATACCTAGTAATAACTTACCAAAGCAAACTCTTAATCCTCAAATCCCTATAAAGATCCCTTCCACCGACATCAAAGCCTTAGCAAGCGCTCACATATCCAACCAATTAAGCTTAAACAAGCAAAACCCCATATCAGCAAAAGCCAACGGAACTAACAATATTGAAAATACTATTTCCGGCCAAATAAAGAAAAAAGATTTCCTCACAAGTTCGATACTCAAAGTAGCAACACAGAAAAAACCAAATATTCCTGTTGAAACAATACCTGAGAAAATATTGACTGAAGAAGATAAAAATAGAATGAAACTGTTAAATGCTTATGGGCCATACATCACATCTTCAGATGCATCTCTAATTGCTGCACGTGATAGACTGAGACAAGCTCTTGATCAGACAAGGGATCTTAGAGCTGCATTTTCGGATCGAGTCTATAAAAAGTATCGCATCCTCTTACGACCTGTACCAAAAACAGTAGATGAGATAATTGATTCAATAAAAGAGAATCCAAAAGAAGCTAAAGCCAACATTGAAGAAAGAATCAAACTTATAAAGAAAGAAAAGGATGCGGAGAAAAAAGAAATTCCAAAGAGAGCAGCAATAATATCGAACTCCTTACTCAGTGGTGAGCAAATTTTTGGAGTTTCTTCTTCTGCTTCAGCTATGAATATTGCTGAATCGGAGCAATTATTTAGCGCCGGACTTAGTTTGGTCATTCTTCCTGAAGAGGATATTGATGAAAATGAAATCAATCTAGACGATTACGAGCATCGGGGTCCAACAGATCCTGAAACTGGCCAAAGACTAGGTGGAATAAGTAGTGCCGCTGCGGTTGCTGCTGAAGCTTTATTAGATAGAACTAGAAGGGGTATTGCATCAAGATTAGAAAGACGAAGAAGAAATATGGTTTCGGCAATGGCAGGTGAAAAGGTTGACAGTGGTACTTCCGAAATGAGAAACTTTCCTATGAAACAATTTGACGCTTCATCTAGTGAATTCAATAAGTCTGAACTCAGCGTTGAAAAAGCATTGGGATTACCGCAATCTTTTTTGAAACCAAAGCCCAACAAAATATTGCAAGGATCATTACAAAAATCAAATTCAAAACGGCAAGGATCGACTAAATCTTCAAGTTCAACTTCTAGCTCTAATTGGAACAATAAAAGACGGGTTTCTAAATCCTTATCAGTAGGTAATGTAAACAGTCTACTGTCTTTGTCAGCGAATGTAGAAGGTAGAAAAAAAGCAGCCGCTTTAGCAATACACTCACTATGCCCCACGTTACCTAGCTCCAGTGCAAGATCATCAAATCAGCACAGTCTTCGTTTAAAACTTAACCAGCATCCTCACCCTGAGTCCAAAGGTGGAATTACTCAAATGACGCAACTAGGAAATTCTTCCTCTAGAAAAAACACATTTACGGTTTTGTCTCCAGACTCTTTGATGTTACCCCGGCTATTTTACTCAAGAAAAAGAAAAAGAACTCAAATCGTATCAAAAAATGTACTTCCTAGTGACGTTGCAATGAAATCTGAAGCGGTTGAAGCTGTTGGTAAAATTTTAAATCAATTTTACTCTGTATCTATTCATGCAACCAACACTGATAGAGAGAGTATAACAAATTCTGAATCATCTATCGATGCGAAAGAAGAGCAATCCAAACCAAAGAAACGAAAAGTTACTGAAATTGGAATGCTCCGGGCATTGAGACCCAATGAAGGACGAATACATGATGCGAGCATTGTTGGACCTGGGAAACCAAATGGTTACAATACAAAGAACAAGAATATAAATCCTTTGATAGCGTATTCCGTTTTGCAGGCGTTAGGGATTTTTAGTGTTTCTCCAGTCAATGCACGCACTCTCACGTCAAAGCTTGTCAGTAATTCCCAATTACATTCTTCAAAACAGGATACAAAAAAAAGATTTAATAGCTTAGTTCATCCCATGTCAACTGAAGAAAAGTTGAATTTATGCCCGGAAACATTTACTCAAGCCACTTACGAGAAATGGAATAAGGTCGTAAATACCCAAAAGATAGAGCAAAAAATGCATGAGGAACCTATGACAGAGAAAATAAGTAATTTAAAAACGGAGCAAGAAAAGAAGGGATTAGATTTGCTTTCAAATGAAGAAAGAAACATTGTGACAGTAGATTCTCAAAATAAATCAGATGATAAATCTCCAAAATTATTGAAATCCAATCTCTCCTCGATAAATGCGGCACCATCGAACAAAGAAAAGTCAGTCGATAATCAAATACCGAAAGAAACTCCCAAGAGTACAGATTCAAATAAAAATGATGCCGGCAATAAAGGAAAAGAAAAGAAATCATCCAAAACCTTGCCAAAGCCAAACAAAACATTGTCGTCCCAAAGTAGCGATAAGAATATTGTAAAGCAAACACGTGGCTGGGATTCATTGGCGACAAGAAGGAATGATTTGTCACAGCAACAACAACAGCAACAAAAACAGCAATTGGCTAACCAGCACCACACGCAGCAACAGTTCCTTTCTCACATGCAAGCACCAAGTATTCAACATAATTATTCAGTACTTACACAGGCTGGAGGTGCACCCTTTGGTTCATCACCACAAAGAGCAAATAGAATGGGAATTAATCCTATAGACCAAAGACTAAATCACTCCAACGCGCACCTGTTGAACAACCACCATAGAAATTCTCATATGAATCAAGCATTAAACCATAATGCAGCATCTTCTCTACACTTTCATGGCAATACTCATTTGCATCATTCTCCTCAAAATCGAGCCTATGGAACGGCTGCAGATTGGTCATCGCTTGGTTTAATTTCTGCTTCTCCCACAATGATGGGTGGTTTAGACCTTGCAACTTCACAAGCACATGCCATGATTGGTCACACTGCTCAGGCTCAGGCTCAAGCACAGGCTCAAGCTCTAATGGTTAGGGAACAGCAACGGCAACACTTTGCAGCTGCTGTGAGATCGAATTTAAATAATATTGCATCGCTATCTGCTCAACAGGCAAATATTTTGCTTAACAATGGTAGGGTGCCAAATGGAAATGCTTATCAGCAGCAGCGACTTCAACAATTTGGAAACCGTGCACAAATGCAGACTGGTGATGAAGTGTCGATGATGGCTTCTGCTGGTCTAATCATGAATGGTCAACGAGCACTTGGTGAATCTTTTCCTTCTTTAAATCCTAATCAATCTCAATCGTTGATGTATTTAGCCGCAGCAAAGGAATCTTCAGCCCAATTCATGAAACGTCCTGCTTCAGCAGGTACACAATCTACCACCAAACAGAAGGTGTCCCGAGCTAGACCTGCATCAGCGGAACAATCTACTATTCCTAAAAAGAAATCCTCTCAAAAGGAATCAGGAAAGAAAACTGATGTTGTCAAATCAACTAACAAATCCACTCAAGACACTTTAGTTAAGAAAGAGCAACCTCACATGATGGCGAATAAAATTTTGAAGCCTGAAACAGATATTAAGAAAAAAGAAAGTGCTCCAGTAGTTGCGACGAAGAAAAGGTCGAACGAAGATCAACTGAAGATCTCCAAATCTGTTCCAGGAAATGATAAAGAAAATTTATCTGTAGAAAAAAGCACTATTAAGGTTTCTGTAGCAGACAAAAAAAGCGTCACTGGAGGCATGCATTTTTTCGTTCCTTCAGTACCTCAAGGACTGTCTAAGGAAGCAGCCGACTTGATTTTGAAAGGGTGTCTCCATAAAATTGATGACAGTTTGGATAAGAGTAAAGTAATAGAGTATCTAATTGCGGTTGGTTCGACAGTCCCGATTCCGAAAGCATTGGTATCACATCCACTGAAAGAACGCATGAACGCCTTTGGAAAAGCTGCAGGCAATGCCAGCAATATACCGAAGGAAGTAAGTATCAACTGTGACGAGAATCAATCTCATATTTTCAACATTGGCTGATAAAATTTTTGTTCAATCCATTTTCAAATCTAAACATAGGTAATTGCTGCAGCAATAGCAATATGGCTATGGTCTCAGCACTGCGATTGTTTTCAGCGCGCCTTTTCAAAAAGTGGTCGAATTGATGTTGATCCTGAGTGCAAGTGGTTAATAAAATTAGCAATCGACACGTCGCTTGGAGCTATTCTGATCAGCAGTAACTTGAAGACAAAATGTGTAGGTCGTGATACCAAACATGAGTTTTCAGTTGCATCATCGGTCAGTGAAATCCTAACTCGAGAAATGTATATAGATGAAAGAATTGTAAGGGATACTCCAAAACTAGAACTCAGTTTTTTCTCTCAACTCACTTGTTCATTTTTCTTCTATCAATGCACAGGATGTAGCATGTAAGAATGTAAGGCCTTTAGTTAAGCTCTTGGATGAAAGACGTTTTCGAGCTCTTCAACTTCTTTGTCAGGAGAGGGTTTTGATTGCGGCATTAGTTTCACGAAATATTAAGATGACCGAACAATTTTCAAATGCATATGCTAGTGCATTAGTGCGTGCTGGTGAAGCAATAGGTCATGAAGATTTGTGCGACATTGTTCAAGATGAAAGTACTTTTTCAAGCACTTTACTTCCACATGATATCCTTAGCGATTCTACTGGTAGTTGGGATGACCCATGTCGATCAGCAACTGGTTTCTCCGATAGTCTTGATGCGAATGATTTAACAGTAAGAGCACATGCTCGTGCACAACTACATAAATCTCTTTATAGGCTCCAGGATAAATTTGACATAAAAGGTGGAGTTTCTGGTATTGGTCCATATTCTGAATCAGCAACCAATGAAAACACGGGAAGCTCAGCTACTCGTCAATCATCGTCTCTTCCTAGCACACCCCGTGGAGGAATTTTACGACGAAGGAGTTCTGGGACAATTGACTCGAATAATACAGCTGCTTTTACGTCTAAATTTAACCCTTTGCATTATTCTTTGCCGTTGTTGTGGGATAGTCATGCAATAGAAAACATGCCATATGGCCGTTATATAAATGGTACAAAGAAAGGAAAACGTGCCGCAAGTGGACAAGGCCAACAATCCCGTTTCAAGAAGCCTCGTGTAACTGCGACTCATTCTAAGGAAAGCTCAAATCTGAACTCAAAGGTAAAGAGTACTGAGGCAGTCGATTGGTCAGATGTAGCAAGATTTTTCAAGCCTGTTTCGATCCATGCCGCACCAATAGCTCAAGAAAAGAAAAAGGAATGCTTGCCAAATATTTTCGCACCTGTTTTCAATGAGATTCCAACAAGACTTGAGGTTTCTGGAGAGGGGTGGAGTGATATGGACAACTCTGATGACGAAGATATCAGCAGCGAAGCTGTGTTAAGGAGGCATCAAGTTGTCCTTGATGATATGAAAAGGAAATTGGACATTGCACTGGATGCAAAGAAAAATGAGACAAATGATTGATAAGAAAATTGTTTCTATGCTGTTTATTCAATACCGTCTCGATAAATAATATAACACACTTAAAAAATTGACAAAATATTTCCAATGATCGCACCTGCACGATTTTCTGATAAAAATGAAAAAAAAAAACATGGAGCCAGCAGTTGATTTCATCATCCTTTCTACTTGAACGAACATAAAAAGAAAGCTTATTTTTGCAAATGGTAAGAAACCTTTTTGTTCAGTTTGTATCATAGTGATCTTTAAAAAAGCAAATATCCGTTAAAACTTTAGTACAAGTCATGTATCGTACTTTATCAAGATTCGGATAAAAGGGACCCGGATTTCATTCTCAACATTGGCACGACCGCTGAACAAAAACGGCAGGACAAAAATGAGATCTATCCAAAGCAACATTCTTCCAAAATACAATCATAATTATGCAAAACTGAACGCAGAAATGCCACATTACATACAACCTCATATTTCTGTATCAAACTCACCAAAGAAAACTGGTATGAAGTCCCAATGCAAATCAAGTTCAGAATCCTTTCTCCTCTAGAGAAGAACAAAAAGAGCTCAAACTCATATTCAATGAATCTGCTACGACCACAGCTGATTTCGTATGCCAAGCATGCACGAAGTCCCAAGAGGGAAAGATTCTTCTCATTTTTTTGTGTTGGTGTCAATTCTTTAACATTTATATTCGTTTGCTGCACCTGGAATTCACTTTTGTAATTTTTTTGATTTCATGGGGTATTTCTGAAATTGAGCGTTTGATGGAGAGAGGCACTAACGACTATCTACGTTGAAATACTATGGTCAACAGTATGTAGTTCACATTTTTTGTTATAATCTCTACAGGAAATTAAATGAAAACTCGAATCATTTTCGGATGTAAAAAAAACGCACTCGCATGAAAATTGTTAAACATACTCTAAATGAAAACAATTCTGGTTCAACTTAATCGTTCTAAGTATTTTGTCTGAAAAAAAAAAAAGAAATAAATCGGAAGTTTGAGAAGCCATAAAACTTTAATTAAGAAAAATACATAGCACAAAAATCAGAAACAGATAAGAAGATACACTTGCATCGAATGACATCACACAAAAACGAGCCTAAACTTTTCTAAGTAAATTAATTTAGATAAGACTGCTCTTGTGTTCGATTAAATATATCGCATTTTGGATAGAAGTACAAGACATCACTTTTTCAGTTTTCAACTGATAATCTTTTTCTTCTCCACAAGCAAAATAAAAAATCGTTGCTTTGATATTGTTGCTGGTCATACCCTGCTCCCGAAGCACACAAAAAATTCTGTATAATAATTGCATCATCGAAACTCACAGTTGCCAAACTCATTTTCGATTTGTGGTATTCAAACACTAGCTTTTCATATTAATGTAAGAGATTCAATGCAGAAAGAAAAAAATTCTCAGAGCTTAACAAACATGACTTTCTCTTGTAAATATTCCGATTATGTATTTTTTCAAAGGACTTTTTCAACGCAGATAAAATGAAAAAAATCTTTGATTGTGAGAACAATTGAAAAAATCATATCGAGAAATTGAAAGGATTTGAGCTATTTGATGCAGCCATTGTAGGTACATATCTATCTCTATTTTGTATGAAATGTGAGCAAAAATCTTTCCTCATTCAGAAGCTTTACAAAGAATTCAAGAGCAAGAGTAGGCACAAAATGTGTTGTATTATAATCAGATTTTATAGCATTGTAAAAAAACGAATACGAATTGTAGGATTAAAAGTATTGAGCTTGGCTTAATATATTGGGCATAAATAAAAAATGATGTTTTGTTCATACATACCCGTATGGCTTTGTTTGTTTGTTTGTTTGTTTGTTGTTTGTAAATTCGTGATTAATTTTCATAAGTTAGTTAGTAGGCTCTAAAGCGCGCCAGCTTTTGAATGATATTTTTTAGTGATCAGACTCAAATCCATCGTTGGTATCCTATTTACGTACAAAGTGACGTGTAAGAAAAACTAAAAGCTTCCTAATCTCCTATTTTGACTGCTGAAAATCAAAATCCATGCCGCGCCAAATTTTAGAAATGCATTAAAATAAATAAATATCATCTAGAAACATTCAAAACGATATGATTTCATTTCAATAAGAAATATCCATGAAATCAAGTGCAGGTAAATCGCATAAGAAGAAAACATGAAAGATTCGGTACCGATCGAAAGAGATCAAGTTTACCAGGGAATGGAACAAGAAAAAATAGTCGAGAAAGTTAATAAAAGCGAAGATAGGCATGAAACATCTTTCAATCCTGCTACTCCATTGCCATCTAAAGAGCAAGATAAAATCAAAACATCTGAAAAAGAGGGAACATCAAAAGGAAAGCAACGAGAAACTCCATCAACAGCTACAACAGAGGCTCTTACAGATGCATCTTTTGATTCAACTACGTCCACCTGGTCTCATACTAGTCAACATCATCCTTCGCGTTTCTTATATCCCGACAACCAACCGGTTCCATCTCCCGGACAGAACCGGTTTCCATATAGTGATATAATGAAGTCAGGATCTTCACCTCATCATACTTTACCATATTCGAAAACACCACTTTTCTCACCACCTTTTCAAATAACAGGGTTCAACTACTCACCCCCTATCACATCGCCTATGCCTTCCACCGAACAGGTTGCCTTTTCAGGTCAACAGGTAGAATCGTCGTTTAAAGACTCAACTTTTGTTCCAAATAGGCAACAACAACAGATTCAAAATTTTTCACGGAATAAAAGTCCGAACAGTACTTACAAAGGTAAGAAATAAAAGAAATTGGACAAATTTGAATATTTTCTCTCACATGTCATACCCTTGTAGCTCCTTATTACCAAATATTACCAACCCCTCGTTCAAAACATAAGAGAGAACTTTCACCCATACCTACACACTCAAAAAGAAAAAAAAGTTCACGAAAAGAAAGAAGAAAAATGCCGACAATATACAAAAATAGAGTTATCTTTACTTCTCCACATGAGTCGGTAGAAGTCGAAGAATTACCAAAACGTCTGAGCCTATCACCGCATGTTTTAACAGGAAAATCAATGGGAAACGATAGTCCCTCATCAGTAAAAGATTCGCAAGACAGTAAGATTGTTGGAAACAAAAACGTCAGATCTAGAGGAGAGAAAAAAACGTGATTGTGCAAAATTGCGTAGAATTTTGTTGTAAATCATGTTCAGAATTTTTGTGAAATGATTAATTTACAGATGATAATTCATAAGTCTCACCATGCCAAGACATAAATACTTGGTAGATGTGGAAAGTAGTGCATTTTACTTCTCTCTATAACCGTGTTGGTTTTGCCTTGTAAAAAAGATTTCGGAACATTCCATTATTTTCCTTGTTAAAATAGTAAATCTCAAAGCACTTTCTTGAAAAAAAAATGAAAGCTGTAGTCACTGCATTCACTGCTGTGGTTGTTTGTTTTGCTGTTTGTTCAATACTGATTTATCTACGTTGGAGTATTCACCGACACGTACGCTAAATTGGAGTGCAAAGATCAGGAAAAGTCACAAAAAAGTAATGACAAGAATAGATATTGATGGATACACATACATTCAATCCATTTTTTACCACTCAAGACAAAAAGGACTTATCAGACCTCGTTCGTATGTAGGATATATAGAAAAGATTTAGATGCTGCGTTGAGATGTCATTTTTTTCAATTTGCCTTGCTCAATAGAGAACTCTAATTGAACAAGTTGAACAATCACATTTAGCTTCCACAAGTAATTAATAGAGAAGGTGATCTTTGCAACTCTTCTAATACTTCTCATCATGTCCTCCAATCCAGTCACTTCGAATGGCGATTTGAATCCTGTCACAAAAGAGGGGCGAATTGCATTGTATACAACGGAACGAAGGTGAGAAACGACGTACTTATACTTGAAAAGCCTTGCCTCTTTTCAAAAAGGGATGATGACTGTCTTCCATCTTTATAAATGATAAACTCATAGTTGTATTCGTTGATATACACCGTGTTAATTGAACATGGATTTATATAGATGGATCAATTCAAAGTCTTCTTGGACACGTATTGGAACCGGCTCGGCTTTTGACCATACTCATTCCACCTCAGCAGCTGGCAAATCTACCGTTTCCAGTCCTGAAGAAGAAGGAAAAGCTATCCGTGCTTTGATTGCTCAAATGTGCGAAAAATTCTACTCTTTTGGATGGGCATCTGGAACAGCTGGTGGTGTTTCTATTCGGACAGAAGGTACGGAAAAGGGATCTTGGAGAGTCTTTGTGACGCCTAGTGGAGCTCAAAAAGAAGACATGATTGGAAATGACATTTTTGAGTTAGATATGGAGAGCAACGTCATTGCGGCAGCAAAAACACCTAATTCGAAATTAAGCGCTTGTACGCCCCTTTGGTTCATCATTTACAGACTCCGTCCCTCGGCCAAATGCACTATTCATATTCATTCTGTAAATGCTCATTTGGCAACCCTTCTAGATCCGTCAGAAACCTCCAAAGTTTTACGTCTTACTCATATGGAAATGTTGAAGGGGGTTGGAAATCATGCTTATGATGATATTCTTGAAATTCCCATTATTGATAATCGCCCATCCGAAGATTTACTTTCTGATCAGATGGAGGAAGCTATCAAAGCATACCCTAAATGCAATGCAGTACTTGTACGTCGCCATGGACTCTTTGTTTGGGGGGACTCTTGGGAACAAGCCAAAACCCAATGTGAAAGTTTTGATTATTTATTTCAAACTGCAATTGAAATGAAAAAGTTGGGAATGGATTTCAGTTCTGTACCCCAAAAAAATATGAAACGAAAGGTACAAGCTGAAGAACCTAGTGCTAAACGTTTAAAAATAAACGGCGGTGCTTCTGGTGGACAGGCTGGGTTTAATGGTGTGGAGGATGTCAACAATAATGCTGATCTCACTCTAGAAAAAAGAAGTATGATCCCTCTTCTACCCAAAGAATGCAAAATATTGTTATTAGACATTGAAGGATGTACTACCTCTATTTCGTTTGTAAAAGATGTTTTATTCCCATATGTTTTAAAAAACATTGACTCTTATTTGAGCACATTAGCTTTGGATGACGTTCAATCTATTTTCACCTCTTTACAGAAGGATATTGAAGTCATCAAAGATCCAAACGTTAAAAAAGAATGCGAAGCTGTACCAGTTTCATCATCTGACCTGGACGCTATGAGAACATCTATTAAATCTATTGTAGAGAAAATGGTACAATTAGATGTTAAAGCTACTGGTTTGAAAGGACTTCAAGGGAAAATGTGGAAAGCAGGATATGCGTCAGGAGAATTGAAAGGCCATGTGTATTCTGATTTTCCATTCCTTCTCAATTGGTGCAAAGAAAACGACGTGCAAGTGAATATTTATAGTTCTGGTTCGATTGGTGCACAAAAGCTTCTCTTTTCTAAATCCATTGTGGGTGATTTATGTCCTCATTTCCATTCTCACTTTGATACAACAAGTGGAGGCAAGAAGGAATCGCAGAGTTATTTGAATATTGCAAAAGCTTTAGGAGTTGCACCTTCAGAAATTTGCTTTGTGAGTGATGCCGAAGCGGAACTTGTAGCTGCCAGGCAGGCTGGTGTTGGGTATGTCGTAATGAGTGTACGGCCAGGAAATGCTGTCATGACCGATGTTGGGTATGAATTCCCTCGAATTTTTTCTTTGATGCAATTATGTGGATGTTAAGCCTTATTTTTCATGGGAGATTAAATTTAATCGAATGTTCGAATTCTTGAAGATTTTCTACAAAAAGTGAATGCACTACTGAAAAAGTATTCTATTATATATTTTTATTTGTGATCTTTGCTACGTTATGAATATGGACTCTTTTCATAATGTTATTTGATTTTTCTGATTTTTTCCTTTCATGACTGCTGTGACACAAAGGAACCAGAAAAAAATATCGTTATAAACTTTTTGAGAATTTTGAAGAGATCTGATTATGCGCCAAAAACAACATTTTTTAAGCAGCATGTGACTGCTCGTTGTCATCAATAAAAATAAAAATAAAAACAATCAAGTCTTCTTCAACACAAGAAAGCCAGTTCAGTGTTGAAGAACATGAACTGCCATGCATGCATCAAGGAGCATCCAGTGGAGATCAGTATTGCCATGCAAGTGGGACATGCAATGAGAATTCTTTGAACAGCTGTCTGGCCAACAGATGTCAAAGATCTTGCCATTGAAACCAAGTGGGTTTCGATATACATCTGGTATGGGATG
>Ga0209092_10001504_pt1 | contig 22584 bp, 27 predicted proteins | sample FraStrMetagenome_FD_187446 | JGI IMG/M metagenome (GOLD analysis project Ga0209092, IMG submission 187446) | Marine eukaryotic phytoplankton communities from Arctic Ocean - Fram Strait ARC3M Metagenome (SPAdes) (version 2) | ecosystem: Environmental > Aquatic > Marine > Oceanic | place: Fram... | reverse complement strand
AGTGGCGTGCCACGTGGCAGAAGCCTCTGCCATTTTGCTAAATTTGATCAAGTGGCGTGCCAATGGCACTGCCAATTACGAAAAGGTCTGCCCGTCACCCTACCTATAGGTCAAAAAATGGCGAATAGTGTTGATAAGTTTGTTATCAATAAAAGTGAATAACCAAGGGTCACGGGTTCGAATATTCGACATTCACCCAGAACGCGCACAGGCGCTGCCCACACACGTGCAACATACGCACCGTTGCAAAATACCCGGCGGCATCTCGAGTTCTCGTACAGTACGACTGATACAACACTATCGGGTGCGGGGGAGTGTCAAGGACCATACGTGGCCTTGGTTATTCACTTTTGTTGATAACAAACTTATCAACAACACGAGAAAATTGCAAATTTCTGAAATGACCTACCTAAAATTTGCAAATTTCTGAAATTCAGTCATCCTAATGACCCTATTTATATAGACAAATGACTATTAGCCACAAATAATAAACAGACACCTTTCATTCCTTAGCAACAACACCACCTAACGCACCTCGCGGAGGAATATCGCATACATATACACACTCAGATAATATCGCTGATAATCCAGATATAGAATCTACAGAACTAAGAATGAGAGGTTTAAGTCCTCAAAAACAAAAGAGCAATCAATGCCATTGAAATTTATAAAAGAGTAGAAAGATGTGAGGCTTGAAAGATCATCTGCTTTTTCGGAATCAACGCAAAGTAAAAAGAAAGACAGAACAACATCAAACAGAGGCCTTGTATGAAGATGCTATATAGTTAATCAAACAAGAGTAATTCCAAAGAAACTGTTGCACAAGCAGAAAAATTTGTCGATAGAGTTGTCCGTGTGTGTGCCAATCCTCTCACATGGCATGGATCTCGCTCGAAACGACACTGCTTGATAAGTGATGATGATGATTCTGCGATTTTGTTGCAAAATTCTGTAGAGTTCATATCAAAAGGGGTTGATACAAAATCGTGTTCCGTTGATCGCTGTGATTTAACGCAAATAGTTTTGAGATAATACACTCCTCTGTGAGACTGACCTTTAATCTTTCTAATTTTTTGGAAGGCAGGGTCAGCTTCAGATAAGATTTAAGTTGCCAAGTAACGCGTCCGAAGAATCTAAATAAAGTGTTATTGCATTTGTAAGGCGCATGGCATTGGATGTGAATTTGGACAGAATAGATCATTATTATATTGGAGAGTTTAAAAAGAGAATAAGGTATCCCGTCGATCTAAATGAAAATATAGCATCAATAAACAATTACAATCGATAAGGCATCGTTCGTCATAACGCCCTTCGCAAACCCTCGAAAGGCATGAAATATACGAAAAAGACAAAATGCGCGCATGTAAGTTATACTAGCCAATATCCAACTTAGGGCCAACTGAACGACGCTCACAAAATCGAATGCTAGCCTAAAATCATAGATGTGAAATAATAGGTTTACTTAATCGATTAATAGTCAAATTTAAGAATGGAATGCAGAGAAAGAATGAGCTTTTTTCTTTTGTTCTTTCTCCCCGGCTGAAAGAATCCTTTTCCTAGTTTTTCCTAAATGCTTTCCTTTCATTTCTAAGGGTAGCCTTCTGGTCGGCAAGCAACTTATATTAGAAAGTACTGAAAGATCCATTTTAGAAGGAACATCAATGCGATTTATAGGTGAACCATTAAGTTGTTCAATTTCTTCTTCGGCTTCCTTGTGTCAAGCTTTATCAACCGAATCGCTATTCCAACTCTTTAGTTCACCTGCAACATTTACAGTTTCTCCGAGGAACTATGACATTTGATCCACATTCATTTCTTTGTTGAAAGTAATTGGTCCCTGAAGAGCTTCGAAAGATCATTCGCCGATGCCCTTGACGTATTTTCACAACACAACTTGTTGTGAAAAATACATCGTGGTTAGCTTAAATTATAAGTTCCACGGTCTAAAACGAATTTATGTCCTTCGTCTTCTGCCCGCTTAATTTTAACATTGAAAGGACACCAAGGGGGTGAGACTTCTCGGAAGCGACCTTTGCTATCGATGACACTCCCGCACACATAGACAACACTGTTATTTTCTCCCATGTTGTGAAAAATACATCGTGGGTAGCTTAAATTATAAGTTCCACGGTCTAAAACGAATTTATGTCCTTCGTCTTCTGCCCGTTTAATTTTAACATTGAAAGGACACCAAGGGGGTGAGACTTCTCGGAAGCGACCTTTGCTATCGATGACACTCCCGCACACATAGACAACACTGTTATTTTCTCCCATTGACTTACAAACCCTTGCTTTCGCGCCTTGTACAAAAAACATGCTCCCCACCAAATCCCTCCAGTCCTTCTTCGTCATTGCTTCGCCTGACTTTGCGTTAAGTTATATAACGCAAAGTGTTATATAACTTCATAGCTCTCTCCCACCCTTTTTCTATCACATCATCATAGTCCTTCTCCACTTCGAGCTCTTCTACTCTCTTTTGAATGGAAGAGCGATACGTCTTGATCCTGATATCTTTGTTGGACATGATAAATTTACAAATAGAAAAATAAAAATTCTCTGTATCCCAGTTTGTTGTTTGTAGCCCAATAAAGGTGTGTAAGAAGTAAGGAGAATGATTTAAAACGGACTCGACTATATTAGGTTTATCATCGGCTTTACGTACACCTTCCAACCTGCCGTCAAAAGTAATGATCAGAGCTTCATTCTATAGATCTATCACCGAGACATTGTGACTCGTCTATAAGTTTTGATGATTTTTAGTTCTTCAACACGTTTCTATTTCGACGAACTAAGTCGAGCGCCAAGCCATAAGTATTCCTTTTACACTCTTATATTCCTTTCATCTTGCATTTTCATACCAACTCTGACAAGCACTCCATCAAAAAGACTATTATCAACGCCTACACATAAGCCCTCTTTTTATCCTAGTCAAGTACTGACAACTACTCCATCAATCGAACCATAGTCAACACCTTCAATTAAGCCCTAGTTTAATCCTGGACAAATTCCCACAACTGTCTTATCTACGAAATAACAGTCATCGGCTTTACGTACACCTTCCAACCTGCCGTCGAAAGTAATGATCAGAGCTTCATTCTATAGATCTACCTCCGAAAAATTGTGACTCGTCTATAAGTTTTGATGATTATTACTTCTTCAACACGTTTCTATTTTGACGAACTAAGTTGAGCGCCATGACATAAAGTATTCCTTTTACTCCTATATTCTTTTCATCTTGCATTTTCGTACCAACTCTGACAAGCACTCCATCAAAAAGACCATTATCAACGCCTACACATAAGCCCTTTTTTTATCCTAGTCAAGTACTGACAACTACTCCATCAATCGAACATAAGCCCTCATTTAATCCTGGACAAATTCCGAAAACTAACAATCATCGGCTTTACGTACACCTTCCAACCTGCCGTCGAAAGTAATGAACAGAGCTTCATTCTTTAGATCTATCACCGACAAAATGAGACTCGTCCATAAGTTTGATGATTTTTCCTTTCGAAAATCAATTAATTTTCAAGTTCTTCAACACGTTTCTATTTCGACGAACTCAGTTGAGCGCCATGCCATAAAACATTCCTTTTACATCTTTCATTTTGATACCAACTCTGCTTGAAGGCTTCCAATATTTGCTAGATTAAATCGTTTGCTTATACTGTCTAATTCCACTTCACTCGCTTCGATAAATACTTCATAATCCCTCTTCCGACTGCACGCCAGTAGAAAATTTGCATGCGAATGTTCGAAAATGATGCATTTTTCTGAATAGTAGAATATTTAAGGAAAATCATTAGAGAATTTGAATAGGAGGCATATTCATTGTAGTGTGACGGGCTAGATTTGCCATCGTTGGTGAAATGAAATGTCAAATACATGTATTAAAAATACATGAACAACCTTGATGCCATCAACGACACATGACGATCAGCTTATTTAATATCGACAAAAATTATCCAATCGTGCTGTCTATTTCTAAAGGATAATTTTGATATTGTCTACTTATGGGAATTAATTTTTGTCTATATATACATATCGGTCATTTCAGAAATATGCAAATGACAGGTAGGTCATTAGAAATTTGCAACTTTCTCGAATAGACACATGTATCGTTGCGAAGTAGGTGCAGGTGCGAACCCCAAATGCTATATATCTCCATTGATTATTAATCTCTATGTCCAACAGCCAATCATATTACTCCATTACATTTGTGCGATACAAGTGTTAAAACCCAAATCTACCACCTCCAATTCCACATGTACCTCCAATTCCACAGCTCCATTATTCTTTGTTGGGCGCGAGCTAAATTATCCACGCCAACAATGCCAGAACATCTCATAATTATCAACGATGCATTTCATATTTCATCATTCTTTCAAGGTAAGTCTCTTTGATCCCTTATCAGCTTCTAAAACACTCGTTTAACTAAAGATTAAATTATGTATGGCATAGAAGTAGGCTGAGGGAGGTCATAGGTTGAATACGGGTGTGGTAAGTAACTTGATACGATATTTATTGAACAAAATCATCTTGACAACTTTGATTTGAACAACATTCACATATTCTTTGATCCCTTATCAGCTTCAAAGGCAGTCGTTTAACTAAAAATTAAATTTTGTATGGTACAGAAGAAGGCTGAGGGAGGGTGGAGGAAGGGATGTCATGTCACTGATGTCTACCATGGGTAAGCCAAAAAAGACAGGAATCAAGAAGCTGCGGACATAGATCAATAATATCGTGAATCATTATATTGACCAAGGTATTGCTGAGCTCGTCCCTGGAGTTCTTTTCATTGACGAGGTTCATATACTTGACATTGAGTGTTTCACATTCCTCAATCGTGGTGTGAGTAAAATTCGTGGACCTGATGTCCTTGCACCTCACGGCGTTCCTGTAGATCTTCTTGATAGAATGCTCATAGTCCGTACGATGCCATACTCAGACCAGGAAATTCAAATCTTGTAAATCTCGGACATACATAAGTCTACACGATAATTGAATAAATCAACAGAAGAAGTCATTTTTGCATCGGATGAAGACCGAGAAGAAGAGGTTGTCACGATCGACCAAGATATTGCTGAGCTCGTCCCTGGAGTTTTTTTATTGACGAGATTTACATGCTTGACATTGAATTTTTCGCATTCCTCAATGTAACAGGGACGAGCTCAGCAATATCTTGGTCAATACATCGTGGCAAATGCCATGAAGTAAGAAGCGCCAATCAAGGTCGTGTAAAAGAGAAGAACAAAGATATAACTTGGCGTATTTGGATGAAACTTTACTTCTCTCTCTCTCTGACAAATATTGATGATGGATCCTCACATGCAGCAAATCCATGGTCTGCAATTGCATATGGTAAGTAAGCACGATGGAGAATGTAAATTATTTGCAAACGTAACCTCTTCTGCAATTAAAAATGGCTATAAGTGCTAACTCTTTTATTGCATTCCAGACCAATCAACAAGTAAGGCTTGCTCAACATGAAAACTTTCGGAAACAAAACAAATAATTTAACATCAGTGTCACTGAAGGGTGTCATCATGATCGTTATAGATATGGTTGGTCCTTTATTTGAACGACAGCTCTCCCTCACTGACGCATACGTGTCTAGCACAAATGATATTCCCCTCGCTGTTGATATTAGCTCAGCATTGGGTTCCCCGAATAAGAAATCGACGTCGGATGCAACTTTTGCGAGGCTCTAAGTATGTCATGTTCTTCGTAATGGGATTGGATCTTTTTTTGTCAGAGACCAATCAACAAGTAATACTTAGTGATCTTACAGGAAATGGTCCAAATTTGTACCAGTTGCAGTGTGCTCTGACAGAAATATCGCATTTCGTTGCTTCACTGAGCGACGCATCAGCTGGTAACCTCGAGCGAATCGTACCATTACTAAAGACATGCTTGGGCCATACAGATTACACTGCTTGCACGTGTGTATGTGCCGGTTATGCAATTTTATGTGCGGTTGTATCCTGTAAACGTAACGCGTAGCAACATATTGAACGCATCGCAAAATGCGGGACTCGGACAACAAAGTGTCACGTCGATGTAGCAAAGCATGTTAGCAATGTACACAAAATTGTTTGCCTTGAAGCATTTTTGACATCGATTGTTGCTTTTCTACGATTGAGTTCAGATTTACTTTTAAATATACCGGGGTGTTGAACTTTCTATACATCAAAAGCCTTTTAAGTCGCATCACACTATGCTTAGAGAGCCTTTTGGAACGAATCGTCCCAGGAGGTTCTCTCTCCAAAAAAACAGAAACGCTTTTAACGCCGCTACAAAATGTTTGTCTGGGCGTCTCTTGAAAAGAACCGCCACTATCTTTGATTACATCAAAAAACATACTCATGGATTCATCTTTTCGCATTTTTTCTAACGAGGTAGCAAATAAGTCGTTCGCCTTTCTGACGTCATCTTCGCGCTGAACAAATCCCCTCATAACTTGCTCTTTTCAACGAGAATGTTGTTCCAAGTTGAATTTCATTGTTCGAGACGCTATGTGTCGACCTCAAATTCTGTACGAGCTAGGTAATATTACTATCTAGTTTAAATTAATAATGTTTGTCTTAAGATTTTTGATCTTTTCCTTCTGTTCAGTTCTTCTCTTTTTGAGCAATTTCTATAGGCTTTGAATGCCGGCGCACTAACATCTCCAGGTATAATTCTTTTTTGTGTCTGTTTGTTATTTATTTGTGGATTATTGTAATATATCTGCACCTTCCTCAATCAATCATTTCCCTGCCAAAGCAAATACTTCGAAGTGAATAATGTAACGAAGTAAGGAGAATATATTAATCAAATTGAATTATATTATCGTATTAGTTATTGTTGCCGTAAATTTGGATGGCGCAATTACGTTTGCTTAGGGTTAGCTCAAGAAAGCACCCAAAGGATATTGTTCTCTGATAAATGCCATTTCACTACATTTCTTTGCCGTATCCAAATCTATAACCGCCTTATCCAAAGTTCTTCCTTGAGCTTTATGCATTGAACAGGCCCACGAAAGCATCAAAAGGAAATTATTCTTTGATAAATGCCATTTGACTACATTTCTCAGCCGTATCCAAATCAATAACCGCCTTATCCAAAGTTCTTCCTTACGGTTCATGTATTGTACAGGCCCAAGAAAGCATCAAAAGGAAACTGTTTTCTGGTATAAGTTTCAATGTTGTGCATCCATTCCTGATCAGAAACATCTTCTAAACCATTTATTCCAGCATAAATGGTGATTGTATTTATACAGAATAAACCAAGCATACCCATGTAAGCGAAATATAAAAGTCAAAAGTATCAATTCTAAAATCACCCCATTTACTTGCGTGTCGACAGTACCAAAAATAATAAAAAATCCAAAACTTTGAACATCGTCACCTTTCATAAAAAAGGATCTAAAACCTTTGGAACAAGAATCGATGTACTCCTGTCATTCTTAATAATGAGCAAAGTTACATTCACCTCCAACCAAATGTTCAAAGCCGTAAAGATTTAGTTGCCGCTGAAAATTGAGCACTGTCGAGAAGTGAACGCAATTAACATAAGTACATCAGTCGTTGCGAAAATGCAGGGAAGAAATATGACTGCAGAACATTACATAAATTAAAATCGCCCATAGAAGATATGACTGGATAATATATTTGTAACCTTCTGTCATGGCAATGGCGCGGGTATGAAGTTTCCAGTAGATTATATCAAGCACTAGAGCATCTCATCCAGTATCATCCCAATGTTGCTGATTATGTGGCTCTTTGCGTAGAAAAAGTAGTCTTCGTGTGTTGGGTGATAATTATGAGATGTTCTGGCATTGTTGGCGTGGGTAATTTAGCTCGCGCCCAACAAAGAATAATGGAACTTTGGAATTGGAGTTAGATGTGGAATTTAAATACATGTGGAATTGGAGGTACATGTGGAATTGGAGGTTGGAGGTGGGAGGTAGATGGTAGATTTGGATTTTAACACATGTAAATTGCACAAATTTAATGGAGTGATATGATTGGCTGTTGGACATAGAGATTAATAATCTATGGAGATGAATAGACCGGGGATGTTAACATTGCATGTAATATATGTAATACATGTACATATACATATCAACTATCAACACACAATCATAACAGCCATTTATGAAGACTGCACGAACGAAAAAAATTTCAGCACACACTAACCAGCTACCAGCCGGCTGTTTGACACAGCTTGGAGCTTGTAGACTGACACTGACATTGGCATTGGCTGTGAACAAACAGCCATCAGCCATCACCGGCCATCACGCAAAAAACACGAAACATCTCAAAATGGACGAAGAGGGGGCATCTGCTTGACAAACGGGAGATGCAGAAGAACAGCAACAAGCGAATGGACATCCAACAAAAGGTGGAGGGAATCACATGAATCACTTATTCTAATTAATATGAAAGGGAGTTCAAGAAGAGCGTGGAAGTTCGTACGTCTTGTTGCAAAAGAACACCGGAAATCGAAGAAAGATTTGAGCGCGTTGAAGGCATACTGCACTCTCTGCAAAAGTTATATCACTTATTCAAAGGGTAATCGCAATTCTGTTTATCGTTATTTGGAAAAATGCCATCAGATAGAAATGGATCAAACAGCAAATACTACACATGACGCAAAGCCATCGATAAAACAAAAATCTTCAAAGCATCGCTTCTCCAATATTGTGAAGGAACAAAATCTACGAGTGGCTTCGCGGGAAGATCGATTGCTAGGCGATGCTTTTTTCGTTAAATGGACGTCTGAGTGCTTGAGGCCATTCAAGACTCAGACATCCGCTTGACCAAAAGAGCATCACCTAGCAATCGATCCTCCCGCGAAGTCTACCGTAGATTTTGTTTCTTCATAATATTGGAGAAATGAACATTTTGATGCCATGGCGAAATCAAAAAACCGTCTCACCATTTAGATATCTATCTATGTGAGAAATTGATGGAATTGCGCTTTAGAATTGCTTCACAGTTTCGTTCGTTACTTGAAAACATCTGCTGGGCAAAAAAAAATCTAACCAATTTTTCCGAGCAAGATTTGGTCCTGACTAAAGGTATACGCTTTGTTCTTCAGTCATTTAAGAAAGTTAAGTCGAAATTGAATGCAAACGAATGTCCAACACTTTTTAAAGCTATGCCCTATCTGCGTTGTCGTAAGATTTTTTGGTGAATGCCCAGGAAAGATTCTTTAAAACAGAGTACCTCAGGCATAAAACGTGGGTACAAAAGTTTATGATCGCAAAGGGCTAAAAAATGAAACCAACCACTTCATGTCAAGATAATATAAGTTAACATTTAAACTCATTAACTTTGGACGACGTTTCAGCTCCAATAAACTAAACATATCATTTCTTCTCTTTTGACATCATGTACTCACATGTCAATATAAACACTGAAACATGATAGGGAGTGTGTTGAGAGTTCAGATGTATGACTTGACAGAGGTTGAAACACGTGGTAAACGATTTATGTGTGAGCATGAAAACAGGATCACGCGACGACTTCGATGTCAGGCTGATGACTGATGAGAGACATACCTTTTACACCATCTCACGTCATGTCAATCTCATTCCTTGTAAATCATTATGATCTAAACATTAGCTTTCAAGGCATCTGGTGTTTACTTAGATCACTCAGTGCCTCATCCACTACTATCTGCCCACGATCATTGTATGGTCATCAAAGTGGTGAACAACAATAGGTACATACTATTGTATTCAGTAATGTTCTGACGCACATCTACGAATAGGTACTTACACTCTCGGTAGTTGTGGTCGTTCAAACAATCCCTTGCCATGTCAATGAAATTAGTTGCGTCGAAAGATATAGTTGCAGTGATGATTTACGATCTTGCTTTATTGCTCGAGACAAGGCTTCAGTGGTTATATCCTAGAAAATAAAAAACACTAGTTTCTAGTATCTATTTTACAATTCATCATTACCATTCATACACCAATTTAGCAGCTACCCTCCACAATTGCAACGCATTCCGTAACACTCTTCTTCGATTTCAACGCATCTACGAGGGACTCATACACGCTTCGATGGTCGTTCAGGAGTTGATAGGCAGCAAGCGCACCCCATCTTGTTAAGTCTTGCTGTTTGGCAGCACCGTAGAATTCTTTCGAGCGTCTAAAAAGTGACTCAAGCTGTAATAGGTCATTCTCTCCTCCCCTCGCTTGTTCGAACTTCATCGCTTCTGCAACAGCACCCGACATGGCAACTACCGACATCGTTGCAATCTCTTCAGGTTCTAGCTCGCGGTTCGATATCTCCCCTTCAGCACTAACGTGAAATTCAACACACGGCAACCCAGAGTCCTCCAACAAAGAATATTGTTTGACAGGTAGCCCACACAAATACCCACACAAGAAATGGGCTGCCTCATGTCGACAAATTCTATCATCCCTATCTTCATTCGACTCGGCATCCCCGCGTGCAGCCATAATTGCCCCAGCAAGAATCTGTGGTGAACTACTACCGATACCAATCCAGGCAACAGGAACTAACGCGATAAGATAACATACAGTAGCTCCCACATTTTCAGGTAAAAGTGCAAGAGCGGCAATAGCAAGCGCTGTGCTTCCGAGAGTGACAGCAATCGTTGCGTCTTTAAAATCGTCCAAGTTTACATCAGGATCACCACCGACACCAAGCGACTCTCCAGTGATTCGATCACCGGTTCGCTGCGAGAGCATGTTCAGACTGACAGGATATGGACGTAATGAACGAAATAAGGCAGTACTGACAATTGATTCACGAGTAGCTTTTTTCCACATTCCGAACTTGCCCTCTTCAACAAGAGAATCCAATTCTTGTACCTGCGAAACGGCATCACCCGCTGCAAAATCTATACTAGCACTTATTTTAGAAACTTCTTCTTTCGACAAAGATATTTTCGGTATCACATCGACTTTCTTCGGTCCGTCAATATCTTTGCCAAGTTCCTAACAGTAAATCAACAACGTGAAAAAAAGGTTCGAAAAACAGACCACAGACCAAACAAGTCTGAAAACCCACCTTCGCCAATCGATTCGCTTCCTCCCTGGCTTTCGCTGCCTGTTCTCTCAAAGCAGCAATCTCGGCATCGCTCATTGCATGCAAAGGAGAAGATACTGAGGACCTATATTTCGTCAGAGAAGGCTTGCAAACTCGTTCTCCGCTACATCCTCCCTGTTGTCTCACAAACGCACTCACTGGCAAGCCAGCGATAGAAAGGACTAATAAAGATGCACTAAGTCTCATGTTGATAACTTGAAAAATTGTATCTCTTTTTGTAGTGAAATCGTTGGTAGTAGTGGTAGTCTCAAGGCATTATTTCAAGCTCAGCTTACTTGCGAGCCGTCATAGAATGTTCATATTATCTCGTCATTTCGATGCTGACGAATATATTTTCACAACATGAAACATGAAACCTGTTCGTGAGGTGGGATACACCGCGAGAACACGTACTCACGTACGAGGTACGAGTACACATGGATGCGGAATTCTCATTTTGACGTGAGTCCCGATGAAAAAGCGTGAATGAAATTAGCTATGGCGTAGTCCGCGAAAATTCAAATGAGACCATGTCTGTAAAAATATTTTTGCCACTTTTGCAACTTTTTGACCACAAATTTGTCCCATATTTTCCATTCCTGCTCGCCGCTCGCAGCCCTTTTTTACCAGCGTTCCTCTGCTGAATCACTATGATGGCATCACCTTTCCCTCATCAAATCACACACGTAATTGTGTAAATGCGTGTTCGATACTTCCTTGACACAACCGGTATTTACAATTTCTTCAATCCATTATTGTCTTCTGTCCAACGTTAGTAAAATGTTTCGTATCTTCCTTACTTTTACTATTTTGATTAATGATGTGGCTGGAGCTTATTCCGGATCGTTCGATAAACGAGATGTAAGAAATACTAGTGAGCGGATGATAAAACCTTCGAAAGGTTGTCGTGGTGGAACATTAGACGGTAAACTTGAGAGGAGATCATTTCTATCAATTTCGACAGCATCATGCTGGACTTTTCTTCAATTCCCTGGTAGCGCCGCTGCGTCGCAGGATCCTCTGTTTAAGCCAAACCCTTTGACCAACAAAGTTTTGGAGCAAGTGCGGATACTGGATCAAGCGGCGGCCGATAATGTACAGTATTCAGGAGAATTAGTCCCTGGAACGGCTAAGATTGAGAAGAAGAGTAACTACGCAATGCTCCTTAAACCTATTGTCTCAATGCGCAATGAATTGATGAATGTGGACATATTACTTACTAAATCAAGTGACGGCCCTAAGCTAAACGAGGTGGAAAACATTTTGTCTCAGAAACAATACGAAAAACTCAATTTCAAGAAAACCTTCAATCTATTTGCTGACAATATTTACTACGCAGATCCCGATCGTGCCAATGCTTATCTGGGTGGAGGGGCAATACCTAAAAATGAGCAAAGCATAGCTTACTTGTTGCGAAACGATATCCTTAATAATTTGGAATCTCTTCAAGCGGAGGTTTCCTATCAGCTTAAAGAACAAAAGACGGGAAAGAGCATAGAAACGGAAGACTTGTTTGAATATTCACGCAACATACTGAAGGCATTCAATTCATACTTAGAACTGGTTCCACCAAATGAATTACAGTACGCTGAAAAGTTATTGTAACAAACAAGTTCGAACAATCAAAGTGCATCAAAAAACTTCTCCCAGTACATACAATTACTTGAAATTTTTTTATAATATATTCATCATTGGACCTATGAGCGAAATAGAATTTATCATGGATTGAAGTACTTCCTTTTCAAGTGATCCACAATGTTAGTATAGTTTAAGAAACTTTTCCTTCTTCCACTTTGCTTTCGTCTTCTTTCGTCCCATTAATAACCGATCAAGTGTTTGGAGAGAACATACCGGTGCTTTTAACTTTCTTTCTTTATGTAGGGATTCACGTTGAGCTGAGCTTGCAGTGATAACATAAGAACTCCATTTCTTATTTTCGAGAGCGGGAGACATCTCATTACCACTTTCTTTATTGGAACATTGTGGTCTTTTCCATGTCTTTTCTCCGAGGTCAAAATTTATGTAGTAGGGTTTACCTCCTTTGGACAGACTGCGCTTCATGATCCAGCCTTTAGGTAAGGTGTTGTGTCTTGAAGGGTTTGCCCACGTTGATACTTTTTTTGTTGCCGAAGAAGATGAGGATGACGCGTCATGCACGGATACCGATAATTGTTCGCCGTGGTTCCTCAAAGGCTCTTCATTCTTTCCCTCCGAGCCTAGACTAGTATTTACATCATCACTATAGTACTGTTCTCCCGACAACGCATTGCCTCGTTCGGAACTCGCGAGGAAGGTCTCAATATCATTTTCAAGCTCCTCGATATCATCATCTTCATCACTCACTCTACTTTCCAAAGATTCCGTCTCCGAACAATAGAACCCTTCCTCGATAGTGGATACTGATGGCTGCCAGATACTTTGAGACTTTTTCTCTTTATTTGAAGTCGGTGCAGATCGAAATGTCTGATGGCGCGCCTTCTGCCCTCCTCTTAGCCCCGCTCGTTTAGATCCTGACGAATCACCATAATGACTCTCCCGAGTTTCATCACTTTCTTGACTCTTTGTTACAAACCTGCTATTCTCAAGATCAGAAATTTTGTGTTTTCGAGTGTTGCCATTGCCATTGTCATTATTGCCTAGAGTTCTCGAGTTTATCGAAGATAAAACCGTTTTTACCTTCGCAGGGGCAGGGACCGGCATCTTTTTCGCCAGAAAAGTTTGCTTCTTCAAAGCAATGTGATTACCTGCACGGGTACCAAATGGCGTTCGAGTTTTCGACTTTCTTTTCCTAACAGAGCTCGAAGATTCCATGTGGGTATGTTTATTATTGAATTTAGTCCTGCAGCGTCGCGATAATTTGTATCGTGTAGTTAAATTTAAAGTCGGCAGTCGACGCGGGCTATGTTTAGATCCGCTAAAATAGCTTCCGTTTGCGAAAATGGCGGGTCCGCAGAGCCGCAGGGACGATTTTTGGAACAACAATACAATTTTCTTCACTTCAAAATTTGAATGGTCTTGTTTGTTGTAAAAGGATGACATGAAAAAGAGATTACTACGTGCATGCGGGGCAAGGTATAACTGGAGGCGCATCTGGTGTTGACTTTCCTCGATAGAAGCTATACAGGTGAATACAGGCAAATATGTAAATATTACAACTTTCTTAAAATTATGAACTAACGTACTTTCGCAAACATCAAATCCTAATTTGGTATCCTCCTGCTCTTGTGATGTAGCGAACCCAACGATTTGGGTGGTAACCAGACTTATCGAAGACCCTCAAGAATCGCACGTGCACCCCACTTGCCGTAAACATCGGGACTTGAAATTCTAGATTTATTGGTGGTCGACTCCAAACCTTCTTTCGTACTGTTGGCATTAGATCGACGTCAGAAGAAAGATGACATTCTGCCTTTCCTGGAAACCGCCTTATGCGCCATACAATCGATTGCTGCTCGGGTTCATATTTTGCTCGACCGAGTGAAACTTTAATTTTTGCCTTAGAAGTATTTCTCGGTACAGGTATTCTTATGATGACACTTGTGGAAAAGAGTTTGTCGGAGAAATTAGCAATGACTTTAAGATTAATCGAAACCCTGTAACATTGAAAGAAAATGCGCGAATGATGAGGGATAAATCGTATCAAATAAATCCGACGTTTCAAATCTTACTTTGTAGTTCCATGCTCTTGGATGGCAGGGAGAACGCGAAATGGTAAGTTGATATTGTCTGTAACTCGGTATCGCATCAGCTCAAATTGACCATCAGGTGGGATGAAAGTAATTGTCCTATCGGCATCGAACTTTCCCAATCGCACACATCGATGAAAGGTACAGTCATCTATTTCAACACCACGTTTTCGATTTCCGTTATTGTAGTTATCACGATCAATGACAAGCTTATCGTTTAGACCAAATTTGCATTCTGGCATACCTGATAATTTTGTATTCATTTGAACTTGACCAGTTACCTCATTTCTGAGAATACTTCCGTTTTGCGAAAGAAGCAAGCTAACACTTTCCTATATCAACTTTTGTGAGCACTTCATCCACGTCATTTAAGAACCTATGGTCACTAACAGAATAAACTTACCAGAACGTCAATGTATACTTCGTTTCTACGATGCTTGATTCCTTCACGACGCCAGTCGATTGCTCCCGTAATTTGACTTGTCAACTCACTTGTTTCTTGTTCTTGTACAGCTTTTACCGTTCCTAAATTAATGTAAAGACGGAGCACATCTACAGCACAATTTTGGGGGTAACCAAAATCCATAGTCTCGTCCATCAACTCGTAAATCAAAGTCATATTATTTCTCATAGAATTTTCATCAAACTCCTCTCCTAGGTAAGCCTTTAAAATTTTTATCTTCTGAAAAAGGTACTCAAACACAAGAGCGGGGTTTACATTACTCCTGGTAAGAGCAACAAAATACATATTGGTATGTCGGGTGTAGAGAAAGGAGCAATTTTCAATCCTTTTCACTGGGCCAACCTGAGATCCGGTCTCCTTCGCAGCAATAACCTACAAAGACGAGATAATGAGAAAAAGCAAACTACGAGCGAGAGCAGCAATAAGTTGAGATACCTGTAAGCGAAATGAATCGGCTGCAGCGCGACTGACATCGTCCCTATTGAATAAAAAGTAGTTACATACCCGCCAAACCAATGCGGTCAAAAAGTATATAGTTTAGGGTTTGAATCGAATCTTATTATCAAGGCGCACGAATAAAAAGTTGAACTCACCTATATTGGCGAGATAACAGAATATCTCCCTTTTGGTTAAGGATCATAATCATAGAAATCATCTTTGTGGGTAGTCTCCATTAATTACTTTAAAATGTATACGTGACGAGATAATTCGAGAGACGGTAACGAATGAATACTAACGCAAATCTTTCACTCCCAGAGATACCTCACACGCTGCTAGAGTTATGTGAGTGAATGAATCGTGAGGCCTGTTAGGTTTCAGGGAATTAAGATGTGAACTTGTATAGAGTAAAGAGTGAACGGGGAGCGACGAGCTTCTTGAGACTTGGACAAATAGATCATAAAAAGAGTGTGTTGTGTATCTATGTGGTAAAGCACGGCAGGCGTTTGGAAATAAACCGATTAAATTTTCGAAACTAATATAGCTTATTTTCAACAATGATTCCTTATTCCTTGGGTAAACAAGGCAGAAGGGTAGACATTTTTAAATTAGGAAAATGGGGTTAGGAAGATAGCTTTTCAAAGGAAAACTAATAAAGTAAGGCAGACATGAAATTATCTTTGTTTATGTGATTTTTCTATTTCGCTCTTTACTGAATCCTAATGAAGTTTTGTTTTGGTCTACCTGAATTCAAAATTTAACACGTAAATTCGGTTCGTGTTGAGTATCTCTTTCATTACAGCATCCGATAAAATCCCATCATCGACAATAATTGTTTTCAGTAATTTGTTGACTTTAAGTATTTAGACAAACTTAGCGCTGAGCGTTGCTTGGTAAGGAACTAAGTCAATGCTTCCCAACGCCGACACGGACAAATTAGTCTTGACCATCGCAGATGCGGCGGCAATTACGGCTTCAGCTGGACATTCATCATATAAAGCCGCGACATCTTGCGAATCACATGCATTCATAGTCAAACTTGTAGCCAGGGAATACGAACCGTCTCCCTCCTTCTCAAATAATGCAGACGCCTTGGCGGAAATTTTACCAGCTGCAACTAAATCAGAATTGATAGGACTCGCCAATGCTTCGACTAGAGAATCTGTGAGAGTTGCAGCACCTGCAGCATCTGAATCACCATACACACCGATCAAACCATCAGAAGCAAATACAGATACGCCGCTGCTGGCAAGGCAGTGCTTCAAAACGTCACAAACAATTGGATCGGATGGCGCCTCAAAGGCAAGAGCCACATTAGCACCGCCAGTAGGAGCTGCCAGCCTGTACTCGCCACCACGGTAAACTCCCGATGAAGAACCGCCGACATCCGACCCATATTCTTCAAATGCATCAGCTACGGCGGCGACAAAGGCATCGTGATCTTCAATACCAGTCGCAGCTACAACTGCACTTCCCCCTCCGTAATATTCTCGTTCACGGAAGCTCATAACACCGGCCCTGCTAGCCCCGCCATCGGCGTAGTAAACAGAATTGCTCATCGGAGATGCATCACCGTACGCAGCAGTAAACAAGCCTTCCGTAAGCATCAGCTCAGGATTAGCAGCAGCAACCATAGCTTCAGTCTTCGCATAAGAAATGGCGTCGGCAACATCCCATTTCTCGTACTTACAATCAAGTGCCAACGCCGGAACAAAGTCCATGACATAATCTTTCGCGCAAGTAAATCCAACCTTAGCACTAGTACGACCAGCCTCAAAGATGGGAGTTACACCTGCATCCTCCATCGTCCTGAGCGTTTTCAAACTTGAACCAATCTTCTCATTGGACTTGAACGTGAGGTATTTGTTCACAGCAGCGGCCCCAGCTTCTCCCTCCAACTCATTGGAAGCTCCTCCATTGGAACTGTAAGAGAGTACTACTGAACTAGCTAAATAAGAATCTTCCGTCACAACCTTAATCTTGCCGCCGGCCACATCGGACACCGAGACCTTGCCCGTAGCCTTGAGTTTGGTCATGGAGGCCAGCGTAATAGGGTCTGGGAGACCACCAATGTCCTCCTCGTCGCTCTGCATATTGATCATGAGAGATCGGACGGCTTGGAGGCTGCGGCGGCTCTGGTTCTTGGCTGCCTGCCTGGAGGCGTAGGTAAGGGCGGTGCTGGCCATGGTAAGGATCGGCGTTTGCGTGAGTCTGTCGGTGTACAAGTGTACAGTGTTGTTGGCAGTTCAACTGTTTTGGGGGTTTGGCGAACTTACATTCGTGGGGCACCAGTGAAAATTCTTTTAAGTTATCGTTTTAGTTAAGTTGCCGTTAGTGATATCTGGGGATGATGATTTCTATGCGTACTCGTATTAATACGTACTACGTACTTTCGGCGCTTTCACAGTCCAAGCCACACATCGTGTCACTGTCACTTTTTCGTATATATTTCCAAGAAAATTGAAAGGATTGTCTGAACTTTTTAAAATGATACGCAGTAGAAGATCGATTTTGTTGTTAGGAATTGCGTCGTCGGCGACAGCTTGGGTGAATAATGGAATAGGTTTCCGGTCTACAGAATTTTCGTCGAGGTTGTTCATGTCGGCAAATTTACATGGGGAAGGATCATGTTTCATGCCCTTAAAGCAACTTGACGAGGGGTCGTTGGCCCCGAGAATAGTTCAAATAGCTGGTGCGTTCCCTGGTTTGTCTACTGAAGCCTTTATGGCGGTACAATCGGAAGAGGGTGCCTCTCCAGGGCAATGGATGTATGACTTCAGTGATCCTGATGGCCCACAGATGGGAACGGTAGCAATTGAAGGATCGAATGATGTAATCAAGTGCGAAGATCCTGTTGTCATTATGGCAGAGCACACTAGTTTGAATATTAGTTTACCGGATCAAATTAGTAATACTGTAGATGTGCTCGTTCTTGTCGATAGGGCTGTAAAGACGTTTGCTGAAAGAAGATTTTTCGTAACTGATGTTGGTGGTGAGACGAAAATCGGAGCATATGAAACGAAGAGTGATGTGGAAGGCGAAATTTTGGGGCAAGTCATCCTAGTTCAGATTCCTTGGTTGTCAGCGATGGGTAAGAAAAAGACTGGTTTCATGGAAGAAGAAGAGTATTTTTAAGTACCACGCTAGCAAGAGGGAGAGCACCAAGCGTCGCGATTGGAACTAGCTCTTCAATAATTGCACTTCGCTGCTGTGTCCTAAAATTATAATTAGTATAAAAGACGCTGTTTTGTGTAACCATTTTCAAAATACTGCTTGATATATCAGTTAATTAGCGCTTTTCCTATGACAGAAGGCTGAGGAAAACATAATTATATTCATGGTAATTTAAATGTTGACTATCAACGCATTTTCATTATATTTATTCGATATACAGACATGGTAGCCTCGTTATTGAGTGCCAAAGGCCTCATTCGGCTTCTGAACGAAAAGATTTTTCCGCTTCATTTTAGAGACTTTAACTCTTTCAAAAGAGATTTTCCAATCGATTTTATTTCTATCTTGAACTGTTCAAGAGTAGGTGAAAACATGTTTCTTAGTTCTGCCCCGACGCTGTGAGCTGCAAAGACAGAAGTTTTGTAATTTGATGAGACACCCCTTCGCACTGTTGAATAATCTTGCTTTATATCAAGGAAAATAGACTTCGCGTTTGAGACAAGAAAATCACTGAAGCTTTTGGATTGATCCAGAAATTCATCCCAACATTCCTGTACATCTTCGAAGGTACGAAGAGGGATAGAACCAGCGTCTATTTCATCAAGAATCATTTCTTTCCATGACGCATGATAAAAAACTAACGACTGGAATATGTCTAGTCCTGCTGCTTTCGCCGAATCGAATACAAATCGAGACATCTCGTAAAATTTTTCCAGTTTCACTTGGATACTTACCAAAACTTCAGCGGGTTTCGTGGAATAGAGATCATTAATAATTGAGTTCAATGAAAAAATAAGATTTTCAAATGCACGACGAAGTTCTTCTGAGATGGACGCTACTTGATTTTTCATAAGTAAAAGATCTTTTTTTAACACTAACAAAAAGCCTCGAACTTTAGTGAAATCAGTTGTATTTCCGATGATCTCGAAATTTGACGTTTTTGTAAAAATCTCATTGTTCGGAAGTTTCATATTCGGGTCTCTAGATTTTGACGGCAGGATTCGAAACCCTTGTTTATTAAGACTATTTATATTCTTTGGTCTTGTCCCGGATATTTCGCGTGAATTGATTTGATTCTTACGGAAGATATCATCACTTTCAACTTCTCGCACAACAATCACTGTTGGCGCATTTTCAAGAAGATCCATAGACGATGATTGATGACTGGAAGTTAACGCATGTTCTTTACTCGAAGAAAAGACATGTGCAAACTGTCCGAAAGCAACCAGAGAACCGAAAACAAAGACAACTAGCAAGACGTATCTATATAGAGTGGGTACGATAACATACGCAACGTCTTTTTCTCTTCTTTCTTCGCAAAATTCCACTTTATCAGGTCCCTTGTTTTCTTCATTAATGTTCAAAGATGGATTAACAGAAGGGGAATTATTTATCATAAGAACGTCGACGTCTGAAGATAATGCTGATGATGGTAGGTCTGCGTGTGGATCTTTAATAACAGATACAGGTGCATCTTGAGGTAGGTCATCGACATCGTCATTAGACATCACTCCCATCAACGTAACTGACAATGTTACCCAATCGTCTTCATCATCGCTTATACCTCGTTTCGAGTCTTCGTCGTTTTCTACGACATGTAGTTGGGTTTTGTTAAGCATCTCGCAAAAAATATGAAGATTTAGGTCGCCAGAAACAATCGCACAATCAAATCTATGAACGTATGTGCACATAAAGACGTAAGTAAACGAATGAAATAGTATCATCACGCCACAGAACAAAATGATAGGTGCAACGCAAACCTATCACTTACATTATTCCCCGCCTAGCAAGATCAGAAGGTGCAAGTATGTAAATGAAGTTTGAGATTAGTAAGAGAGCAAATACTATCCCTCAGAAGAGTGAAAAGACACTCCGTAAATGTGAAACAAATACTTCGAAGTATTCGTAGACTAGTGTCAACTCTTTGTTCCTATTTTTCACATGCTGCATGCTGCTCATCAAACTTCATTGTCACGAAATTAGCCTAACCTTAACCAATTGAATATTGAATGAATCAGGTTCAGGCCCAGTATTCGCGATATTCGATATTCGATACATGATTCTCAAAATACATTTGTATTCGGAGGAAGGCAAACATAAAATAAATTTGTCTCCGAAATGAAAGCAGAATCATCGACTACATCAACAGAAAAGGAAGATGTTTTTCCACCATTAAGACCCGGTTGTGGTTCAATGGATCCGCCCATTTTCTTAACAAACATACTCCTTGGGATTTGGTTCGTTCTGACACTCAGGCGATTGAGCGAGGGTGAAGAGAATCCTTTCTTTGGAAACCCCATCTTGCTTACTTTTGCTCTGACGTGCCGGCACGTTTTCGTTTCTGCCGATAAGTCACCGAAGGACAGTGTTTATGAGTACTATCATAGGGATGGGCGCAAAGCTAGTAAATTGGTTTGCCTTGGCGATTCAATAACGCAAGGTGCATGTTCAAGCTCGTTTGTCGATAATTTGAGATGCCACGATGCATGTAGAGGGATGGACGTAGTGAACGCAGGATTAAATGCTATAACGTCGTGGACTGTTGCAAATAAGGTATGTAGGGATGAGTTCCATGTACTTGTTCACATACATGTTATTATCACCCACTGATATAGTGATTTCCTACAGAGAGTATATGACTTGATTCGTCTTAAACCAGACTTTGTTTCGATCATGATTGGTACAAATGATGCAAGGGGTCATTTTCATGAACCTTGGGCGAATGAACTTGTCTTTTTATGGAAGCTTAAAGTCGAGAATCCATTTAGTCTTGAGAACTATGAGAAGAATCTTGAACAAATAGTAAATGTTTTGTTGGAATCAACGGATGCTGTGATTGCTGTTTGCTCTCTTCCACCGATTGGTGAAGATTTCGACAGTAAGGTCAATCAAACCGTAATTGATTTTAACAAGATCATTCATCAAGTTGTGGAGCGCAAGAAAGTAAACAAGTTTTGCGATAGGTTGCATTTTTTAGACGTATTTCAGGTGCTGCGTGAGAGGTGTGATAGCAGTAATGAGAGTGCACCATCCATATTTAAAATGTTACTTTACTTCACCGTCATCGAATTTCTATATCATCTTTTGAGAGTACCTCGCAAATATGGTTCGAAAATTTTCGGTATGTCTTTATTAAGTGATACCGTTCATCTTAATGAAAACGGCGCCGATGAAGTTGCCGAAATTATTTCCCAGTGGATTTTAAGGAATACCAAAAAGAAGTAATGTGAATCGTTCGATAATGCGATGCACGAGTCGTATCATAAATTTTGGAAAAGAACAGTCTTTCGATCATTGTCTTTCCGTTTGGATTTTTGATTGAGGATAGATCAAGATATCGGTAAATAATGAATCCTGGAGCTTGCGGAATAAGATTGGGACTACTTGTTTTTTCCTTCCTTTCGTATATAATTTCATTTTTTCTTCGGATATATTATCCACCTTCAGATCCAATTTTACTCGTCACATTGGCCACTTGACCTGGAGTATGGAGAATTAAAAAGTTTCTATTTGTGACAAGATTCGATATGCCTTTTTCATGACATTAAGACATAATTCTGACTATTTATTGATTCACCAATATTTCGTTTCGACACTCTTATATAGTATCTACGAAGTTATAAATATTGACGCCAATTAATACTCCAAGGACTCAGACTGAACTAATGATACGTCGGGTACAATTTATACGAAGGACAAAAGAAGCTGCAACTCAGGCAGCATGCGCTGGAAATAGCAGAGGGTACCATTCAGAATATGGATACTCATGGTT
>Ga0209092_10001503_pt1 | contig 22594 bp, 19 predicted proteins | sample FraStrMetagenome_FD_187446 | JGI IMG/M metagenome (GOLD analysis project Ga0209092, IMG submission 187446) | Marine eukaryotic phytoplankton communities from Arctic Ocean - Fram Strait ARC3M Metagenome (SPAdes) (version 2) | ecosystem: Environmental > Aquatic > Marine > Oceanic | place: Fram... | reverse complement strand
TCTTGTTTTACACCTTAACGATCGTCCGTGCGTGACTGTGGAGATGTACTGTCGAGTGCTGCGAGGTCGGAGTTGTTAAGTGTAGAGGATGGTTGCTCTCTTTTCAGTAAGACGAGTCGGATGACCCCTTCAACTTATACAGAGTCCTCTAATTGTCCCGGAAACTCTCTTTCGTATAATTTTTATCGCTGTAGACACTCTATATTTTTTCAACCATGGCGATGGCGATGACGATGTCGGAGTACAGGACATTACGATTGGCGAAATCTCGTTATTTACACGTGTACGTGTACTTCGTACGTTGTAGTGCTAATTTCTTATTCCGAATTTCGAATTTCGAATTTCACAATTTTAGAGTGTGTTCCAAAAAAAAAATGAAAATCGTCGCACCAAAATTTACTCGCGTGTGCACCAACACCAAGAACATGAACGTGTAGGCGTACGCGCACATTTTTTCACGTTCGTACGATTCAAGAGTAGTAAATGTCATGTTGTGAGTTGTGAACAGGATAAATATTATTAAATACCAGTAGTATCGATACGGCAGACCTGTGAACGTTGCTGGTTGCTGTGTAATACAAAACGAATCGAAAGTAAACACACGATAGCTCGAGACAGGATCAGACAGAGTGTCATATCTCATATCGGTGTAGCATTCCTACTTGGTCAGTCCCATCAAGTTGTTGTCATCATTCCTTTGTAGAAAGAGTAGAGAGAGAGTAGAGAACATTCACTGTCGAGCGTACTTTCCAGCCAATTAATTCGGTTAGAATTAGTTATCATTCACAACGCATAATTTACTCCTCATCGAATGATCAAGAAAGGAAACATGATTGTCAACGGTTGTCGAAGGCGGGGGTGGAGTTTCGTATATAATTTATTTGTGTGTGTTGGGAGTTTCCTTTCGCCAGTGCCGAGTTTTGTTACAGCCGAGAACAGCTGTCACTCGTCTGATAGCTCTACTGCTTCCCGGGCTTATCCAGTAGAGGATATACGTCTTGGAAATAGTTTGCTAATTTATCAGTCTTGGTCTTATAACATATTTGATCGAGACAGTGATGAGTTAAAGCGAGATATGCTTCTGCCTTTTGAGTATTACGAATGTTCAGCATTAGATGAAATTCGAATGCTCGTTGACTTTGTCGAAATGAAGATGCACGAGACACCCTTTCACAACTTTCAGCACGTCAGTTCAGTATTTCATTTTACGTTTGTCTTGTTGACGCTTGGAGGTGGAGAGGAAGCGTTTGGCGAATCATTTCGTAAAGTTATATACTCAATTCTTTTGTCCGCTCTTCTCCATGATTTGGAGCACCCTGGCAATAACAATGATTACGAAGTGAAAATCAAAAGTGAGATCGCTACCAGGTATAACAATGAAAGCGTATTGGAGAATCATTCGTTGCGTATGGGAATAGAAAAAGTAATCGAGTTGGATCTATTGCCGAAGCTTGGATTAGCACCTGATGAAATTATATACGTTCAAAATGAAATACAAAATACGATATTGTTCACGGATATGTCGAAGCATGTCGAGCTTTCAAACAGATTGCGAGAGTTGAGTAATAGATGGGCTCGAATAAAGTTGCATGAGGAACAACTAACCGACTACGACATTCAAACACTTGCTTACGCTATTGTTCATGCAGCGGATCTCAACAATGTGGTTCAAGAAGATAAAGAAGTTACATATAAATGGGCACGCCGTATTGTCGCAGAGTTTGAGAGCCAGTCAAGGTTAGAAAATGAAAAAGGTCTCCAAGTGACACCTTTTATGAGTAACTTGGATAGTGAATCAGCTCGAACTAAGGTGCAGACGGACTTTACATCATATGTTTCTCCATATTTCAAAGATCTCGCTAAGATTCTTCCAAATATTGAGCACTTCAATGATATAATTGAAGAAAACAATAAGTGGTGGAAAGATCGATTGACAGAGCACAGCCGGGAAAATATGAGAACTTGAAATGACTCTTAGTTTGCAAATCAGAGCAAATTCGGATCTTCTAGAATTTGTGTTTCAGTGTTTTTGTTTCGAAATGTAAATCAAGGTGCAAATGTAATTTACTACTACTCTTTTCAGAGATCTTCTCAAGATTCTGCCAAGTATTGAGGACTGAGGTCTACAATGATTTGTAGAAAAAAAATGATAAATCAATGGTGGAAAAAGCAATTAATATAGATCGCAGTTGGAAATAGAAAAGGTTTTCGACGAATAATGTTGATGAGTTAATTAGACTGCGAACGTTCTAATTAAGATGCATATGAAATTCTTTCCATACTTGTCCTTTTCTTGAATTTTTTTGTTTAAATAAATTCATGTACCGAGCTCTGTATTAATATCGAATAGAAAAATTAATTGTGGAAAATGAGATTGACGAATACTTAACTTGGAAGATGTGAAAGAAAAGATTGCAAGTGTAGACTTCTCATATTCTTTGAGATTTCTAATACTGAACCTCGTTGACATAAAGAACCGTGAGAATATAAAGAGATAAAAATAAGCGTAATACATATTAATAACAACTTAGATTCCAATTATGCGATAAAAAAATATTATTGGTTTGCCTTTACCGACGGTTCCATTTTTTTCTCGGTGCTGATAACTGGCGGAAAACTACTGGTAGTGCGGTTGTCGTTGTCTTTCTCTATATTTCATTATGAAATTTTGAAAAGACGTACTTATTCGAACAACTTTTCAAAAAGACATACTGTACCCATTTTTAAGAAGACGTACTGTAGCAGATTCCATATAAAGTTCAAAAAGACGAAGCGGATTCCATACCTTTTTTACGAACGCGTACCTAAACTGATAAATGATAACATTTCTCTGGTTTAGCGAGACGAAAATTAGCGTAATACCTAAGGACTTGGACTTCTGAAAAGTGATAATTAGTTTGAGACTTTACATGTCAAGCAATATTTGAAGATTCGAGTAGAGTTTCCAATACAACTGAATTAGCCAAATGACTCTAACACAAGTACCAAACCTCGGTTACATAATGAATTGTACGAACGTAGCGAGACGAAAATAATTAGCGTAATACCTAACAAAATTACGGACTATAAAAAAAAACCACCTCTTGTCCGCCCTACGCGGTCGAGTTCAATACAGTCCAGTTGACAATCTTGAATGCCAAAGCGAGGTTATGCCAGAATATTGGAGTCGTATAGAAGGAGCCTACAAAACGAAATTCAAATCCGAAGTCGATCAGTTCCCTCAGGATACTCAACGTACCTTAAAACGAGCGAATAAAACAGGGCACTGGCTCAGCGTCATGCCTTCGCACGTTGATGGAGAGCCGTATTACAAGTATATGTTAATCGACGTTGATGACGTCCTACACATTGCAGAGAATCCTGAAGAAGATATGGTGAAACTTGGCCAAGCATACAGGTTGAAAGATAGTGTAGGCCCGCCAGATAGGTATCTGGGTGGGAATATTGAGAAGGTACAGACAGATGATGGTTCTGTAGCCTGGAGCCTCAGTTGTTACGACTATTTAAACAACACTGTCAAGCAGGTTCAGGATGAAAAGAATCTCTCTCTCAAGCAGTTCGGGACGGGGTTACGCCCGTACCCATCGAATTACAGGCCAGAAGTGGATGTGACTCAAGTGTTAGATGAACATAAAACCAATAGATTCCAACAGCTGATGGTCATTCTAAGATGGCCAATAGAACTCGGAAGAGTGGACATCCTGATGGAAGTTAGCTGCTTATCCCAACACCTGGTCGAACCGAGGGAAGGGCACCTCATCGCCGTATATAAAATATTTAAGTATTTGAATCAGCGCCTGAAGATTAGTAGGGGCAGAATGTATTCAATGGTAAGTCTATGGTTATAGATTTCGCAATTTTTAATGCCTTTAATAGGGAAGAATGGATGGACTTTTATTCCGATGCACGAAAAGAGCTTCCAACAAGGATGCCAGAGCCGCTTGGCAACCCGGTACAAATAATTGCGTACGTGGATGCTAATCACGCAGGCAACATAAAGACAAGAAGATCCCATACGGGGGTTCTAATTTACATTAATCAAGCACCCATAATTTGGTATAGCAAACGTCAGAATACAGTAGAGGCGTCAAGCTTTGATTCCGAATATATAGCATTGCGAATCTGCTTTGAGATGGTGGAAGCATTGAGGTATAAATTGAGATGTTTCGGAGTCCCAGTGGAGGGTTCAGCTGATGTGCTATGTGATAACCGTTCAGTAGTGACTAACTCAAGCGTACCCACATCCGTGTTGAATAAGAGACACAACGCAATATGTTATCACCGCGTTAGAGAGGCACAAGCGGCTGGTATTATCAGGGTTGTCTGGATCGAAGGAACGAAGAATGTTGCGGATTTATTTACGAAGACCAGACTATCAAATGAAAGTAAGAGGAGCTTCACTCGGTTTATTTTCGACGATCTTTCTACGCCACTTGCTAAGACGGAGGTTTTTCCCCACGGAATACCTCCTGGCTTTACGGTAAATCAGGTCGGCGAGCACAAGCTTGCGTATTTTCATTTGCAAGTATGCGGGGACTAGATCAATATCACTGTGGTGAGCTATTCTAGCCCTTTCGGCGAGTGGCGTCGGATTGCGGTCTTGCCCAGATCGCTTTCCGGATGGTATCTTCACATTTCAAGAAGTATTGCTTTTACTACCCTTTTAACCTTTAGTGTTGAGTTAACAACCTATCTATGATCTACATCTACCTATTATTAACCTACATGCTTAGACTAGTCTAGTTAAGCATCCTCTTACCCTATACTATTGCAATCTGTATGAACAGTTGCTTTTATACATAGTATATTGGTTGAGCAGTGGTATCCTCTAGACAAAGGTGTTCATCACCCCACAGCCACAGCTCTACGGCCGGCTGAGATACGCGCGGTGCATGTCAGTACATTTGTACAGCAAAGTTCGTCCAATCCCAAACGTTCGGTAGCGTAGCTAAACTAGCTGCTACGTCGCTGGCCAATTATTATTTTTTGATGGCAGTCGGCAATCAAATACAAGAGATAAAAACTGAGAGTGATAGAGAGGTTCATTATTCCGAGATTTAATATTTTCAGTTGAACAAACCATGTCAGAAAAAGCTTTTCCTTTAGCCGATGCCGATCTTACTATTTCGCTGCTAGATTTGACGTCTCAGGCAACCAGCTACAAGCAAGTGAAGAAAGGCGCAAACGAGGCAACCAAAACTTTGAATCGCGGCATCAGTGAGATGATCATAATGTCAGCCGACGCAGAGCCGATCGAGATTTTGCTACATTTGCCACTTCTTTGTGAGGATAAGAATGTTCCTTACGTATTTGTTCCAAGTAAGATCGCTTTAGGAAGAGCTTGTGGTGTGAGCAGACCAGTTATTGCTGCCAGTATTACTACAAATGAGGCATCTCAGCTTAAGAGCACTATTGATACTTTGAAGTTGAGCATCGAGCAGCTTCTCATTTAATGTGAAGCTAACAATGATGGTACGAGAATTAGCTTAATTTAACTTTTTCGGGGATGGTCAGTGTTTCATTTGACGAATATGGAATGTATAGAAACCTCGCAGGTATATTCCTTCGATGGTGGATTTCAGATCTAGAAGATGTCAATGAATTTCAGTGATTGCAGATGGCATGCATGAGGGAGGAGACAAATTAGTAGTAACAATTTAGAAGTAAACATTAGTAGATGCTAGGTTGCAGATAAGAGGGTTGAATCTACCTTGCTCTCTTTACTTCAGTACAATAGGGTGGACAATTTGATTTCATATTCCCTTCTCCAATCGGTCTCGTTATATTTTTTGCAGTGAAAAGTCTGAATTTGTTAGAGATCCACACGAATATTATATGTTTCGATCGTATAACAACTGCTACTACTCCTCTTCCGAACCTGTAACTGATGAAGAGGATGAGTTATAACTACAATGTAATTTATACCTGGTACAATAGTAGAAGTTAACAAAATAAAAGCGTACATATAAAAAAAGCTATATTGCTAAGATGTCTTGATGTTATGATGTATAGTTGAATCAGCAGGATTTCTTCATACTTCATAAAATTAGAACTCCTTGTAGTACACTATTTTTGACAGAACGACATCATCATATTTCACACGACGTCCTGGATATCAGAAAATAAATCATCTATTCGATCTACAAATCCATCCCTGCTTCCAACACTAAGACGAAATCCAATTATTTTCTTCTTGATAGTCTCAAATTGTTTTTGAAATGTTTCGAAGCGTGTTGAGGATGCCTCTAAATTTTTCTCGCTGTTGTTTAAATGTTTCCCCAAATCAGTATATAAATTTATCAAGGCCTGAATCCTTTTCATTCTTGTCTAAAATAAAGTTGGCATTGAGCAAAGGTTTTCCTTTAATTACTTTCTCAAAACTCAAACTTACCTGTATGCGATAGAGCTCAAAACTCAATCGGCTTGTTTCTTCCTGAATTTTGTGTTTACAGTCTCCTACATCTCTACTTTCTTCGGAAGATTTCTCTAAAGCAAGTTTTAACTCTTCAATTTTACCTTCGTTGTATACAATACTTTCGTTTGTCTTCATGAATGAAAACGAATGATGAGGAATGTCTCACTTCTGAGTAAATGATGTTCACTCACCTTTATTTTATCATGATGGATTGTTTTGAGATTTGCTCGAAGGTCTGCGACATTTCTTTTTATTTCAGCAACAGTAATAGTTTTTCCTCTACTACCGTTGTATCCATATTTTACGGCTATATCCTCGCGCTTATATATTGCCTGTTCCATAGTGCGAATCATGTGTTCCTGTTCTTTATGTAAGCTATCAAGACGATGCTTCATGCGATTTATCTCTAATTGCATTCCCTTTATGTCGTTTGCATCACCTCCATTTATAAGTGTATTACGGGCTTCTTTCTCTAATTGAATCTTCTTTTTCCATTCCAATATGTTTGTTTCAACGTCAATCAACTGAGATAAGATGTTATTTTTGCCCTTTCTAATTTCATCTTTTCTCTTTTCTATATCCGAAATCGCATCCTCGATATCTTTGATATCGCGAATAAATTCCATATTCTGTACAGATGACTCGTTCTCTAATTCGTTTACCATAGAAGAATGGGTACTTATTAAATGATTCAGTCGATGTTTATCATTATGAGTCGACTCAATGCTATTAATCATAGACTTCATTTCTGAGCTATTCACATTTATTTTTTTAATAAGACGAACTCTCTTATTCTGAAGAATACTCGCGCGGGCATATAGCGCACCATGTTCATCCTGAATTGAAGATACATTACTCATGATTTGTACAAGACGTTCCTGGTCACTCAGCCATGATCGTTGCAAATTTCGAATACTATTCTCTATCTTTTTTATGTCATTTTCATAACTTTTAATCGTCGCTTCTAGTGGCCCTAGTGATTCTGGATCTTCCCGGTTTTTCAACATTTGATCGTATTGAGTGTTTAAATACTCTACTTGCCGAGTCTTGTTCCCAATTTCATTAGCGCGGTTCTTTATGTCTATTTCAAGTTTCTCGATCGAGCAGTTTTTGCCGTCAAGTTCAATGTGAGCGGCCTTCAATTTATCACGTAGCAAGCGCTCTTTTGCTTCCACATTCAATCTCGTGTATTTGATGCGAGCATACTCGTTTTGAATTTTTGCAGACTCAATTTCCTTCTCGTGTAGTTTTGATAGGAGGTTTCGATCGATTGCCTTCGCAGTTTTTGTAGATTTTGATACAGCTAATTGTTCATATTTGAGAGTATCAATGCTGTTCGAGATGAAAATGAGGAAGAGATATTTATATGTATATATTGTAATGAAGGTTGGTTTGCGACTGACCTTTCCTCTATAAAATGCCTTTCTTTTGTGAGATTCTCTGTTGAGCGATTCACAGCCTCTACTTCCCTTTTTATCCCCTTTTCTTCTTTTTTCAGCTGATTTTCCTTATCGATCTCTTTCGACAAACTTTCTTCTACCAATTCCCGTTGCAAGGCTGAAGTCTCCAGATCTTCTCTTATTCTCGAAAGCGTTTCATCAATGAAACACGTTTCGTTTTCGATCCGATTTCGTAATGAGACCAAAGAATCACATGTGGACTTTTCAGCTTCAATATCTTTTTTTATTCCATCGGATTCTATAGTCGCATCTTTTGTCGCTGTTAATGCCTTTTGTAGAACTTTCTTTGCCGCTGCTAAAGCCTCATCTCTTTTCGTTAGAGCGACAAGAGATGATTTCCATTGAAGAGTGAGCTGTTTCTTTTCCAACGAGATTATTTCTATTTCATCAATAATCTCATGCAACATTGTCTTTGAGACCTTGGACTCTTCCGTGTAAAGCTTATGTTGTTTATCAAGAATCGCAATAGTAGTCTGTAGCCTGCGAACCTGGTCGTGTAGGCCATCAATATGAAGGTCTTGTTCCAGTTTGTTTTGCTCCAAGTTCTTTACGTCATTTTCAGCTTTTTTGGCAACCCTCTTCTTGACGGCAGCTTCCAGTTTCATGTCCTCACTGTATTTTTTAACACGACGGTGGGTTACTTGTAACGAATCAAGTTGTTTTTGGCTAAATGATGCGTTCCGCAGAAGCTCGTCCACTTTGTCTCTTCTGCTTTCATATTTTTCTCGGAGCGAAGAAACAGCGCTTTCGTTTGATTCTCTATTTTTCAAAATCTCTGCGTAGTTGATTGCGGATTCGGTGAGGTTTGCTTGCAAACGTGAAAGCTGCTGTTGAAAATTATATAGTGTTAAGCCACAATCTTCTCTCTGTTTCTTGGCCCTACGTAATGATTCAGTTTCCTCAAGAAGATCTCTCTTCAATCGTTCTCGCGTTCTAGACAATTGTTTATACAAGGCATCTTGAACTCGATCCATAATTGGATGGTCCGCAAATTCTTGAAGCAGATCACCTGAATCTGAATTTGAATTTGAATTTGAATGATTAGCCCTATTTTCGTAACTGTCGGCCTCACGTATTGGGTCCGAGTCTACATATCGTGGTAACTCATCAATCTCCATCTTCAAACTAGCTTCGTCTTCGCGAGACAATTCTTGTGATCTTTCTCCTTTGTGTTCCAGCATCATTAGTGAACGAAAGCTATGGAAATATATTTAAAGCCAGAATGGTGCGACTCGTCATTTGTTGTTTAGTTTCATTTACAAACTATTTTGTTCCGTAAATTATTCTGGACAATTTCTAAGGCCAAAGTTTTCCACTTCAAGAGTAGTCCGAATATGAATGTCGTGCGAAGGTTTCATCATTTAAAGCTATTCATGCTAACACGAAGATAAGTCTTGGTCCAAGTCTTGACGATATTCATAGCTTCGAGTTTTAAGTACATTTTAACCTTGATTTTTGTTGAAGCGCTGGTAGCGTTAGCACTACTTTACCTGAGATTCGAGATGATTTCTTCCAATGTAAATGTTGATCAATTGGTTGATATAAATACTCGTAATCTGCAAAAAATTATATCTGATCTTATCGGTAACTTTAAATTTCATGACAAGTTGGTCACACAAGTTCCAAAACTTGTTGAGTCTCAAACGTATTTACAGGCTCAATTGGACTCAATCACACCAATACTTAGTGAGTTAAAACGGAAAGTGTCGGATCATCATGATAGCATTCGGATGGAAGATTGCTGTAATGACGAGCACAAAGAGGAAAAATCGCATGACAGACTTGATAAAGCTTATAGAGATATTGCAAAAATCCAAGCGATGATCAATGAATCTAAGCAAGATCTTGAAAACCATAAAGCTGTTGCAGGGATTACTTACAAACAAATATCAATACTCAAATCTGAAATTTTAGATGTGCAAAGAAGCCTAGCCTCATCTGCGTCAAGTAAACAAATTGTAGACATACGTGAACTCTTGGAACGAATAGTAACTGAAATAAAGGCTGACGTTGTGGATTGTCATAATCGACATAACGATGAAGTGAATGAGCGTGAAAAGAGAAGTTTATTTCAGCTCAAAACGGTTCTGAAGGAGTCTGAAGAAGCATCAACCGATAAATTAATGGCACTTGAAATCAAGCTGAATTCTTATGCAACACTTTGCGAGTTAAAATCTTTCCAAGCTGATTATAGTATGGACGTGGTAGAAATTCGAAGATGCATTCAAACTATCAATTGTTCGCTAGATCAAATTCGGAATTCGGCAAGGATGAGAAACGAGCAAAATGCAGCGGTCACTATTCAACGGATACAGTCAATGTGTTGTCATCGAAGGTTGCAATGGACTTGGGGCATTTGGAAAAAGCATATAGAAAAGCAAAAGATGAAAGAAAGTAAACGCCTTCACAATCAACGAGCGCTACATAAGCTTTTGACTTTTTGTATTCGTAGTGCAACGAAGAAAGCTTACCATATTTGGTCGAGAAATGTCATTTTTATTAAAGCAAATGAAAAACGAGCAAAGCAGATATTCCGCCTCATCATAGGGAAAGCTTTCAGTTTAAGTAGAGAAGCTTTTATCAAATGGCGCCGTTTTGTTGTCGTTCAAAAAACCGGCTCAAAAGTATCCATAGAAACAGATAAGAGTGAGAACGTCGCAACTGACAATACAAACGACATGAAGCATGATCATGACGAAGATAAACGAACGGCTTCTCACCTAGAAAGTCTGAGAGAAAAGGTTGAATGCCAAGCTATACATCTAAATAGTGTCTCTACAATTGGAGATGTCATGAAAGAACTTGCAAACGATACTGAGGGCAAGTTCAATGTTGTCGCACGAGAGATGAATCGCCTTCAAAACGAAGAAATCACGTCTTTGCAAACGAGCATTGAAAAAGTTGCACAGCATTTTAATAACCAATTAGAGACGGGATTGAAACAACTATCTCAAACAAACGAGAAGCGTTTTGTAGCTATGGAAGATAGAGATAACAAAAAGTTCGATACATTATTCAAGGAGCTGCCAGCAGTAGATTCCAAACAGAAAGAGTTTCTAGTGAAAATAGAAATTCTCGATGATACGCTTAAAACACAAACCGACTTCGTTGATACCAAAATAAAATCATTTGAAAATGCCAATGACAGCATTGATGCAAAACTCCAAGAACTCGAAGCTAACCTTCTGTTGGCAAACAAAAAACTGAGGGTGATGTCCGACAATCAATCAGAAAACTCGCGGGTCATTAATGAACTGAGAGAGAAATTACTCGAAAGTGAAAAAGATCGAATTAAATCGAAGCATGCTCTGGAAAATTTGATTAAATTTATACGTAATGATATCTCGTATTTGAAAGAAAATAAAGATTCTCATGATTTAAAAATTAATGAATTACGTCAAGCCACGAGAAAAAATGTAAAGGGTATGATCGATACCCAAAACGATATGATGAACTCTTTCGAGATAGTTCACAAGAAAATAGACGAGCCAGGTGTGCAAAAACCAAAGATGGATCTTCTCATAAATAATTGTCTTCATTATGAAAAGTCGTCAATGCAAAAAAATTATGCGTATCCTCTCAACAGTCATGGTGTTGGAGAAGAAGTAACTATACCAGGAAACATTGCAAACTTTGCACATGATTATGCAGCGTGGATATCTTACCAAGCTGATCACGATGCATTGCAAAGAGTGGTAGTCGGTCTTAAACGTGAGGATGCAGTTTTCGTTGATGAAGATATAGTAGACCGACGGCAAGCACTATTGGAAGAGTAAGTTAAAGTTTTTCATGTATAAGCAAAATCAATGTAGATTTCATAAATACTGTGTTCACAGACTTCGGATAAAATTAAGAAGGGACTTAGAAAAATTTGAAGGAAATACGGGGGCAGTTCGAAGCGAAGCTCGGTCGAAGTATATTGAACGAGTGTACGAAGCCACAGATGCGGCTCTCTCAAAACACGATCAAGTTTTGATATCTGCCGAATTTACACGAGTTGGAAGAACAAAATTGTCAACTTGTGTAGCATGCGATAGACCATTGAGAAATAAATCAAAGCTATCTATTGACTCACAAACCGATAAAAGCAAAGTCGATAGGAAATCTGTCATTAAAACTAGGGATGGTAAGTAGTTGAGAATAGGGTACTTCATATTATGATCAAATTCACCGCACAATTTCAATTACAAAGAAAATATATTTGAATTGAATATCGGTCTTAGTAAGCTTTCCCCCAACAAACTTTCAAAGCCGAAAATTGGTACGCTAAGAAAATAGATAAACCACCATGGTCTATAACTTAACTCGACACATCATATGCACCAAACCAGTGTTCACGACCACTGCTATCTATCAGGAAATCTCTCTGTTTCCAAAACGAAAACATACTAACTAATTATAACTCGCAGATTGGAACAAAATCGCTTATTTACAATGAAGGACCTACTGATTACCAGTATCACTCGTACTTGCAAACCGACTCTTCTCCTTCAACACTACACTCGACAATCACATGATTTGCCTGGATCAATCGTCGTACGTAAAGTAGCCGAAAAACTATTTTCAAACCCATCGCACAATCGTCAATGCAACCTTTCAAACGTCCATTAGTTTTATTTGACGACGTGACTACAGACACTTCTTGTGGAACGTGGTCTCCATCTTGGTTCGAAACCAAGTTGGTGTCCCCGTGGAATCTTTGACTGTAAAGCAGTATAATCCACTGATGTCCTTTCTCATAACATCTCTTTGATTCCGAGCTAGCTTAGATCAAACATTCAACGTGTACTGCATCTTCTTTCGCGACTTTCTACTTGGCGCCCGTAAAGTGACCCTCATGTTTATAATGTCTTTTTCAACAATAGTATGAATGAGGTACGAATCAAATAGTACCAGGCTTGCGGCACTAAATCGAACTTGCGTAAAAAGAAAAGCATATTAATTTATGGTTTGAAGAGGTGCAGGCTTTATGCGATGTTCTACGCGATATTTCTAAAAGTTCTTCGATAGCCAGTAGACCTTCTACTTGCCAGAATATATGCCTATATGTACGAGATATTCTGCATCATAGGTTTGACTTAGGTTTCTCATTCATCAAAATCCTTTGCGTGAAAATGCATTGATGTTCGTAACTGCAAGTATTCGCTTATTCTCTATAATCATGTGTGCATTGTATGAAAGGTTGCTTTTGCTTCTACATGCAAAGCTTGCCAACAACCTTTCCAAGTTGAATAAAAATGATTTACACATCTTGATATCCGCGTCTACTTTGTTTCGCAGTTTCGCAACGTAATGCAAAAAGCTTTTTGTTACGCCTGAAAGCCCACGTTTGTTTTTCTTCAAATGACAGAGTTCGCTTGAATATCGTCAGACAAGAATAATTACACCTAAATAAGAAAATCATTCAACGCAAATTAGATGTATATCTCATCGATCATTTAACTTGTGTACAAGCGAATAATTAAACGCGCATCAAGAGGACCAATTGGTATGATTATCATTGAGGAAGTAGAAAAATCAACTTTTCTCGATATCCGGTAACGAGCCGACAACAATTTTCGTCATTTGCGAGTACCCTTCAGAAAATACAAACTCATTAACATTGCCTCATGCCTGATCGCTATCAGCACTTCACGAAGAATGTCATCATTAGGGTCTCGTCTTCGCTTTTCTACCACTTACATAGATCCTTAACTTTGCCTCAAACAGGCTGAAGAGACGTATCATCACATCACATCACATCACATCCAATACAACGTAATCAAGAAGTGCACAGGACTTAGGGAACAGGCTAACGCACGCATATGTGTTGAAATTATGGAACAAAGTATAGCTGAGGCATTTGCAAGAATAATCGCATTAATTTTAGAAAAAGTGACCGGTCGTAGTTGCGTTGAAATGAATGGCTTTGAATGTCTGAGAACTATGTGCGAACTTCTACAATCGGAACGTATTCCGCATCCACCCAAACCCAAACCCAAATACTAAAACTATATTGCCAGAAAAAAGGAACAATGGTCAAGAAAAAGGGCAAATCTAAGCGTACGACGCTGAAGGATAAATACAAAATTCAAAAGCGTATTGTTCAGACTCACCGCAAGAGGAGGAAAGAAGCAAAAAAGAATGCTGCTGCAGGTATAATCAAGCACAAACCAAAAGTACGTTTTCTGTTGTAACGTATCGTATATTCCGTACATGTCATGTTCTTCGTACGACTTGCGGTGCTATGTGATTTTTTTTCGTTTCTAATCTATCTTGTCTAAATCTATTAGGATCCTGGTATTCCATCATCATGGCCGTTTAAAGAGGATCTGTTGCAACAAATATCAAAAGCAAAAGAAGCTATGCAAAATAAGAAGTCCTTGAAAGTTAGTAAAGATGAACAAGCTCGCACTTTATCTGAGATGATGGCTCGCACTGCCGCAAAGCAGGCAGAATTTGATATCAAAGTAGCAGAAATGTTGGGTACAAATTCTGAAGATACGACATTGCGAATGTCAAATGAAACGGCGAGCCAACTAGGACAGCAATCGCGACGTGCTTACTTACGAGAATTAAAGAAGGTGGTAGAAAGTGCGGATGTAATTCTTCAAGTATTGGATGCTCGCGATCCAAATGGATCGCGTGCGTCAACGAATGTAGAGAATATGATTTTAAGTCATCCAGATAAGCGCATGGTATTAGTTCTCAACAAAGTTGATCTAGTTCCTAAAGAGGCTGTGTCTGGTTGGTTGACTGTATTACGTAGGTCTATGCCTGCACTTGCAGTGAAAGCGGCAACGAATATGCAAGATGATCGTAGTTGCGGTGCACGTGCCAAGGGTGATAGTGCATTGAAGGGTAGTGCAGCGGTTGGAGTGGAAGGGTTACTGCAGCTACTTAAAAATTATGCTAGAAGCAGCTGTATGAAGGAAAAGGGAAATATCTCTGTTGGAATCATCGGGTATCCTAATGTTGGAAAGAGTAGCATCTTGAATAGCCTAAAACGAGCGAGGGCGGTCGGTGTCAGTCCACGCCCAGGATTTACAACCTGCATGCAAGAGGTTGTTTTAGATAAGAATATTCGTTTGTTGGATAGCCCCGGAATTGTTTTCGATGACGTAAATAATGGAGGCGTCGACGTTTTATTAAGGAATTGCATCAACACTGACTCAATGTCAGATCCATTACCCGCTATTAAAGGTTTGATCACTCGTTGCTCTCAGGAACGATTGATGATGACCTACGCTTTACCTTCATTTCCTCCTGGAGACGAAAATATATTCCTTGGTATGATTGCGAAGAAGTTTGGTAAAGTTAGAAGAGGGGGGATCCCAGACAAAGTTGCAGCTGCCAAGCTGGTTCTGAGTGATTGGAACAATGGTAAAGTTCCCTTCTATACTCCTCCACCTTTGGAAGCTATGGAGTCTCACAAAGCTGGTCTTGAAGGAACCGCGAAGGTCGTAAAGAAGTTTGATAAAGATTTTGATATTATGCAAATGAGAGCATACGATGATGCGTTAATGAAAGAACTAGAAGACTCTAGAGAAGAATATGAGTTTGTTCAGCTTGGGGGCATTGATCAACCAATCGGAAGCAGTGGTGGGTTTGTCGATGAAAGTATGGATGATGATAGCGACCAAGAAATGGAATCTGAATCGAAGGTTCCAGTATATCAAAATGCAAAAGTTGCAGATGCGGAGGACTACGACTTCTCTGAGATGTAGATAAACTTATCTAGGCATAAACATGCATTTGTATTTCTGGATTAGATCACTCGCAACATCGATCGTTGAGACGCGCACACAATGTTCTTAAAAGAAACCACTATTTGTTATGTTTTGTGAACGGATGTTACTTGGACCTGGATTTGATTACGATATCGCATCTTCCTTCCATTTTAGCGGAGGGACATCCTCAAGCTCTGCTGTTTGTGGTGGATGCGCATCCAAAAATATATTGGAAAAATAATTCGAATTTCTTAACTAAGGTGCTTTTACAATAAAACCTGCCCGACAACTTCGTCCACCGCAAGGATTTAAAAGGACAGACCTGTCCTGCTCGTTCGAAATAATGTTCGTTCACCGTGAGGATGGACTTGATAGGTATGCAAATTGAAAATTTAGAGAACGTAGAGTGAAATGAAACCTAGGTGGATCCGTAATGATTGCGAAAGGGGTCAAAGTGCAGGCCTGTTAAACACCTTGCTTCCCAGCCTTAGTGCATTTTGCCATACGTTACGAGATAGAAACTGGTAAAATATTTACCACACATCAAATATTTAACGGTTTTAAGATTGTGCACAATTATTCTTTTCAATGCAAAGTTTGCGTACGATTAGTGCTCTTTGGTCCATAGCTTACCCGCAGACGTGCGATAAGACCCTTTCATCTTGTTTTCGTCATAATCAACAAAAAGTGGTCTTCCTTCCACACACAAACCAAATGGTTTAGCTGCTTTCTTCACAGCGGCTGCTGCACCCTCTGCATTTTTAAATTCGACATAAGCGAAGCCTTTGAACTGCTTTGTGATACTGTTTTGAACGAGTCGGACTCCTCCCTCGATGATCTTTCCACAATCAACCAACGCCAAACTAACATCTTCTTCTGTGCATTCGTATGGAAGATTTTTAATGAATATTCTCCTACATCCATCCGGTTGATCTCTATAATATGATTGAACAACTTTTGGAGGTTTTGCCTTTCTAATAGTCAAATAGCGTTTACGATTATTAGGGTAGGACCCATCAAGAGCTAGCGCTTTGGCCGAAGAATCCTCTGACTTTAATACGATGTGCCCAAACCCTCGTAATCGACCAGTATCTTGCCACGTTGGAAGTCTCATTTCGACAATATCAGAAACATCGTTTTCCTCAAAAAAAGAACGAAGTTCTTCCTCGTTCGAATCAAAAGAGATCCCCTCGACATACACAGTTCTTGCTAAAACTTCATTTGCTGCATTTGAGTCAATTCCAGCTTTCTCGTTAACAGAAACTGGTGTATCCTTCTCTTTTGAAGTATCGTCACCGTGCGAGTTCTTCTTACGTTTGCGTTTTCTTTTGCGCTTGCTAACAGATGCTTTTACTACGATATTCGCGTTGTCAACGTCGCAGCTGGATACGTCGTTGCGGACTCTTTCTTCATCGCGATCACGTTTTGTCATTTCACACGAAATTGCTCCAACGAGTTTATTTTTCATTTCAGTATGCGTTCCATACCTTTCACACACACTAGAAAGACAATTCTTTGTTTTTTTAATCTGTATGCTTTTATTTTTTGTTACCTTTTGTTGTGTGTATGTTTTTTATGTAAAATGGTTGGCGGTCATAAACACGAACTTTGACACCCCTTCACATACCGGTATCTCGCCCAGATTTTTCACTACGTTAATTTGTTTTATGCAATGGCAGATATTCATCCACTACGATGTAAATCGCAAGATCCTTCGGGAGAAGATTTCATTCGAAAAAATAAAGAAGCGTCAGAAAGATGCAAGTTGATGCTAAAAGAGGGTCAGGCTCCCATGCCGTCCTTGAGTCATTTATCAAGTAGGGACTACCAAAATGTCTACGAACCCAGTGATGATACATTTTTACTCATGGATGCATTGTATCTGGATTATAAGAAAGACGCAGATGATGAGTCAGATCATGATTTAATTAGTTTAGAAGTAGGATGTGGAACTGGAGTGGCTACTATCTTGCTCGGCCAACTATTGAGGGAGACTGGACAAACTAACAATCGATTTTTCCACTTTCTAACTGATATCAATGATGATGCATTAAGAATTGCGCTGGCGACCGCAAAAGAAAATTATATCCCAGATGAAGATATAAAATCATATAATTGTGATCTAGCAAGTGCGTTCTTGGAAGATAGTACAGCGTTAAATTTACCATCTACCTGCCCTAGTTTACGAAGAAATGTCGATATTCTTATCTTTAATCCTCCTTATGTACCCACCCCCGATAGCGAAGTTGGCTCAAACGGTGTCGAAGCAAGCTGGGCAGGTGGAAAAGATGGAAGAGTTGTAGTAGATCGCTTCCTTCCACAAATACCCGAACTTTTGAAAGAAAATGGAGTATGTTACATGATTACCGTTGATGACAACTACCCTGAAGATATTGCCAAACGAATGTTATCATCGTTCAACATAGTGATGGAACCTTATCTTCGAAGAAAGGCACATAATGAGTACTTGACAGTGCAAAAAATGTCCAGAATAAGATCAAACCAATGTTCAAAATATTCTAAGCCTTTTTAAATTTTCCGTTGTTGCTTGGTTGGCTGCGTGCTATCCAAATCTTTTAATTCCCCTTCGTTTGTATCCTCCCGAGTTCTTTTGAGTCCATGCGATTCAATCTCTATGCTATCATTGGAAAGGACTTCGTTAGTCTTACTTCTTGTTATGTCCGTAGACTGATTCTTTCTCCCCTCATCTAAAGTCTTCCCCAGTTTTTCCAAGGCGTTTTTTCTGCGCCTCAAACCGACAAGTTGCCTGGAAGTTTCTGCTAATAAACATTGAGCAAAGCACTCAGGATTTATGCCTAACCCTTTTGAGTCTGACTTGTTCGAGCCAAAATCTAAAAGCATAAGCAAATCGAGCGGAACTGGACTAGATAAAACTTTAGTCGGTTGTTGAACGGACTCGGCATTTTGCTGGGATTTGTCAAGAGTAGACAGTTTATTTTCGTATTCTTGTATTTCGTGCACGCGCTCTTCGACGGCTTGAAGATTTGTAACGGCTTGCGTCAACTCATTAATCAGTTTCGTCGTTTGTTTGGGATGCCCTGACATTTTCCTTTTCTCGCTATCTTTTCCCTAAGTAAGTATGACCCTTAGCTGTGGGAAAATCGTAGAAAAAATCCCCTATCAAATATGCTACACCAAAACTCACCTCTTGAGCATTCCCTTCTTCAGCAGGCCAGGACTTTAATACATCAGAAGCATCGTTTAGCGTGCCAATTAGAGAGTACAAACGAGACAACAGCGATGCGTTAGGGTCAGCTGGCTGAGACCAAATTTGATGTATGTTCTTTACGTCCTTTTGTTTGCTCATTGCTTCTTCAAATTATTAAGCGACTCGTAACGAAACTGTCAAAATTAATATCGAAATTGTAAGTAGTCCCAAGTTTGAATTTTGGATACCTTCAGTCTTCTACGCACCACCGATACACCGAAAAGTTGAAAGTACGGTCTAGGTGTAGAGCTCAATATTGGCTCCGGGATGCGAAGTTACAGATTTAGGTTACGCTCGTAGCTCGTAGCTCGTATGCTACCCGGTACATGTACCCGGTACTTGTATTTTGGAACGGAGGTAGTACATGTACCGGGTATTGTAGTTTGTAGTATTGCGCATGAAGAGAAGATTTGCTTTACACGTGTACATAGAAATTTACGTACAATTATATTTATACTTATATACTCCCACTCAAAAATAATTTCGTTTGCGGCAGTCATTTTATGAGGTCTCCCCACGCCCGCCATAAGCCTTCCATGTAGTCCCTTCTTGTATAAGTCATCCGAACATTTACATGTGTACGTTATCAATAAGTGTTGACAAAAAATACGAATTCTATCTTCGGAGTTTAGGAGCTCGAGTTTCGGCTCCGACTCAAGTATTCGGGCATGTACGCATGCTTGGGATGCATACGAAAAACCTCCAGAATCAGAATAACAAGAAATTGCAGGATTGCGCCCTCAGCTTCCCAACCTCCAATCTTCACAATTCAATCGTAAAAGAGAAAAGATCAACATCAAAAAGTGAGCCCTTCAACCACAAAAACCACGAAAGCAAAATAAAAATCAATGGGAATCAGACCGAATAACAACTCAAGTCGTGTCATCAATGACTGTGATGACAACTGCGCCGCCAACGGTTGTCAGCATGATTGTTATCTATACCCTTCGATTATCCTTCAAACGACTGAAACGCGAGAAACTGCTGAAACAATTTACGAGAACGATACATTTGACGATGAGATGATATCCCATGATGAAATACATGAAGTATCTCTCGGTAATGAATCTAATCATTCGGCGGCAACTGGACCTGCAGCAACGACAGAAGATGAGCCCTTTTTTCTTTCTTGGCGGAGATACGCTCACCTATTTCGCGTGGTTCAATATTGCTATTCATTGGGTCTGCTTATATTTTGTATTGCAATAGTTACGGGATTGATATTTACTAATCAGACAGTGGGCACAAAAGAGAATGAGGTTCCAAATTTTGTCGCATTTGGAGTGTTCTGGTTTCTGCTTGTTTGGTTGGGAATAATGGAGGGAGGATTGGGATGTCTTATTGGTCTCATACCTGTCGATAAAAATATTTACGAAGAAAGCCACCCAGATACGTATAAAAATTGTGTTCTCTCGCAGAAGGAAAGCAATATGAAGCGTTTTATTATTGGCAGGCAATTCCTTTCGTTTCTTGCTGTGTTTGCTATCAATTTAATGGCCACACCAAGCGAAGGTGCATTGATATTTGGTATACCAAACTTCCTCTCAAGCATTTTTATTTCAAACGGAGTCGCAATTATTTTGGTAGCAATTGTAGTGGGGCAGCTTACTGCGCAACTCGTAGCGGCTGAGTGCATGATTGATTTCATCAACAATAAATTTATGCTTGTTGGTGTGAGCTATATTTCCTACTTTATTGAGGCATCAGGTTTACTGCATTGCGTTTACCTTGCGGAGATGATCTTTTCCAAATTAGCAGGTTATAAGAAAGAAGGAGAGCAAACAGATGACGAGGTATGTCGGAATACCGAAAACCTTGAATTACAAATGTAATTTCTAATTTGTTTGTGTTGATGATTAATTTTACAGCATCGTAGTGCTGTGCAAAAAACGTTGTATTGGTCCAAGATCTTGGCATCGTGCATTGTGCTTATTTTTAGTTTCATTGTCATTTTAAGTGCCCTCCTCGATGGTAAAACGGCTGCATGGGATGGTCTCTCGCCATATGTTTCAATTGCATTATTTTTCTTTCTCATGGCGACAGTGGGAATTTTAGAAGGGATGCAAGTAGCACTATTTGCTGTAGTCAAAATGCCGCTAGATACCATTAACGATGTTGCAAAATCAAATTGCGAACTCGCTTTTGATGGAGATAATCTTCGGTCTTTTTTAATTGGTCGCCAAATCTGTGTAACTTTGTGCATGTTCATAGTAGCGCGCTTGACTTCGATCGTTCTTGAGGAGAAGGACGAAAATGTTTTGGGTGTATCGGACGGTTTACAAGAGCTCTTTAATTCTGGGATTCTTGGAGCAATTATAACGACAATTGTTGCATCTTTGATATGGCGCATAATTGCAACTTCGTTTCCAGTTGCTTTCTTGTCTCTCCCTTTCATATGCGCTTTCATAAACGTATGTCTATTTCTGGAGGCAACAGGCCTCTGCTCAGCAGCATGGGTACTTGCAGATTTACAAAAGAAAGTATGTACATACAAACGAGACACTACTTACATGAATATATTGCATGATTCATCGTCTAAGGTGTGATCAGAAAGTTCATAAATTTCGAGAATGTTTTGTTCATTTATCTTTCTAGTGTTAGAGAAAAGACCAATGATTTGTGAATACACACAATTCTAGCAGGTCATTAAAACATAAATAAATTGTGGCAAAAATATTCGAATTGCCAGTAACTTATATCAACCAATAGTACTATTTGATGAAAACAAAAATTTGTTAGAATTAAATTAGAAACACTTGTGCAATGTGAATTTTTCAACTTAATACTTATTTTGTTAACATTAGTAGGTTAATTGTTCATCTAATGAAAGTAGTATGATTACAACCGTGTAACATCATCAATTAAATTTTTATCATTCAACTATAAGGGCCCTTATATGCCATCATCATCGATAACTCCATCCCCTCCATTCACAGTATCTTGAGCGTAGTACATTTCCAAAATTTGATCGCTGCTAGTTGCATCCTCTGGAGTTTTATCGTCTCGTAGACGTTCGAATCTAGGAAACCGAAGACCAATACCTCGACCTGACTCGCCTGTCTTATCGACAGCTCCTCGATGGGCAGATGACTTAGACAAGTCTGCCGCTTTGATTTCCCAAACTTGGACAGCGTCGAACCAAACATCACATCCGAGCTGATCCGAAACGTTATACTGCGAAGATTTTTCAGGAATTTTGTGCTTGTTTAATCGTTCCGCCAAAATTTTCAAATCTTCATCCGAAAATCCTGTACCAATCTTACACACACTTTGAAATTCTTCCGTATCGATGTCATAGCAAGCCAACAGATAGGCACCATATACACCAGTTCGTTTGCCTTTTCCATAATACGCGCCTAGCGGTACCAAGTCAACGGAGTCTCCAAGGCCTTCCAAGTAATCCTTTTTTAGTTTAAGCCAATTTAGTGACCTTCTTGATGGTTCGTAGTCCGCATTCTCATCCAGGGTCTTGATCATTAATCCTTCACACTGGCCCTTCACGGCGGCATCTAAAAATTGTTCAATCACGGAGCTATCGCCATCCTCTGTATGATCAATTTTAACAGCAAATTGAAACTTTCCTTCAACGCATTTAAAATATTTGTAAAGAAGAGCTCGCCGTTCTGCGAAGCTCTTCAATAACAGAGATTCTCCATTCAAATACATAAGATCGAAAGCCTGGACAATCACTTTTACATTTGGTCCTCCCGGTCCTTGCTTATTCTCATCACCATCTTCTGCAGTTTTCTTTCGAGTGGACAATATTTGGAACGGGACGAGT
>Ga0209092_10001502_pt1 | contig 22594 bp, 16 predicted proteins | sample FraStrMetagenome_FD_187446 | JGI IMG/M metagenome (GOLD analysis project Ga0209092, IMG submission 187446) | Marine eukaryotic phytoplankton communities from Arctic Ocean - Fram Strait ARC3M Metagenome (SPAdes) (version 2) | ecosystem: Environmental > Aquatic > Marine > Oceanic | place: Fram... | reverse complement strand
ACATTTTGGAGCTCGATATATTTTTATTGCTTCTCGAAGCAAACAGACGCGTGAATTCAAAAGACAATGTAAAATTGCATGATTAACCTAGTCTATTAATTAGTTCGGTTATTATCGCCCCTCTTTCAAAAAAGTGGGTCTTTCTTTTAACTATTTCTCTTCCTTCGAAGATCAAAAGGTTAACAAGTCAGGTGGGTCATGATAAACTGTTTTAGTATTTCGTAAGATAACATGAATTATAAGCATTATCACCAGTGTCACTATTAGATATTGTGAGTAGAGTGTATAGTGCAAGTGTCTAATACGGCTGTGGACCCCCATATAAAACGAGTATAGGCCAGTTTCTGGTAGAAGTGTAAATTTTAAAATAATCAATAGGGCACACAATAGGGTACGTAGTAGGGCACTGTGCATTATCTCGATTCATACATTCGTTTGTTTCTGTGACATCACATTTCATTTTCTCACGATCCAATATAATTTTCACACCTGACGTCATTCCACGTTGAAGATCTTCTTCTTGCATACTTAAGTAATTGCTTTATATACATTTAAGTAGTTGGTATATTTAAATCTAAGTAAAACAGATCATTAGATAGAACAAAATTCTATTTAAAACACCATTTCACCCTATTAGGGACGATTTTTATTCAAAGCTGGATATATTTCAATGCTCATGAATGTTACCATGTTATTCGTCCATCAACATACTCAATTTGTGTAGAATCCTACCTTAAAAAAAATTCCGAATTTTATGGGTATTCGGTAATATAACCATTTCATGGAAGGGGCATTGCACCCGCCCTGGTCAGGGGGGCCCACAGCCGATCAAAACCTTCGTACGATGTGAAGAAGCAGAATTTCTTAGCCACGGCATTGAAGGTGTAACCAAAAATCAACACGTATGTAATTAGGTGCTAGCTTAAAGATGAAAAACGAACGGAATTCAGCAAAGAAATGCGAATGTAGTCATTGGTTCATTACGGTTTTTATTGTTCTTCGTCTTGTTTGTCAGATTGAAGATACCCTTCTAGCAATCCCAAGTACCGGAGACTTCAGATTCAAATGACAATTTCAGAAGCCAAATCAGTTCTTGAGGGTTCAATGTATGATCTTCAAGAGGATGAAAACTCGAAGGAATCTAATGATTTCAAGAATCTGGATCAAAAGATGATTGAGAATCTCTCGATCGATTTTGAAGAGAAAAAAGAAGAACTGGACGATGAGAAATATGCCAATGTTTTCTCATCTGATGGATGGAGAGGGATAGAGAAACCCATGTTCAATTTAGAGCACGAAAAAGACGCCTACAGGAAAATTGTCGACGAACTCACAGAAGAAGAAAAGGATGGCCTTTCGGATGTTAATATGCCAATAAGGTAACCTTTTGTTTCAAATTGTTCATTTATTTATATGAGTCAAGAAACGATACACTAATTCAGTTTACACTCATTTATCTCACCTAATTGAAGGCATTTTCGTGCAGAAAAGGTATGAAAAGATGTTTTTAGTCCATGTCCTCAAAATACTTAAACTGTGATTCAATAATATATTATATTTTGTATTCAATTACAGGGCGACATAAAGAAGGCAATTGCAAAACTGAAATCAACGATCAAATGGAGAAAAAATTTCGAAGTCGAAGCTATTAAAAAATGCACATCCGAAGGTGGTGATCCTGATTTGTGTAAAATGATGTTGTTCGAAAACGAAACGGGAAAAATTTATGCTCGTGGATATGACAAAAATGGTCGTGGACTGCTGTACTTGCGTCCTGGGTTAGAAAATAGTAGAAATGGAAATGATAACATGAAGCACCTGGTATATCAAATCGAACGAGGGATTGCTTGCACAGAACGAAAAAGTGGATTATCGAAATATGTAGTTATTGTTGACTTTACAGGTTACAGCATGATGAGTGCGCCTCCCATGTCCACCACGAAAATGACAGTTGAAATTTTGCAAGATCGTTACCCTGAAAGACTTTTTCGTTTTTACATTTGCAACCCACCAACATTGTTTCGAGTTCTATGGAAGATGATCAGTCCATTTATAGATCCAGTCACCAAGGAGAAAATTAAATTCTGTCATGGTAAAGAGGGGCTTGAAACTTTGGCCAAAGATTTCGATCTAGATACCCTTGAAAAATGTATTGTTGGTACTACAGATCTGAGGCCTTTTGATTTTAAGGAATATCTTCTTGAAACACCGTTCGATTACACATTTGATGAAAAGCCATAGTTTAATGTATTTCGTTCAAGTTTATCTGTTGAAGGAGTTGTCCTTTTGAACATTCAGTGTTTATCATACATCATGATAATAAATTCGTATTTGATTAACGAGAATCATTTAAATCAAACGTATTAATTTTGTATAAGAACAGGTTTGGATTTTGCAATGTGTGTACATATGAGACAAACGGGTAAAGATAATAGGGAATGATGTGTATGAAATTAAAGTACAAGTTAGTATGAGCTCAAAGTTTATGATACATATGTTTTTCCTCACAAGAAAAGTGTTGTAACGAGTAATGCAATTTTGTTGCAAAACCTATGAAGCATTGAGCCCGTTGATAAAAAATCTATGTCTGCAATGATAAACTGTTTCCATTTTCCTTGAGGAACCTAATTAAGCTTTTGCACCAAATGGCCACCACCCACTACTACTTGTTTCGTTATCACTACTACTACCGGAAGAAAATGAAGTTTCAGTTCCCATTCCACTATCAAAACTATCCGATGATGATGGGGAGGTATCCATATAGGGTGGTGGTAATGATGATGACGACGAGGATTGCGGTGGCGCTGTTGATGGTGGCAACATTAATCCACCGCTCGTAGGTGGAGCAGTAACGTCTTTTACGCCAGATGCTGCATAGTCCTCAGCCGTAGGGGCAGGTGCACTTGTCATCTTTGTAAACATAATTCCCATTCCTTCAATAAGTGCAAGAAGAACTCCTCCTACTAAAGCACTTTGGCCAGCTACACGAGGACCTGCACGTGCAGCCAACATTCCTCCTGTGGCTGCTCCAGAAATAATTGAATTCCATGGATCTTCCTTTTGAGAGCAATTTCAAAAGTTGTCAAGATAATTTGATTAATTCATTATATGATGTTGAAGCAAAATAGAATATACAAATTAAGTTGATTGCGCGAAACCCGAAATCAAACGAGATACGCATATAAATCCATTTCTCATATCAAATAATCCTACCTTTTGTCGAATAGCCGTTAATGAACAATCACAACAAGCGAAGAGACCTCCCCAAACAGCGAATTGCCCTCCAAGAATAGGACCTCTAGCCTGAAGTCCAAGCATAGATCCCATCATTTTACCACCTCTAGGTGCATTCCATGCTCCCTTGATACTATGGAAGAGTCCACCACCAATTGCACCCATGCTATATGCGCCACCCACATCATCTACAATACGCCATGGGCATGGTTCTCTGTCTGCTAACGATCCGCCTGTCATTATTAATAGTTTTTGTGTATTCTTTTTTGCTCAAGTCCTATAAAATCCAACGTGATGCGGTAAAGAAGGTGAGAAATGTGAATATAATGAGATGCCTAATAAATAATCATGTTTTTTTTGTCACGAGATAGACGTATCTGAATGAATCAAGCTCTTTTACATTCTTTCTCATCTTTCGTTCAAACTTACTTTTCCCTTTTCTTTTCGGTTTGACGACTGTAGGAACAGAGAAAGATGATGCAAGATTGCTGCACATATAATTACAAACAAAGCTTTCCAATGAACATGAACGAAAAAAAGAATGCACTGCACAGCAGTATTGATCTACGTAAGATGTGAAATAGCCGAAAACATTGAAAATTCATTGGATTGGACAAACACGGATGAGAATTTTCATCATTTCGCAACCACGAAAACCCAACCAATTCATTTCAATGTTGTTACATACTGGACTAACGCGTAGACAAAAAACTGTCATAAATAAAATGTTTTGCCATGATCAGTAGATAACAAAAATTATGCAAATATTTCACACCAGATTAGAGATAGTAAACAGCACGGCAGTCTGCACTTTACCGCCGACCAGTGTATCGTTCCCTTTTTTTTATTGAAACCATAAGAACAACAGGCGTAGTAATTCAGCATGATGACTCCATTTTTCGTAAAGTTTTGAAGACAAAAAAATGATGTTGGTGAAATTAACTCATTTCATGAGCCCTCTTAATTTGCTAAACTGAAAGAAGACTTTGGTCTTGTTTCTTCACAACAAAAATTACTTTTTAAGTTTCTTGAAGAAGCATAATAATGAATGACTAGCAGCTGCGTTGACAAATATCATCTAATCTCTATACTTGAAAAATCGTTATTTCATCGAAAATACCCAATGTTTTTTGTGTTGGAACTTTGATAGAAAGTAAACAAGAATTTTCAAAAAGAAATTATAGCCAACTTCCAGCACTGTCCATTTACATTTTTGAGAGCTACTTTTAAAATGTGGACATATCTTTGCTGGAGAGACAGCATGTTAGAATTCATATTCTGAAAATATTTGAAAGATGTACAGGTTTTTAACTATGTATGATGATAGTTTCCCTATTGATTAATACCATCATGTGCATCGCTCGGAAGATAGTTACTGGAGATATTTCTGCTACCTCATGCCTTACATCGCATAATTACTAATTCCGCCATCTGGAAAGGATAATGAAACAAAAATCTCACTTCTATTTCAACCAGAGCTTATCGAATGCGGTTTTGTTCCTATTACTCTACCATATTTTCTTAATAACCCATCATTCGCTTCAAAGCATCTCATGATTTTCTGTGCAGCCGATTTTGTCTAATGTCCCATCGAGTTTGAATAAGAGGCATTACGGTATATTGAACAGGTACATAAAAATCAATCCTTTAAATTTGACGGTACTGAATAGTAGATTCTCTTTTGTATGCTATATATATGTGTGGGACGTAGACTTCAGTTTAAAGAGATGAATTGATGAAAATGTCCACTAAAGCCAAAAATTGCTTATGCCTAAGTGTTCTCATTTCCTAAAAAATAGGCCAAATCTTAGCTTCATCAAACAATTCTTCGTAAAAGATAAAGTCGATTTTCTTGGTTTGGCTGAACCAAGACACTTTGAAACACGGATTAAAGAGGAAAAAAAAGCCTATGATTATAAATTCTAGCGTTTTAAATGACCCTTAGCGAATTTTTGTGTAAACAATTTCCCAAAATATAGATATAAACAAGACAGAGAATTTCATTCAAGCAAGACTCTTATCTACACATTCTCGATATTTCGCTATAACATAATTTTCTTCAAATATTTAGAATAATCCAGATCTCTCGTATCAGTACCAAAAGACATGTCAAAAATTCTCTTGTTGTTGCTCTCAATACAGATTCTTTGCTTTGCTTCTGTGAGTGAAAGATACTATTCTTTTAGCCTTCCTTTGACTGTAGCATTGCTTCAAAAAATTGCGTTTTTCATCCTCACACGCATCCTCTCGAACATGAATGTAATTACAGGGAAGATTGTCTTACAGCCAGCCATATGAAAAAAATCAGGTTGTAAGATTATTACAAACAAACCAAACAAACCAAACAAACCAGACTAACCAGACTAACGAAACAAACAGTGATAGCAATGATGTAACTTTTGATGACGATACATGGGATGATGATGATGGCGATGATTGGGTAGAAGAAGCAGAGGATGACGATGATTTATTTGATGATGAATTTAAGGGATCTCTCCCCAGTGATGATGATGATAATGAAGATGATGGGGACGATGGTGATGACAGGGTAGATAGTGACAATGATGATAGAAAAAAAGAAGATGATTTGTTTGTTGATGATGGTTTTTACGATAGTGCGGATGAAACTAATTTAAATGAAACTCAAACTGAAGAAAACAATAACTCTACAACGCCAGATGATCAAGGTATAGAGAATCCAGGAAACGAAGAGGAAGACGACGACTGCTTCTTGAATTCATTGCTAGACTTCATGAATTTCAAATGATTTTGTTGTCAAGAATTATTTTTTATTCGATTGACAACAAAACTAAATATGATATCAGTTGAAAAATGAAATCGGTCACCGTTATCGAGGAACAATCAATAGGTGACCCATTGTTGTGTTAATAGGGAGGGATTGTGATGCATTCATTGCAGCAAAATATCTGAATTTTACTAACTTTTAAGCACATCATTTTTGTGCCCCAACTAGAGTGATAATCACAAATTCGTCTATCTCCTTACCTGAAATCAATACATCCTCTAATGTTCCCACTGAGAATTAAATTTAAAGTTCAATTAGAATACGCGTTGTTTACAACTCCTCTTATTTGAATGTAGTGCTTTCAAGATGCATCTATAAGGAGAAGAGCAAACAAATATATTTTAATTTCTTTTTCCAAAAGGTGAGAACTCTAACAGATCGTATGCAAAAAGAAACATATTTAATAATTTCAGATATAGTTTCAAAAATTACATAAATATACACCCTTCATCCTCTGGTACCTTCGTCTTCAAAGAGCTTCCAGGACCTGTAGCATGATTTGGTTGGTTTTTTGGTCTTTTCAATCTATGTTCTCTCCGCATTTTCATTCTTTCCAAAATAGTTTCCTTAGCCTGCATATTTTTTCTTGCCTCATTCATGATATCATTATCCATATAAGCAGTTTTGAATTCAATACCACCAATTTTTTTCTTCTTGCTACCTTTTACCCATTGTTTCCGATAGTTTTCTTTTGAATAAGGATCCGAATCAGAATTCTTATGCAAACTAAATCCCTTCCCCAATGGACTTTCATAGTCTAAACTAAAAGAACCAGCTTTTTGGGCACGAATTCTCATGCGCTCAATCTCCTCATCCATGATTCCATCTCCGTAATGCATACTATGATGTCGTTCATGATCAAATATTTTAAATCCGGGTGGTGGCCGAGGAGCATAGACTTTTCTATAATGCGCCGTTCGTTGATCTACGGTTTGCTTTGTATAATTGACATAGCCGTATTGATAATTGGGTCGATTGTTAATTTCTCTGTCATATACATTGCGTTTATTTGTATCCGAGAGAGTGCTATAAGCATCTGAGGCTTCCTTAAAAGTTTTCGCCTTGATTTCACAACCATCGTTTCTATCAGGATGATATTCCATTGCAAGTCGTCGATATGCTTCCTTGATTTCATTGGAGGTTGCATTCCTATTATTTTGTATAAAAAAAAAGTTTTTGAATTGAGAAGATTCCTATATAAATGGCACATTTTATGAAAATAGAAGCATTGTAAAACATAAAAATGAAGCCCTGCATAAAGCTCACCTGGATACTTTCAGGATGCGATAAAAGTCTTTTTGAATCTGTGTGCTCATGTTGTCATTAATTCAAGATTTATTTGATAAGTAACATGAAGAAGATGAATTTTATTCCTCAATCAAAGATCCCTAAAGAGAAATTTATTAAAAAACGATTCTATTGTCACTTTGAGGAAGTCAACATTTAACTTGGAATGAAGAGAGTGTGTTCTTTGTCGTTGGGTAGGCATGTGTTACATTGCTCAAATGCAGCTTATTGTCGTGTGACAAAATTCTAACATACGTATTTTCTACAGAAAATGTACCAAAATCCACGGAAGTGGCCACATGGCTCGGGAAAGCGAAAAAGAAGAAATAACGTAGATGGACTCATAATGGGATATTACGTCATCACCAAAACAATTGCAAAACACAAAAAATGAAATGTTCAGCAGACACTGGGAATCATGATCATAATGTCACGATCTTTCACGAAAGCAACTAACCTTTTCAAAACACGCCAACCAGCATCAAATGGTGTTGATGCTAGAAATATAGAAGGTTATTGTATTCATGACTCAATCATTTGTCCAAAAGTCTCGATCAAGACGAAAAAAAGAATCAACTTTGCAGTTACAACTACTCGATCCATAATAACACATTCCAATGAAACTTTTCCCAATCTCCTAAAGGAAAATTCCTTTGAACGACCAGGGTCAATCTTATTAGTAGAGAGCACCATTCATCCAAAAGATCATTCTTCGTCTTGGTCTGATACCTTTGGTCAAGAATTTCCTCAGAATGGAATTTCCTTTCATGTCTCAAATCTCTTTTCTAAGAATGATACAGCAGTTTCCTCATCCACTGAAATTTCAAATGACCCCCCACAATTTTTTTATCAATGCGAATCTGCACTAGTTCAGGATATGGAAGAACTTTGTGATCCAAATATTATTGTCATTACGAGAGGCCCAATACCAAGTTTGATTGCACAATATTTTTTAGAAAGTCGCTCTATGGCGGGGTTGGTCATGATGGACCCGTTTTTGGTTCCCTTTTCCAAAGATGACTTGCAATCATCAGCTCAAATTTACAGCAAATATTTACAACAGCATGGAAGCTCATTTGAGGTACATGGTGGAACTAATTATAACACTGAATATCAAATGATACAAAGTATTTTACCTCCTAATCTAGGAGGAATGGAAAATCCACGAATATTGAGGTTAGAACCAGGATCTGTCCCCATGTTCATTTTATATTCGAATCAGCATCATTTTCCAGAAAATATTCAACACAATCAAGAACAAAGTTTTTCCACACAAAAACATGCTGAAATGACTTCCAAGTACCACTCTGGAAGTGACGAAAAAGAAGGACCTTTCCATGTTCCTGTAACTTATCTGGATGAGAATCAACGAAAGGATGACAATCAAATTGCTCAAGAAATATACAATTGGATTGATAAATTTGATATCATTTAAGAAAGGAACAAAGTAAAAGAAACCATAGAACCAAATACAAACAAACAAATATCTATTGCAGAAAGATGGAAGGCTGTTTTTTTTTAAACAGGATGAGGTCTAATACACATTGTTTTCAAGAAAACCATGTCCAATCCTATACAATGCTAATGAAATCGAAAGAATTCTGAATGAATGTTTTCACAAATTGATTGTTTGTGTATCCACAAACAGCTCTCGAAGAAAGGTTTCGGATATTAAAACAAGAAAACACATATAAGAAGCATGAAATACATACATATATCTAGCTTCATAAACAATCGGCATTCTACGGATATGTACTCAATTCTTGCTCTGATCTTTGTTATTCACATGTATGATGTTGACGACATCCAATGGAGTCAAGTTACAGTATGCCATTTCTATCATTGAGGTTCATATAATGCATCATATAGATATTCAATAGTAGCTTTGAGATGGAAAATGACGCCATGAGATGAATACATAATATTTTTCTCAATGAAACCTGAAAAATGGTAAATAGATTCTTTGTTTACAATGATATGTTGTTATAATTTCAATTCCTCTGAAAGTTATTGAAAGTTATTGAATATTGGGCGAACAAAGAAATTGTCTCATCAAACTGGCAATGAAAATAAATATATATATATGCATGTATATTTATCCAGTTATATTCGCAAGAAGGGCAATATTTCCATCCTTTTTACTTTGTCGAGACACCCACTTCCACCGTTCTACCACCAACACCAGCACCACCTCTCACATCTAACTCTACTTGCATTTCAAACAAATCCACTTCTCCGTCCTTCTTCACTTGAAACTGGACGGGTCGGTCTTGTGCCACGGCCCGTATATGCCGTTGTACCACGGACAAAACATCTTGTTGCAATCGGGTCATATCCACACCGTCTAAGAGTTCGGATCCCCGTTGCGATGCTAATATGACGCTTAACCGCTCTTTGGCAATTTTGGAGGAAGAAGTAGTTGTGGCGGATTTGACAGGTGTGAAAAGGTTGGTTATTTTGGTCATGAAGGACATGGTGAGATTGAAGAATATTTCGAATTTGGAGGATGATGAGAGTTGGTATTGATGTTGATTGGGATAGAGAAGGGAATAAATAAACTATAGTGGGAGAGATCTCAAGGGTGCATACTCCTTTGTTTTTGTTGTTTGGTTAGTTAAGTTTGTTTGTTGGAAAAGATAGTTAAGAAGATATACAATAAAGGAATACATTCAACCAAATGAAATATGTAGCTCCAGCTATTCTAATTAAAACAGGAAAAAAAATCGTCTTCCACGAATCTCTCTAAGTAAAGTGTGTAAATGAATATGCATTCTTCTAAGTATATATTTTTGATAACTCGAATGACAGCAGGAAGGATATTCCTATGACACGTGTATAGGATAGATTCCATCCTTTCTCTAAAATGTTAGGGATTTAATTATTTGCATCAACATGCATATATTTTAATAATTATTCAAAGGGCACAATGAGCAAGGATGTCTACTCCGTCATTCTACCAACCTACAATGAGCGTGAAAACCTCCCGTTAATAGTCTATTTACTCGATGAAACCTTCACCAGCCACAAACTCTCCTATCAAATCGTCATTGTCGAAGATAATTCCCCCGACAATACCTTAGAGGTAGCCCAATCCCTCCAACAACACTACGGAAATGACAAAATTACCATCTTATCCCGCAAAGGAAAATTAGGTTTGGGGACAGCCTACATTGCCGGATTGGAAAAATGCCACGGCAATCATGTCATTTTGATGGATGCTGATCTAAGTCATCATCCCAAATTCATCCCTGAAATGATTGCGCAAATGACAAACTCCTCTGTCGATATTGTCTGTGGAACACGCTATGCAAAGAAGGGAGGTGTTGCCGGATGGGATAGCTATCGGAAATTGACCTCCCGGACGGCCAATTTCTTAGCTACCTTTTTGTTACGTCCGGGTCCTTCGGATCTTACCGGGTCATTTCGATTGTATCAACGAAAAGCGTTAGAGTTGATTTTGCCCAAGGTGAGATCGAAGGGATATGCGTTTCAAATGGAGATATTGGTACATGCGAAAAAAGAGAATTTGAAGTTTGGGGAGGTTGGGATTACCTTTGTGGATCGGATTTATGGGGAAAGTAAATTAGGTACCAAGGAGATTGTGTTGTATTTGAAAGGATTGATTACTTTGTTTTTTACTACTTGAAACTTTATCATTTATCATAATTATTATTTTCATTATTATTATTATTTTTATTATTATTATTATTTTAGAAGGAATTCGTCAAGACAATACCTTGGCCTCATTTTGAAGTTTGTCCAATAATTCATCAACATTCTCCACCATAATCCCTTCCTTTCGCGGAGGAGGCTCTATAACTTCCAAAACCTCATGAGGTGGTTCCAACTCCACACCCAACTCTTCTATCGCCATCGTCTCCACAGGCTTTTTCTTCGCCTTCATAATATTCGGCAACGTCGCATATCGTGGTTCATTCAATCGCAAATCACACGAAATCACAGCTGGCAAGGAATGTATCTCCACCGTCTCCGTCCCCTGATCCGTTTCTCGTTCCACTTCCAACTTTGACTCATCTATCACTTGAATATTCGCCGCAAATGTCACCTGTGGACAATCCATCAATCCTGCCATCATCGGACCTACCTGTCCACAATCCGAATCAATCCCCTGTTTCCCCACCAACACCAAATCACATTTTTCTTTCTCTACAATCTGTGTCAAAATCTGACTGATCGCCATAGGCTGAAGGTCCATATAATCCGTCCGTTGATCCGTCACGATATGAATCCCCCGATCTGCTCCCATGGCCAAGGCGGTCCGAATCGTTTCGAGGGATTGTTTGGGTCCTATGCTGACGGCGATAATATCACTGGCGTGTTTTTGTTCTTTGAGTCGGACAGCTTCTTCGATGGCAATCTCGCAAAAAGGGTTTAAACTCATTTTGACCTTGGAGAGGTCGACTCCAGAGGTTTTATCGGGATTCACGCGGATTTTGGCGGCATAATCGACAACTCGTTTGACTCCGACTAAGATTCTCATGATAAATTGCAGTGAATGGAATGGAGAATGACTATACTCTTTATTTGTAGTTATAATTAATTACTGAATTTGGATATTTCAATTTGGAGCATGTAATGTTCATAAATAGTGGAATGACCACGATCCTGACATAAAATTATTTATGAACTTTGCGATAGGGGGAGTTTGTTAGGATATTCGTTTGACACCTTTCGTAGAACTATACTATAAGTCTACACATACACGAAACAGAAAATACATCCTTGTTGGTTGGCAGGATTGCATTATTATATCCATTAATATCATTATTATTATTATTATTATTAAAAGTATTATCATGTGTTTGGAACCACGATTGACTCCTGCAAGAATTGGAGAAACCTTCCCTTCTTCCAATACATTTGTATTTTAAAAAAGGATAACAATGGAGAAAGAATGTGTTCCATGAGTTGGTACATAATAAACATTGAATGTTTCTTTTCCACCTTGTCACAAATGGAATTTGATAACACCATGTCCAACATCCGGAACATTTCACATACCTACATATCTGACACCCTAGAGAAAATCAATAAAATTGAGATACAGTACAAGTATTGATCAAAGGAATGGCGACAATAGTTGATGTACTTTTCGAATCGATTATCACAATTTTAAAAATAATGTAATGGTTTTCTAATATTCGAATATAACAGCAATGGAGGCGCATCTATAATGAATATCCCAACATGAAACAAAAAACATATACAGTCTGAAACATAAAATTCTATAGATTACATCATATTCATCATGCTATCCAACATACCAGATATATCTTCTGGATCACAGCATGGACATCCAGGTCTCCGTATTCCGGGTGCGTGGTCTCTTTCCGATAATCTCTGTATTATTGAAGAGCTATTATTATCATCATCCAAGGAGGAGGAGAAATTTAACATATTTTCCATTTTAGTACGTTGTTTCAAGGCAGTACCGGAGGAAGCAGTGGGTGTAGGCATTGGTAAAGGTTCAGAGGGTGAGGGAGTTAAAGAATTATTGGTAGATGGTGGTGAGGATATGTTTTTTTTGGCTTTGGGAAAAGTTGATTCGTCATTTGCAATTATAATCATTCAAAAAGTATATGCAGGTCTATCATACTGTTCTTACCTTCTATATTGGTATCCGCATCTTCCACATTTGTCATTGGTTCATCTTTCACTGCAGGATTTACCAATGGTGGAAAATCTTCACCGATGGGAGGTGGCGCACAGCCATTTTTTAAATACTGTTGCAATGACATGATTAGATATTCTGCCATAAGTCGTCTGCCTTCGACATCTTCTTCTCCCATATTTTGTGTGATTTGACCAATTCCTACATCTCGAATTCGTCGACATACTTTTTCCAATGTGCGTGTTCCACCGATAAAACAAGGTGGAAGTGCATCACAAACATCTTCTTTGGATACTTCACTCAAAGGTAAAAGAACCTTAGTTTTGTAATTCCCTCCAACTTTCGATTCCGGTAGACCTGGAACTAACTCTACTTGATCTTCTGCTGGAACCATCCCTTGCGATAACGCATGGAATGGACGTGGAAAGCAAATCACAATGACGGTTTCCAACGGGACGCATCCAGGAGTCTTACAGGAAACTTGCATCACCATCACGGAAGTTCCTGCATCTAATGCTTCTTCTGGTATACATTCTTCGACATATTTGACAACTCGTTTCTTATGTTGTCGAAGAGCTAAGTTCTCATTTGCTGAAAACATAATGATGAAATGAATGGAAAGTAAATAATATAGGTACGTTTTTTTGGGAAAGATGGTGGTTTTTATGTCAGACGTTTTCATGGAGAGGAAAAGTCATTATAACACCTAATTTATATGTGTAGTGTGATGATGGTATTGTAATCTACATTCCATCCACGTAAAATGCTGCATACGAGAAGGTACGCAAACCTACGGCTTTGATTGAAAATCAATTGTTGGAAATATCTCGGATATCAAAATGATGAAAATAGGACACACATCATTAGGCAACATGATATAATCTAGTTCCTACACATACAATTCACAATATGAATACTCTCAAAAGAAAGACAACAAATGAAAAGCTATTGAAAACATTTAAAATCAAATGCTTGAAAAGTCTTGCATGTCAAAATTGTTCCTACATTAAATTTCTCGACATGAATGCTCTGAAAGGATAAAGGTCCGTTGTTATTACTGGAAACGATGGTTGCAAAGAAAAATAATCAATATTTTATATTTAAAAATCTGTAAAAAAGGTGATTAGTTCAATTTTCTAACCATAGCATTTTCTCTATGCTCTATTTCATCTAAAGTCTCACCACAATGTCCATAAAGACTTTCTCTATTCATTTCTCTAATATGGTAAGTGTAATGCGATTTCAAAGTATTTACACAATGTTATCAGCACATTTTTTGACCCAGTCATAAGTCTCCTTCCTTTCCTCCATAAGCTTATCAAACTCAGGACGCTTTCCATCCCGAATTTCTTCTGCTACACCCAATAGTTTTGACCACATTGCTCCAATCACGGTTTTCAGAATAAAGAGACCGACTTGCCTCATGATAAAATTGGGCTTTAGGAATTTGGTTGGGTTGGAATACACAATTGACAACGAGACCATAACAATATCCTCGTCCTTGGCATTCTTATTCTTTTTGCGCAATTCTTTAGCTCTTGCAGCAACATCATCAGGACATTTACGAAACATCATACCTCCACTCAAGAGAATACGATTTACACCTTCTACTGGATCTGGACACAATCCGTCAGCTTCTCCAGGCTTCAAGGCATCCAAATTTACAACAAACTCTTTGGATGTTTCAGAATCATCAAGGACAGTGGCGTTTACATAAAACTCGACTGTATTCTGAGGAGTTTCGGTCCTAGTTGTGAAAACTTGTGACAACTTTCCAGTTTTTTTCAATGTCTCAGATCTTGTCACACGGAACTTGGGTTTGTTCCAATTGGGAAGCCAAGAAGAATACAAATCAACTTCGTTCAAAGTTGCTATGAGTGGAATCACTAGAGATGTCTCCACAGGGGACTCAATCGTCATATCAACACGAACAGGTTGAGTATCAAGCTTGTAATGCATATTCTGATAACGGTAGTTTTTTTTCGATTCTCCAAGGCTTGTCCATGTAGGATCGACTTCACCCTTTATTAAATCCGCAAATTTTTGGCATGATTCGGCGATTTTGATAGTTTCCTTCTCTTCCTCAGTGAGATCTTCTTCTTTTACCTTTTGGAGTTCGCGATAGGCATCGAAGAGACGATCTTCGGAGCTGAACTTTTTGGCAAGCTCTTGTGGAGAGGAATCAACTGCGGCTTCTGTCATTGGACTTGTTTTTTTATGCGGTCTCAAAATGATTGTGATCAAATTTTTACATTTCTGCCGTCATTGGTTTTATTCAGTTTTGGTTCGGCGTAAGTTAGTCCTAAGCCGGTACGATCGATGTACATAAATAACAGCATAAAAGAAAAATTTATAGATTACATGCTTGAGCTTACTTAGGAAGGATTATCGAGATTGTCCTAAGTATACCAATGTGCAATCGTATTTACGTTTTATATAATCATGTGAAACGAGATGAGTTTCCATTCTTGGATCAACTCCGAACGATTCAAAAATTAATGCTTTGTCATGATTACGTATATTATTTATGTTTAAAAAAGTCAACATTGATGTCAGAATGTTTTTTTTTCATGTCCCCCACAAAGCAATTGGGAAAAAGTTTCATTGCCTTTGCATTCAGGCACAATATGTAAGTTTAACATGACAAATCAGAACCTTAAGCTCTTTCTCTTCATAATAAGAGAGAGACTATTTGACTTTTACATTTAACATTATATATTCAATCAACTTATGTACTTTCATCATAGTTTTACTGAATTTATTACAGTCAATTTCCAACTCAATTTATTGGGACACAGAGAGATTTGAAAAGATCAATTGATCTGTTTCTTTTGTAGAAGGAATGGGCTTAAAAAATTGCTTGCAGAAAGAAAAGTCGTCTGATTATGTTTCTAATGAGTGTTTCGCTTTTATTATGAAAGATATATTGTTTCGTTATCCAGAGAGAGTATCACAATTGATGTCCAGGGGAATATTTTCCGATCTCCATGTTTGAAGTTTTCGAACATGATAAGTGTCAAGATACTTCATCTGTATTAACTAGAGTGTAATTACATGGATAAAAAAGAAATACACGGATCGTCTTCTCAAAAAGATTATCTCTCATTTTATGGGGAATATTGAAAAGACTCAAACTTCACCAGAGTCTTCGGAAGTTAGAAAAAATGATGTAAAAAAGATATCACCAATCATCTATGACAACGACTAGTAAATTTAGTTGAAAGGTATAGGTACCTACGCCACAACAGTTGCGTGTTGATCATGTCATCTGAAATTCTGTTAAAAGAAATTGACGTAAAATGACGCAAGCAATTATTTGACATTCAAGTTCGTCAGATTCTGGAGAAAATATGCAAAGAATAAAAACTGGTACGGCATCACGGAAAAGCTTGTTGACAGCACAACCCAAAAATCAAATGACGTATATATTTAAAATAAATTGAATGTGCTGGACTATGTAGTTGACATCCACACGTTTTTTCACCAAGATCCAAAGAACACTTGTTAAATAAATACTATGAAAAAATAATTACGACTATATAAATACTTGGCGTAAGTTAAAAACAATCCATAAAATGAGAATTTCTATACGTCGAACGAAGAAATATTTTCTTTTAGCTCCGTAAATTAAGCTGTTGCACCAGAAATAATTTTCTCGATGACGACAATGTACATACTTCAGTATTACATAATGTAGCTGAGTCATTGAATTTATAATTAAACGAATCTTCTAAAATAACTGTGGAGCTTTAGGTGCGATGCAATCAGAGTATTGAAGTCATGCGTTCATACTTGCTTGCACTTTCAATATTGCTCCATGGACTTTGTTTTATCTTCAATTTATCGTAGCTAACATAACTCGTACGATTCTACCAGTTGAAACTGATATGCTGAAGCATGCGAAGCAATTATATGCTTGTCATCAGAATGAAGTGATTGTTAGCCATAGATTTTGTGTCGTCAGTATTTATTTATAACCAGAAGGCGTGTCAATATGGAATCAACACCTATACAGCATTTTGAATTCTTTTGATTGACATGGCAAAATTGTATTTTCACGTACATACGTCTGAAAATATTTAGAAGAACAATCAGCACATCATTGATTGTGTAAAGATGCATGACACAATTTCAAGTTTGTGCTGCTTCAAATTCTTTGAAAACTTCCCGCCTTAATGTTATGTTTTATGTCGATCGAAATAGAATTCTTCCAAAGCGTACATGGATAATATTGAATCTACAAGGAAAGAAAAGACTGGAATTCCAACTTATTCTTTCGTTGTCTTGGTATGAATTATGGTATACACGTACGTCTATTTAAAAGAGAAGCATAGAACTGTAGGGAGAAACAATGACTAAATAAAATTCAAATTCAAAAAGTACTGCTTTTTACGTTAATTTTTAGGTAAAATATACCAAATAAAAGGCACATATACGTTGACACCTTCGTGAGATTGATTCACTGATTCCCGCCGTTCTGTGGAAATTTCGGAGTCCATAGTCAACAAAGACGAAACAAAGAACAAGTTGGTCAGTTACAACGTTTCGAAGCAAGAATATATAGCCGGTACGCAACAACCACTCACTATTCCGACATTTTAAATGGTTCATAGCAAACAAAGAAATCTAGTAGTTATTTCGAACAAAAAAGAATAACGAAACTTTCCTGTCATCGTACAATTTGCAAAAATACATTGAATTCACCAAACCAGAACACTGGTCGAGAAGAAGAAAATAGTTTCAAGAACTTCATAGGAGACAGAAAGTTCCGAAATGAGTATCAGTTACAGTTACTCTGCATCTCAAAGTCAAACCGAGCATAAAAAGAAAAAAGCAATGACTGTTAGAACAGAGATTAGCAGCTCGAGTCATTACGTTTCCCCCCTGCTGACATCAGCGTCGCCACATAAAACTACAAATGTGACTCCTCTTCGCAGGATCCGAAAACCTCATGCCCATGATGTTTTGTGTGGAAGAGGAGGGGGGATTAACTCCCATCCGGGGAATATAACATTTAGGACATGGGTACGAGAGAGAAAAGAACCCTACAATCTAGCACATACTAAGGTTGCGAAAACAAATGTATCAAGAGAAATTTTGGATAGAGTCGCAAGTTTGAAACCTCCTGGAAGGTTTTTACAAAGAGAAGAAGTGGATAAAGGTGCAGCAATCAGGAGTTCTCAATTCTGGGTGGAAATTGATGACATCAAAGCTATGGCTAAAACAAGTCAGGCGTTAAGAGAAGGAGCACCTGCGATCAGGGCCAAAGCGAACGTTTCCACCGAAAAATCAAGTAATAAGAGGTCAACCTCACAAAAAACTCTAAGCCCCAAACCACAAGCGAGATCTCCAGTATCATCCCAAGAAGTAGGTAGAACAAGGCCTATAGATCATGATAGAGATCAAGTCCAGAGAAACCCTATTCGGCGAAAACTCAATACGCAAGAGAACGAAGTAAGGTCCTCGAGCAGAATATTAGACTTCTCCATACAAGATTTCAAGATTGATTATAGTGACAGGAATGCAAGCAAAAGTCCACTTGATGCCAAGATGACTGAAGAAGAAAAAATGGAGAAGATCGCCCTTAGCTCAATTCCAATTATCGAACAATTTCCATTGGGAAATATTGACATGCAAAACATTATACCAGATGACAAGGATATTCACGAAGCCACTGTTACTCTCGATAATACTCCAAATTTGCTACCAATTCCCGATCCCTCGGATCCACCCAATTTGAATACATTTCCTCTGCCCCCTAGTTCGCTTTCCTCAGAACCGCTTTCGCCCGTATTTGCGACGTTCCGTTCATTTTCTGGTCGCCCCTTTTCGGAAAAAATGCTCAACCAATCTCTTCACAAGATTGCCCCTGGATTCTTAAAGAAAGATTCAAAGAAAATGATGGTGCGCTCTCATTCTCTCGCTCTTTCCGACCTTCCAGATCCAGATATTACTGGCAAGTCTTATTCTCATCAAGAAACAATTTTGAATGAGGATAGCTCTACATTCAAAGATCCTTTTCAATATGAAGAAGAAGATTATTTAAGTAAGTTTGTGGAAGGCAATCCAAATTTTTCAGCTGCAAGAGTTTGCTATGAAATGAAGAATGTCCCTCCTAGCCGCTTGCCTCGCAACCGTTCTCTTTCAAGGGCATTGAGCCACACTAACTCAACAACTAGATCATCATCCATGTCATTGTTAGTTGGCAATGATGAAATAAATCCAATTCAATATGAATCGATTTCTGTAGAAGATAAGAAGTTCGTGTGCTACTGTAATTGTGATGGCCATGATGGGGCATGTAAAGAACTTTGTCCATGCACCCATCTGGCGAATAGTTTACTTACAGGAGAACTCCGGCTTTAAGAATCTTGAAGAATGAATAGAATGAGATATCTTGTGACAGCAATAAGATCCAAACATGAATCATTGATGTTAGGCTCAATTGCTGGTTTTGTATTATGTATTAGTAAAGGAAATGTGTACAGGTTTCATAAATAGTTTTAGACTGTAAAATGCAATGCGAATATTAGTGTAAAAAGTTACTTTCAAAATCTATGTATAGTGAAATTTTAGTTTGGCTTTACGAAACATAACTTTTATATATCCTACAAAACTTGATGAAAACAATTTCTCCAGAACAAGGGAAAACATAGTGTGATAGTACTCCAGGAGACATCTGTCTCATGATGGAATACTTAGGATTTTTATATATATCGTGATAGAATCTCGTAAAGGATCGTGATATCATGCCATCATTTTTTTATAAGAATGAATCATAGAGAACAGGTAACAATACTGACATTAAAATGGAGATACAGAAAATATTGTATCAATTGCAGAATTGGCAACTGCAAATGGTCTATAGTTATATCAGAGATCAAGGTGTATGAATCAACACAAGATAGCCTTCAATTTACACCATTTTGGGTTGAATGGAGAAAAGTATCAATGAAATAAAATAAATAAACGCAATACTTGTCCTTAGTGGACTATTTCTAGTCACCTAATTACAATCAAAGCGACCCTTAGCATAACACACTTACAAGAAATTCTCTATCGAGTGTGGTATCATGCTAATACTTAAAACGTGCCCCATGTTTCCTAAATTCACAAACAAGAAGGGAAATTTTCTTATAATGGTTTGAACTCACCTTTTGCATGGATGCAACAAACAAGGTTAATACAAATTATTTCAACAAAGACCTAAATATTCAAGTCCAATTTTTGGTTTATAAAAATTGAATAGATGTTATCCATCAAGCCTTCATTCATCAGACAACGTTTAGGCATGATCAATATTGTGAGAAATAATGCCTCGAAACAGTTAAAGGACATGCTAGTAGAACTAGAAACTTTTACATAAACAAGACCACTTGATCACAGCTGGTTAACTTCAGCTTAAAGCAAATGTGTACTGTAGTTCCATCATAGGGCGAATGAAAACTGAGAAATAATCTGTGAAATTGCCCTGATCTTTTGCAAGAGCACACGCATTTCAAAATGTATGGAATGCAGCTCACAGAGTATTAAAATGTCTTTAGAATCTATGCCAAAAGCAAATTCAAAAAGAGCTTTTGAACTTGTTAAGAATTAAGCGTAGTGGATAACATGCTTTGATATAATGAAAAATTTTGCAACTTCAAAAGCATAGAGCATAATCATTCTGATGAATTGGAATAGATAAACACATCATCAATATCTTTTGGCAGGGCTAATAATGATACTTTCTTTCAAGTACTATTAATTTGGGGATTTCAAATGAAAATAGTTTTATTGAAAGTGTAAAAGTGTAGAAGGAAGATACAATAATTTCAAAACAAACAAAAAGTAGTGTGTGTAATAATGACTCTCTTAAGCTCTCATAGATGATAGATGCTCATTTTTCTCAACTATCAATAATCATAACCTCCTTGCCCAACTCTTTTCTACCACTTTGAGACTTTATAAAAGAAATTCAATCAGACAGCATAAATTTCCACATTTGCTTCTGAAAATAGATATTTTTTTGCTCGCTAGGTTTGTTTACATTATTAATGTTGTGAATAATTTTACTCTTGTCCTCCTTACACATTACACATAATGGTTACAACAAATTTGACCCTTATACACCCAACTTGATAATTTGTTGTAGATTTTTCCCAATTCTGTTCCTTGTTTCTTTTTCAACATATTTGTCTTCAATCCTGTTTCATTACTTCAACAAGAACGCATTTGAACAAGATTTCTACATTTAATGAAAATTCATCCGGACATACATTCTCAAATTTAGTCATGTTTCCCAACCAGTTGATCAATAAGCAGTGTATAGTAATCTTCCTTTTGTAATTTTGCGTTCAAGTTTCTGTGAAGGTTTGGTTTCGACTTTTTGCAATTGAAAGCCATATTTAGCTAATTTTCTTACCTACTAAGATTGTTTCTCTTTTTATATGCCTTCTGTGTTCTTAAGATAATTTGAGCTGATACTATGATCACAACATTTTTAATTTCTCCACATTACCGTTTTTTGTTTACCTCATTTCTGATATACTTTTTTATCATTATTATTGTTGAATTTATGAATAGAAAGAAGATGTTCACACAACAGTTGCTCAAGAGCAGGATAATTTTCAGTAGTGTGATGACACTTAATCATGTGACCAAATGAAATGTAGGTATAGTAGTGAGTTAGAAAATGCTTTGCACACTTCCTCTATGAGAGCAAAAGATCTGCCTGTAACAAAAAAAGAATAATTACAAACACACATCATGATGGGTTCCTTAAAATGATGACGGAATGTGACAGATTAAACTCAAGAAATGAAATGAACAAAATATCCAAAAATATATTGAATGGAAAATAGTGCGCCAGATTATTTTTTTTTTGCAGACGCGAACGTATGAAAACGAGTGGATATTTCACCAGAGAAAATGATGATTGTATGGAAATCTCTGTGTCTCTTGCTCAAGAGAGACACAAAACGAGCAGATATTTCACCAGAGAAATAATGATTGCATGGAAATCTCTGTGTCTCTCGCTCAAGAGAGACACGAACATATGAAAACAAGTTTTTTTTTGGTCTGTTGAGGCTTATGTCCAAATTTGCCCAAATCTACTCCAAAAAAGTAGATTTTGATGGAGTAGTTTCTACGGGTAAACTCATACAAATGAAAAATCTACTCGAAATATTTTACAACATGAACGAGCCTAACAATATATTGACTGCTGTGTTGTCATTCCCGAAAATAAGTACGATCACAAAGGCTCTGAAAAATCAATTGTCTTTCCTTCGTGTTATATTTATTTTATCACGCATCTCAGTAAGTAACAAATAAAATTATATTTATGAGTCACAATTTATATAGCGTGTAAAAACTTTTTAATAATTAATAAATTCAAATCTTCTTGTTACACGAGTGCATTAAATATGTTCTTTTGGAATCATATAGAGAGTGGACTCTAAACATTATACCGGAGTAGCTGAGACTCATGAACAAAGGCAAACAGATGCAGTATATTTTTAATATAATACCGTAGCTAGCATCATAATTGCACCGATTTTTAATTGCATTTTGACCCTTCCAAACGAGATTTCTGCATTTGACATTTTTACCTTACGAGGTAACTGAAATTATCAAAATTCAAAGTATTTTTT
>Ga0209092_10001501_pt1 | contig 22606 bp, 25 predicted proteins | sample FraStrMetagenome_FD_187446 | JGI IMG/M metagenome (GOLD analysis project Ga0209092, IMG submission 187446) | Marine eukaryotic phytoplankton communities from Arctic Ocean - Fram Strait ARC3M Metagenome (SPAdes) (version 2) | ecosystem: Environmental > Aquatic > Marine > Oceanic | place: Fram... | reverse complement strand
AATAAGAATATAAATGAGCAAAAACGTATTGATTATTGGAGCAGGTGTAGCAGGTGTAAATGCTGCTACTAAGTTAGTTGACAACAACTTTGATGGTAAAATAACTATTGTTGATATGGGTAAAAACCCATATAATAGACCATACGATGATGTTATGACTGGTTTTTTAGGTGCTGGAGGATGGAGTGATGGTAAGTTAACTTATCATACATCTATTGGAGGTCAGTTATCTAAATATTGTGGTGAGGATAAGGCGATGGAATTGATGGATCAAGTTATTGAAAACTTTAAACGATTCCACCCAAAACCAGAGGAAGTACAGTGTTCTAACCCAATAGCAGAACCTGATTTTATTAAACCACACTTTGGTTTACGTTTATTTCCTGTATGGCACGTTGGTACAGATTACCTACACGAAATAGGTAAAAACTGGTTCGATTTTTTAGAATCTAAAGGTGTAGAGTTTATTTGGGAAACTAAAGTATCAGATATTGATTTTGATAATAATATAGTTCGTTCATCACTATTAAATGGTGGTGAAGAGATTAGTATTAGTTATGATGAACTTATATTTGGTGTAGGTAAATCAGGTATTGACTTTGGTAAACAACTAGCAGAAAAATACAAACTACCAACTGAACCTAAATCAGTACAAATAGGTGTTCGATTCGAAGCACCACAAAAACACTTCCAAAAACTAATAGATGTATCATACGATTTTAAGTTATATAGAAAGTTTGAAGATAAAGGTGTATCACTTCGCTCATTTTGTACTAACAATAATGCGGCTTATGTGGCCGTAGAACAAACATATGGTAATCATACCTACAATGGTCATGCTAAAAAGGATGAAGCATTTAGAAACGATATGACTAACTTTGGTATTTTAATGGAAATACAAGGTATAGAAAAACCATTTGACTGGTCTCGTAACGTAGTTAAATCACTACAATCAACTGACAATACAGGTTTATATTACTCACCAACTAGAAAACCATCCCAAACATCAGAAGGTATCGATGTATCCGCAACACAAATAGGGGTAGGTGGTTATAAGGAGATTAGTGAGGTATTTGATGGATATTTTACATATATTGAAGACTTTATTGATGGTATGAAAAAAGTATTCCCAACACTTAAAGACGATTGGGGTATGTATATTCCAGAAGTAAAATATTTATCTCCAGAACCACTAGTAAACTATAACGATTTATCACTAACTAAATATAATAACGTACACTTTGTAGGAGATGCTTTATCAGCAAGAGGTATAACAGTATCAGGCGCACAAGGTATCTACGTTATTGAATCACTATTAAACAACTAAGTTATGACTATTGAACAAAGACAAAAACACTATGAAAACGAGTTAAAGGATTATTTCGATAGAAATGATGATATGCCTTTAATAAACGCTATGCGTAAGTTTAAAAAACGTTTAACTGAATGGGAGGATGGTTATGAACCCATCATCGATGAAAGTGAATATCCTAAAACACGTAAACTAGTTAACCAAGTAGATGGTACAATCGCTATATGTTGGGATAACAAACCTCATAACTGGGATGGACCAGCATTATTTCCTAAAGGAGATAAAAAACAAGGCGAATATTACCTATATGGTATTCGTTATGAAGCAGAAGAGTGGAAAGAAATGAAGAAACAATGGGAAGGTCTCCCATGGTATAAAACACCAGCTATTCTTATGGACGCAGGATCAGCAAGAAACTAAAACATATTGAGATGGGGTTGGATTTACCAACCCCCTTTCGTATATTGTGGTAATATAGATAAAAAGTAATAATATGAAAATAGGATTAACAGGTACTATGTCAGTTGGTAAAACAACATTAGTTAACGCTCTTAAGGAAAATAAGAAGTTTAAAGGTTATAACTTCGCTACTGAACGTAGTAAATATTTAAGTGATTTAGGTATACCACTAAATACTGACTCAACACTAAAAGGTCAAACTATATTTTTAGCTGAACGTTGTGCTGAGTTATTAAATAATAATATCATAACTGACAGAACTATTATAGATGTATTAGCGTTTACTCAAGCAGCCAAATCAGTTGATCAAGTAGAATATGATTTATTTGAACAATACGCTATCCAGTTTTTAAAGGATTATGATCATATATTTTATATTTCACCACAAGGTTTAGATATTGAAGATAATGGTGTTAGAGAAACTGATGAACATTTTAGAGATGTTATTGATTTTAGTATTATAACTTTATTAAAACGATGGGGTCATAGAATCGATAATGTTACTGAAATCAGTGGTACAACAGAAGAACGTATTAAACAAATCGAAGAAGCCATATCTTAATAATATTTATAACAAAATATAATAAATGAAACGTTCAGATTTAAAATCATACATTAAAGAGCAAATAGTATCAACCTTAGAGGAAGCTACTTTCCAAGCAGATAAAGGAGATCAATCATCAATAGATGCAGCTAAAAAATCAGCTGACAAAGACGATGTAATCAAAATATCAGAAATCGATGATGACGAAGGTGATAAAGAAGCAACAAAAGGTGCTAGAAAAAACGCCTCAAAAACTAAACGTTTAGACGCTAAGATTAAAGCTAAAAAAGAGATTGAAGCGGATATGAAATCTTGCCTTAAGAAATACAAGGACGCTGAAGGTGAAGATAAGGTAGCACAAAAAGATAAGTTAAAAACACTAACTGCTCTAAAAAAAGAAACCGAAGCCGAAATTAAAACTTTAGAAGGTGAGATTATTTAATAAATACACACTATTAGTATTATTACTTATTTCCATATGTTTCAACTATTATAACCTATTCATACAAGATGAGGCTTATACTAAGGAATATGAAGGTAAAATAGATCTATTAGAATCAAAGGTAGACAGTTTAAAAGTTAAAAATATAAGTTTAAATAACGAAATATTAACTTTAGAAAAGGAATCGGATTCACTAGATCTAAAAATATTAAATGTTGAAGAACAAAGAAAATCAATAATAAGGTCATATGAAATATATTTACAGCAAATTACTGATCTTGATGATTCTGAACTTGAACGTTGGTTACTCTCAAGATACAACGATTGAATTAGAATATAAGATAGCAAGGTTAATTATTGAAGACCTTACAACAGGTGATCAAGCCAAAGAAGAACTATCTTTTACTCAAGAACAATTCGGTTTATTAAACCATAAAATATTACTTAAGGATAGTATTATTTTTAAACAAAGTTTGAAAATTAATAACTATGAAGATATTATGGGTACTCGTTCTCAACAACTAAAGTTATCAAAAGATTTATCTACCCAACTTCAACTTGACCTTAAAAAACAAAAAGCAAAAACAAAACTATTCCAACTAGGCGGAACAACCGTTTTAGTAGGAGCATTAGTGTTAATCGTACTATAATACTATGGGTCAACTAAGTATAAACGAAATAATAAAAACAGAATATATTAAATGTGCTAACGATCCAGTGCATTTTTTTAAGAAATACTGTTATATATCTCACCCACAACGAGGTAAAATATTATTTAGTCTTTACCCATTTCAAGAAAAAGCACTAAAGTTAATAGATAACAACCCATATTCTATTATACTAAAATCTAGACAGTTAGGTATATCAACCCTATCTGCAGGTTATGCTTTATGGTTAATGACGTTTCACGAGAATAAAACAGTGATGGCCTTAGCTACTACACAGGCGACAGCAAGAAACTTAGTACAGAAAGTACAGTTTATGTATGAGAACCTACCAAGTTGGTTAAAGGTTCCAACTGTAGAGAATAATAAACTATCACTTAAGTTAACAAACTCATCAAGGATATTAGCAAAATCCTCATCACCAGATGCCGCAAGATCAGAAGCCGTTTCTTTACTGATTATTGATGAAGCAGCGTTCGTTGAGAACGTAGCCGAAACTTGGGCTTCCGCACAACAAACTTTAGCAACGGGTGGTGGTGCTATAGTATTATCTACACCAAACGGTACAGGTAACTGGTTCCATCAGATGTGGGTTAAAGCAGAATCAGCACAAAACGATTTTTTACCTATTAAACTACCTTGGAACCTACATCCAGAACGAAACCAAGCATGGAGAGATAAACAAAATGAACTATTAGGTGATCCTAGATTAGCAGCACAAGAGTGTGATTGTGATTTTTCATCGTCTGGTAACACTGTATTTTATGGTGAATATATTGATTACATAAATAATAATACAGCAAAAGATCCAGTTGAAAAACGAGGTACAGATGAAAATCTATGGATTTGGGAATATGCTGATTATACTAAAGATTATATAATAACAGCAGATGTTGCTCGAGGAGATGGAAGAGATTTTTCTACTGCTCACGTTATGGATGTTGAAAGAAATATCCAAATAGCAGAATATCGAGGTCAGTTATCAACTAAGGACTTTGGTAACTTTTTAGTTGGGCTAGCAACCGAATATAATAACGCTTTATTAGTAATAGAAAACGCATCTATTGGTTGGGCTACTATACAACAAGTAATAGAACGAAACTATACAAATCTTTACTACACACAACGTGGAGAAGCCAGTGTTGATTCGTATTTTGAATCATATGTAGATAATAGCAAGATGACAGCTGGTTTTACTATGTCAACCAGAACAAGACCAATCGTAGTTCAAAAGTTTGTTGAATATGTAACCGATAGAAGTGTTACAATACAATCAAAACGATTAGTTGAAGAGATGAAAGTTTTTATTTGGATGAACGGTAAAGCTGAAGCACAAACAGGCTATAACGATGATTTAATAATGGCATTTGGTATGGCGATGTATATTAGAGATACAGCATTAAAGTTTAGACAACGAGGTTTAGATATAACTAAAGCCTCATTATCAAACATAGGAGTAAATAACGTAGCATATCAAGGCGGTTTTAACTCAGTAAGTCAAAATAACGAAAACCCCTATAAACTAGATAACGGGATAGGTGGTAAGGAAGATATAGGTTGGCTTTTATAATATTTATAACAATAAACAACGATGGCAGATAAAGGATTATTTCCAAGACTAAAAAGATTATTTTCAACTGATGTGATTATTCGCAATACAGGTGGAAATCAAATCACAACTATTGATACTAATACTATCCAAACATCGGGTGAGTTTGAAACTAACTCATTAGTTGATAGGTACGGTAGATTATATGCTGGTAACCCAACATCTTTATATGGGGCTCAGTTCAATATGAACTACCAATACTTACGTACCCAACTATACTCAGAATATGATTTGATGGATCAAGACGCTATTATAGCATCAGCGTTAGATATCATAGCAGATGAATCTACTTTAAAAAACGATATGGGTGAAGTATTACAAATACGTTCATCTAACGAAGACATACAAAAAATATTATACAACCTATTCTACGATATTTTAAACATTGAGTTTAATATGTGGAGTTGGGTTAGACAAATGTGCAAATATGGTGATTTTTTCCTTAAAATGGAAATATCAGAAAAGTTTGGTGTGTATAACGTTAGACCTTATACTGCATTTCAAATAGCACGTAAAGAAGGATTTAATCCTGAAAACCCAGAGGAAGTAGTATTTGAGTTTAATCCAGATGGTTTCACAGGTGGTGATTCAGGTTATTATAGTGGCCCATCTCAAACACCATCTCCAAACGTTATTAGATTTGATAACTACGAAATGGCTCACTTTAGACTTATATCGGACGTTAACTATTTACCTTATGGTCGTTCTTACATAGAACCAGCGCGTAAACTGTACAAACAATATGCTCTCATGGAGGACGCTATGTTAGTACATCGAATCGTAAGAGCACCAGAAAAACGCACTTTTTACGTTAATGTTGGTGCCATACCTCCAAACGAGATAGATGCGTTTATGCAAAAAACAGTATCGTCACTAAAACGTACTCCTTATGTTGATCCTAAAACTGGACAATATAACTTAAAGTACAATATGCAGAATATGTTAGAAGATTTTTACATACCTGTACGTGGAAACGATACATCAACTCGTATCGAAACTACACCTGGATTAACATATGATGGTATTCAAGACGTAGAATATTTAAGAGATAAACTATTTGCTGCCTTAAAAGTACCAAAAGCATTTTTAGGTTATGAAGCCGATTTAGAGGGTAAAGCAACACTAGCAGCAGAGGATATTAGATTTGCTCGTACGATAGATCGTGTACAACGAATCCTTATATCTGAACTTAATAAAATAGCATTAGTTCACTTATACTCACAAGGGTATAGAGATGAAGGGTTAACTAACTTTACGTTAGAGATGACTACACCTAGTATCATATACGATCAAGAAAAAATCGAGTTATTAAAATCCAAAACTGAACTAGCTCAACAGATGTTAGACCAAAAACTATTACCAACAGATTGGATTTATGATAACGTATTCCACTTCAGTGAAGATCAATATGATGAGTACAGAGACTTAATCAGAGAAGATACTAAACGTAAGTTTAGATTAGACCAAATAGAAGCAGAAGGTAACGACCCAGTTGAAACAGGTAAATCATATGGTACACCACACGATTTAGCATCATTATATGGTAAAGGTAGATCATTTAGTGAACCAGGGAACGTACCAGATGGGTACGATGAAGATAAAGCAGATGTAGGTCGTCCTAAAGACAAAACACGTCGTAATAAACAAGATTCAAACTTCGGTAAGGATAGATTAGGTTCACAAAATAAGGATAACGAAAGTGATTCTATTAAACCTAACTTCAAAGGAGGTCCACTAGCTTTAGAAGATGCTAGAACCACTTACATAAAAAACCAACGTTTATTCGAAGAGATGGATAAAAAGAAAGTAGCAGTTGAAAAGAAATCTAAAGACCCATCGTATTTAGACGAATCTCAACTTAAAGGTTAATATTTATAACTAAATATATATTTGATGCGCATCAAACATTCAAAGTATAAGAATACGGGTATCTTATTTGAATTACTCGTTCGACAGATTACGGCAGATACACTTAGAGAAGGTGAATCACCCGCTGTTGACTTATTAAAAAATTATTTCTTTAAAAGTGAACTAGGCAAGGAACTTAAGCTATACGAAAGTGTAACTAAGTCAAAAGTCCTAAGTGAAAATCAAGCATCTGCTTTTATTTCCACTATCCTAGAACAATCAACTAAGTTGAATCGTTCAACACTACGTAAAGAAAAATACAACTTAATCAAAGAGATCAAGGGTTTATATAACATAAACGAATTCTTTGCTACTAAAGTAAAAAACTACACACAGTTTGCTTCAATCTATACGTTAATTGAATCTCAAAATTCAAAAAACATAACGGATACAGAACAAATAGTAGATAATAAAGTAAATTTATTAGAACACCTAACTAAATCAGTAGCATCTGAGGATGTTAAAAACGATGTTTTAAGTGAATTCCAAACATACGATAAAGACACAAGAATCTTAACCTACAAAGTTCTTTTAGAAAAGTTTAACGACAAATATGATGATCTATCTAATGATCAGAAGTCAGTTCTTAAAGAGTTTATCGAATCAGTAGATTCAACCCCAAAACTACGAAACTTTTACAACTCAAAAATCAAAGAACTTAAGCATGCAGTATTAACTGAAGCTAAAGCACTTAACGATAAAGTTGTAAAAATCAAGTTAGTAGAAGTTTCTAAACTACTCACAGAACTTAAGAAAACTGATAAAGTCAACACTGATAACTTAGTGGATTTACTTCAGTATTATGAGTTGATTAAAGAAATAAAACTTACTAAATGAAAAGATCAGAGTTAAAAAAAGAAATCCGTAATAGTATTTTAGAAAATAAATCTAAGGATATAGATGAAATGTCTACATCTGGTGGTGCTGGTGCTTATAATACGCCATATGCCTTTAAACTTAAAAAGAAAGATAAGGATTTAAGTGAAGATTTAAGTGATAATCAAAGAGAAGGTATAATAGAACTTCAAGGTATACTAGATCAAGCAGCTCAACTAGGAGAAGAAGCTAAAGATATAGTTCACCTATATTTCCCATCAGAGATGAGAAGTGCTGAAGCATACGATATATTTAACTTTGGTAGTAGTGCTAATCAGTATGACAATACACTAGAGTCTTTTATAAACGATATAGAACAATCAGCTGACGAATACGATGGAGACGATTTAGATGAAGATTTATCAGCATATAAAGAAACCCCTATGAAGATGGGTGATTTAGATACAAACGATGACGGTGTTAAAAAACCAATATATTTTAACTACGGTTACAAACTAGTAGATAAATCGAAATCATAATATGTATAAGTATAGAATAAACGAAAACGATCAAGCCAAAGCGGAAAAGTTCCAAAAAGGCCGTATTGACGCATTTTCGGATATTGAAAAACAACTAGTCGATGTGGTTAAAACCATTAGACAAGCTAAAATAGAAACAATAGCATACTACCGAGATAATCCAGATAAGTTTGCTATAGTATATGGAACGGATTTAATACAAGACTATCTCAACGACATAAAAATATTATTAACACCAGACAAAGATGAGTAAAAAGAAACTAAACGAGAATTATGTTGATTTACAACCAGTAAATAAGTGGGAATCAGCACCAGAAGAAACTTACGAAACTAAGTTTAAAGCATATTTAGCTGAACAAGCTGCTGAAGCAAAATCAACATCTAAAGAGGTTGAAGAAGTTCAATCCCACGCTTTCGATTATAGTGATACTAAAAACATCGATAACTTAAACGGACAAGAGTTTATGAACGGTGTTTACTTTGAATCAAAAAACAACCCAGCTAAAACTTTAGAAGAAGTACGTGAAGTAGTAGCTAAAAACCTAACTAAAGATTCTTTACACTATGTTAAAGAAGGACAGTTTGGAGAAAAAGGTGTTGGATATTCAGAACCAGTACAAGAAGAAGTAACAGGCGATCACGCATCAAGTGGATACAGTGCTAAACTTAAAAAAGTAGTTAAAGAATCACTTATGGGTGGTATGGTAGTAACTACAGGAAATCCAAACTCGTTAGCAGCTCAACAAGGTAGATTAATCAATAGTATCATGAACGAAGATGAAAGCATCTACGATGAAGATATGCCTATGGATGAAAACGCTAGAACCGACGCTGAAGAAGAAGGATACTTAGATGGTATGCGTGACGAGAAATACGATATGAGTGAAGAACTCGAAGAAGAAAAAGAAAAAGACACAGTAAAAAATAAAGACGGTAAAGTGAAAAAAGAAAACGTATCACAAACACTATCTAGAATCGAAAAAGTTGGTACAGGTGTAGCTTTAGAAGCTAAGATCACAGCTATCGACGAAGAGATTTCAAAACGTAACGAACAACTTACTATGTTAGACGAAAACGAAGCCATGGCTGAGTTAATGGATAAAAATAAATTAAAAGAAATACGTACAGAAGTAAAATTACTTGAAAAAGCTAAAGCTAAATACGATAAAATGTATGAAAAAGCTACAGGTAATAAAAGAGTAGAAGTTGAAATCGTAGACGAAACAGAGATTTAAGATGTCAAAATCCGTACTTGTAGAAACTTCGTTATTCCAACCCATCTCATCTTTGGTTGAAAGTCGAAGTACTGGTGGTAATATGGTAGTTGAAGGTATTCTAACTACGGTTAACCAAGAAAATGGTAATAGTCGTGTTTATCCAAAGGAACTTTGGGAGCGTGAGATGAATAAATATTCTCAACTCATTAAAGAAAACAGAGCATTAGGAGAACTCGATCATCCAGAATCATCAATAATCAACTTACAAAACGTATCACATAACATCAAATCCGCTCAGTGGGATGGTGATCACGTTATAGGTAAAATAGAAATATTACCAACACCATCAGGTAATATATTAAAAGCACTGATTGAAAACGGTATCACAGTAGGTGTATCATCTCGTGGTATGGGTTCAGTTAAACAAATAGGTGAAACTTTAGAAGTACAAGACGATTTTGAGTTATTATGTTGGGATTTTGTTTCAACACCATCAAATCCAGGATCATGGATGACTGAAACAACATCACTTAACGAATCAATAAGTAACTCAACATACCGATATGGTAAAGTTGATAATATAATCAGAGAAATATTATGTGCCAAGGGTACATGCCCTATACTTTAAGATAATTCCTTCGGAACGCTACCAAAGGCAGGTAAATTAACCCCACAGAAATGTGGGGTTTTTTGTGTTTACCTATTTCTTAATATACGTATCATCATACAATATGGCATCTCATATGTCATCAAAATAAAACTAACCATTATTACACTACTTAATTAGTGTATTTCCAAAAAAACAAATTTAGGATGTCTAACAGAACAATGCTTAAAGAAGCAATTGCGGACGCAAAAACCATTAAGGAAACTGCTATCGCAAACGCTAAAGCCGCTCTAGAAGAATCTTTTACACCACACATCAAAAGTATGCTTTCAGCTAAACTCCAAGAAATGGATAAGGATGAAGACTTAGATGAGGCTAAAAAAGATGACTCTAAAGACAAGGTTGAAGAAATGGACGCTCCATCTTACAAACGTAAGGGTGGCGAGTCATTAGAATCAGTACCTTCCAAAGTAGGTAAATCTACTGTTCAGGAAGAAGAAGAAAAAGAACTCGACGAAATGTTAGCTGAACTTGAATCAGAAATCGAAGAAGGTAAGGACAAAGAGAAATCTAAGGACGAACTTAAAGAAGAAGAAGGTGACGAGGATGCAGACGAAGAAATCGAAGTTGACGTAGAAGGAGATGATGAAATCGACTTAGACGACGAAGAAGTTGACCTAGAAGATATGTCAGAAGATGACCTTAAAGGGTTTATCGAAGATGTAATCAAAGATATGGTTGAAGATGGTGATTTAGAGCCAGGTGATGAATTCGAATCTGAAGAAGGTGACGAAGATATGGAAGCGGTAGACATGGATGTCGATGCTGATATTGAAATCGAAGACGAAGTAGAATTGGATGAAGCTAAAGGTGAAGATAAAAAAGACGAATCTATTGAAGAAGCTTCTAAAAAAGAAGACGATAAAATAGAGGAAGCTAAAGACGAAGATGATGACGTTAAAGAAGCACTAGAAGAAGTTAATAAACTTAGAGCTGAACTTAACGAAGTAAATCTTCTAAACGCCAAACTTCTCTACACAAATAAACTTTTTAGAGCTAAGAACTTATCTGAAGCACAAAAAGTAAAAGTTTTAGAATCGTTTGATAACGCTACAACTGTAAAAGAAACTAAACTAGTATTTGACACTTTAAGTGAAGGAATTAAATCTGCACCTAAAAAATCAATCAACGAAGTTAAAGGATCTGCATCAAAAGTAGTAGGATCTATCACAAAAACGGTTAAACAACCAATTGTAGAATCTAACGATATGGTAGCACGCTTTCAAAAGCTTGCAGGTATCATTAATTAAATTAAATTAAAATGAGTTTAAACACTTTATTAGAAAGCGCTAACCCATACCAATCACTTCAGAGTGATTCAGCGCGCCTTTCAGGCAAATGGGAAAAAACAGGTCTTTTAGAAGGTCTTAAAGGAACAAACAAAAACAACATGAGTATGTTGTTGGAAAGCCAAGCTAAACAACTAGTTGTTGAGACTTCTCAAACAGGTGGTGGTGCTGCATCTCAAGGTACTTTTACTGCAGGTGTTGGTGAGCAATGGGCTGGAGTAGCTCTTCCATTAGTACGTAAAGTATTCGGACAAATTGCTGCTAAAGAATTTGTTTCTGTGCAACCAATGAATCTTCCTTCTGGACTAGTATTTTATCTAGATTTCCAATACGGAACAACTAAAGGTGGTGTTACAGCTGGTGATTCAGTATATGGAGCAACAGGCGGAAACGATCCTTTTGGAAATACTAACACAGGTGGTTTATACGGAGCAGGTCGTTTCGGATATTCAATCAATAACACTGGTTCTAAACTAGGAGCAACTGGAACACTTGCTGTTGCATCTTGGGCTGATATGAACTTTAATAGTGACTACTCTGCATCTGCAGCTGCTGGTGATTATAGAACTATTAAAATCTTAAAAACAGACTTACCTAACTTAGACGAACAAGGAGTAAGAGGATTTACTATTGCATCAGGTGATGGAGCATTAGACGCATCTAAAAACTTACCTGAGTTTACTACAGTTGACGGTACTAACGTAACATTTGTTGCTTTAAACGCTGACGTAGGAAACGTAAATGCTGCTGCTGTAGTTACTTACCAACTACAACCAACTGATCAGTATAGAGGTGACTTCGAAGATGGAAACAACGCCATCAACGCAGACAACACTCCTATCCAAATTCCAGAGATTAACGTACAAATGAAATCATCTGCTATCGTTGCGAAAACTCGTAAGTTGAAAGCAGTATGGACACCAGAATTTGCACAAGATTTGAATGCATATCACTCAATCGATGCTGAAGCAGAACTTACTTCAATCTTAAGTGAGTACATCTCTTTAGAGATCGACTTAGAGATTCTTGATATGTTACTATCTGCTGCAGGTGCTGGTACTGAGTACTGGAGTGCTATTAATAACAAAGGTATTAATGCCGCTGCAACAGGATTTACTGAAGACCTAGGCTTTTATAACAGCCAAGGACAATGGTTCCAAACTTTAGGAACTAAAATCCAAAAACTATCTAACATCATTCACCAGAAAACTCTTAGAGGTGGAGCAAACTTCTTAGTATGTTCTCCAGCTGTAGGTACTATCTTAGAAAGTATTCCAGGATACGCTGCTGATAGTGATGGTGATGTAAGTGCTGCAAGCTATGCGTTTGGTGTACAAAAAGTAGGGGCTCTAAACGGTCGTTACAAAGTATACAAAAACCCATATATGACTGAAAATCAAGTATTACTTGGATTCAGAGGTCAACAATTCTTAGAAAGTGGTGCAGTATTTGCTCCATACATTCCATTAATTATGACTCCATTAGTATACGATCCAGAAACGTTTACACCACGTAAAGGTTTACTTACTCGTTATGCTAAGAAAGTAGTACGTCCTGAATTTTATGGCAAAATTGAGATCGCTGGTCTTAATTCACTATAATCTTAGGATTACATTTTTTATTAAAAGGGGGTTGACTTATGTCAACCCCTTTTTTATATTATCCATATAATAGATAATTCTATCATATTTATCACATATACCCATACAATAAGTCATAATATGTTATTAAACCATTAGGATTAATAGTATTAGAATAAAAAAACAAAATGGCCAATAATAAAAGAATTTCAGAATTAACCAAAGTATCAGCGTCTAATGCAACTGACGAATTTGTATTAAGTAGAGGATCAACTAACGTAAGTATAGAATCTCAATATCTAACTGCATTATCCTCATCGTATGCTTTAACAGCATCATATGCCATATCCTCATCCGTAGAGATTAAGTTAGAAATAACCTCATCATTTGCCCAAACATCTTCATATGCTTATTCAACTACAATACTAAGTGGTTCATCCTCCGATGCTAGGAACGAATTAGTAACTAAGATTAGTGGTTCATCAATAGCACCAATATCTTCGTTAAGTAGTTCACTAACAACAACTGACCAAGCAATAAGCTTATCAGTAGCAACGTTAAGTGGATCGGCATCAACGTCTAGAAATGCTATAGTAGCAAGTATTAGTGGTTCATCAACCACACCTATATCCGCGTTAAGTTCGTCTGCATCAACGTCTAGAAATGCTATAGTAGCAAGTATTAGTGGTTCATCGATAGCACTAAGTTCATCGTTAACAACAACTGATCAAGCAATAAGCACTTCTGTAGCGACCTTAAGTGGGTCGGCTTCGGACGCTAGAAATAACATAACAAACGTATTAAGTTCATCCTACGCTTTAACAGCATCATACGCCCTAAACGTACCCACTACATCTTCATATGCTATAACATCATCTTATGCTATATCATCATCACATGAGGTTACTCATGAAATTAGTTCATCATATTCACAAACATCCTCTTATTCTGTAACTGCATCATACGCCTTGAATGGGGGTAGTGGCTCAAATCCTTCTATAGGAAGTGTTGGGTACAATACATTAGATAATTCATTCAAAACAAGAGCATCTAATGTAATATTATCATCAGGTACAACATCAGCAATTATTGATTTTGATTCAAGTGCTGTTTTTGAAATAACAACCCCAACTGATACTACAGCTACAACATTAAATTTTGATAATGCAAAAATAGGTATGAGTAAAATGGTATTGATTGTCAATCAAGGAACAGCAGGAAGCGGTGCAATTACTCTCGGACAAACAGTAGGTACAGGAACCTTTATAAGATCCTCATCTGATGATATCGTAAGAACTGCATCAATCACAAATTACTTACAAATAACTTGTATCGGAGAATCAGGAGATGACAGAACATTTATTTATACAGTAGGAACAGCTCAATAATATGTTTTTATTAAGAAATATACACGTAGAACAAACTGTGGTCCCATCCGCTTTTACTTCAACCTTAGACTTTACTTCGGTGACAGGTACAGGATGGGTATTAAAAAATGGGAATGCAGGCTCACCAAGTTCGACTATTCCATCAAAAATATACACAGTAGGTCCTCAAAGTGTAGGATATGATTATGGTAATGTTTTTTTATGGTTAGAGTCTACAACAGGCTTTCCTTTCGATACTATTTATGGTGCAGGTAACCAAGCACCAGTTTATTGTACTACAAATGGTGTAACCACTAATCGAGCTATAGCATATGGTGGACGTATACGATTACAAATAGGTTTTAATAACCAAGGAAGTACCAATACAACAATGTTATACCAAGGGAGCGTTAACCCTCCTACATCATAACTACTAAATGATTCTATAATATTTATAATAAAACATACATATGAACATTCCTATCTGGCCTGGCTCATCATCATTCGATCCTAAATCAAACCCAACACCGTATGGGTATTATGACGATGATTATGACTTCCAAACATCAGCAGATCAGTTTGCTAGATTTGCAGCACAAAACCTAGGATATCCCATAGTTGATGTTGAACTTCAAGATATTAACTTCTACAACGCTCTAGAAAGAGCTACAACGGTTTATGGTAACGAAGTATTTGCGTTTAAGATTAGAGATAATCAACTATCAATAGAAGGTGGTGATGCTCAAGTCGACTTATCTAATGCTGTAGTAACTCCATCTATGGCTGGTACTATTAGAATCGCTCAACAATATGGTTCTGAAGCAGGATCTGGTGGTAATATAACTTACCATACAGGTAGTATAGTGATGGAAGCTAATACACAAGATTATGATTTAAATGCTTGGGCTAAGTCTCAAGGATTAGATAAAAAAGGTGGTATAGAGGTAAAAAGAGTATTTTACGAAGCACCACCAGCAATAACACAATATTATGATCCATACTCAGGTACTGGATTTGGGTTTCAAGCAATGTTTAACTCATTTGGGTTTGCTTCAATGTCGCCAGCAACTAACTATTTAATGATGCCTTTATCGTTTGATTTACAAACAATACAAGCAATTGAAATGAATGAGCAAGTTAGAAGATCTAACTATTCGTTTGAGTTAATAAATAATAAGCTTAGAATTTTTCCTATCCCCACAGCAGACTCAATGATACGTTTCGAATATATCATAAAAAATGATAGAATGGCTACCTCCGAAGCAGAAGCAGGAGATACAGTAGCTAATAGAATAACATCAGTTGCTGACTCACCATATAAAAATCCTATATTCTCACGTATAAACTCTGTAGGTAGAGAATGGATTCAAGAATATGCTTTAGCTTTAGTTAAACAAGTATTAGGTAATATTAGAGGTAAATATGCTAACCTACCAATACCAGGAGCAGAAATAACCCTAAATGGTTCAGAACTAATATCTCAAGGTACAGCAGAGAAAGATGAGTTAATAGTAAGATTAAGAGAATACTTAGATAGTACATCTAGACAAGCATTATTAGAAAGAAAGGCAGCAGAAGGACAGTTCGTTAAAGATGATTTGTCTCAAGTTCCATACACAATCTACGTAGCATAAAACATAAATAACATATGTGCGCATTATTCGCAGGTCAAAGAGACGTATCCCTAATAAGAAATCTTAATAGGGAGATAATGGGTGATATAATCACTCAACAAGCAGCATTCTATAGATACAAGACTGAGGAAACTAAAGTCAATATGTATGGAGAAGCAGCAGGTGAAAAGTTCTTCGATGGTCCATTCTTATTCAACTGTCTTATTAGTAGACAAGATCAAGAGTTCCCTGAAAGTGAACTTGGTGTAAACTTTAATCAAGGTATGACGTTTGCATTTTTTAGAGACGATTTAGTTGATTCTATGTATGTACCTGAAGTTGGTGATATAGTATTATATCAAGAAGGATATCATGAAATCGATAATCTAACTGCTAACCAATATTTTGGAGGTAAAAACCCAGCATACCCAAATAACCAAAACCCACTAAATCCGGGATTAGAGAAGTTTGGTTCTAGTATATCGATTATAGCATCTACTCACTACGTTCCTTCTGACAAGTTAAATATTTCACCTTACGCCGAACGCATGTAATATGGGAAACAACAGCAACACGGGTTTAACCCCATCGCAAATATTCGAACGATCTTATAATGCCGCTCAAGGTAGAACACCTGCTATACCTAACGTACCTGTATCAAAACGAAACCTAAAACCTCGTCCTAAAACACAGGTTGAGTTATCTAGAGATGATCAAGAACCTTATGATTTAACTAATCTAGGTAATCCAAATCAGGCACCTAATAACAACGAACAACAAACGGGTATTGATTTTAATAGATCATCTAAACTATCAGTTAAAAACGATGCGACTAAACCCTTTAAAGTTGGTTTACAAGACGTTGATGAAGCAGTATTTTATTATTTTAACAACGTAATACAACCTTTTGTTTATCAAAACGGAGGACGTTTACCTGTACCTGTAATATATGCTTCACCTGAACGATGGAAATCAGCTCAAAAGGATGGTTACTATAGAGATAAAGGTGGTGCTATTATGTTACCACTAATCGTAGCACAACGTAACTCAATAGAAAAAGATAGATCAGTTACAGCTAAAATAGATTCAAACAGCCCCCATCTATATTATAGCCTAAATAAGGGATACAATAGTAAAAACTCATACAATAACTTTGATTTACTAAATAATCGTAAACCAGTTCAACAAACACAAGCTATTGTAGTTGGTGATTATGTAACTGTAGATTATAGCTGTATTATGCAGACGTATTATATGGAACAACTAAACGCTTTAGTTGAAGCTATGGAATACTCATCAGACTCATATTGGGGTGATCCAGAACGATTTAAGTTTAGATGTTATATCGATTCGTTTCAAACCGAAGCACAACTAACAGATGGTCAAGAACGATTAGTTAGAGGAACATTTAATATTAGATTAAAAGGTCAGTTAATACCTGAGGTATTACAAAAAGATGTTTCTGCTTTAAAAGCATATAACTCTAGTGCTCAAGTAGTAATAACACAAGAGACGGTACATGGGTTTGATTGCGACGGAAACGTTATTATATTATAGGATAATCACTAAATAAATAAAATGGAAGATAAGTTATTAGAAAAAGAAGAGTTACAAACACTAAAAGATTTTAGAATCAAAGAAGAAAACATCATACTATCCTTCGGACAGTTAGCATACCAAAGAGTACAACTAGATGAACAAGAAGATGATCTTTTAGATTTTAAGAAAAAGTTTGACAAAGAACGTTCCACTTTCGCATCAACCCTCACTACAAAATACGGGAATGGGACAATAAATATAGAAACTGGCAAGATAACGCCAACAGAATAGGTTTTTGAGAAAGGTTTTAGTATTTATAACAAACGAATAATACTAATAAACACATAAAATGGCAGAAACATTATTATCACCTGGAGTACTTGCAAGAGAAAATGACTCATCACAAGTATCACAAGGACCAGTAACCGTTGGTGCCGCTATTATTGGACCAGCTGTTAAAGGACCTGTAGAAATCCCAACTACCGTTACTTCATATTCACAGTATAAGTCAATATTTGGTGGGGCTGTAACAAGTGGCTCAGATAGCTACAACTATTTAACGGGAGTTTCCGTTTACAACTATTTCCAAAACGGAGGTGAATCAGTATTAGTTACTAGAGTAACTAGTGGTTCTTTCAGTTCTGCAGAATCAACATCTGTTATCAACTCTGATACATCTAGTTCTTTTACACTAGAAACACTATCTGAAGGAGATATCATGAACAACTCAGGTTCTCAATCACAAGGAGCTTTAACGTTAGGTACAGCGGATAATATTCGCTGGGAAATAGCGTCAGTTAACCCACAATCAGGACAGTTTAGTTTATTAGTTCGTAGAGGAAACGATAACAACAGAGACAAAACAATATTAGAAACTTGGACAAACCTATCTTTAGATCCAAAAGCTGAAAACTACATCGAATCAGTAATAGGTAACTCTAAAAAGGTAGTGATGAACGATGGTGGAGATTATTATATCCAAAACCAAGGTACATTCCGTAATAAATCAAGTTACATCAGAGTTAAAAGTGTATCAACAAAAACTCCTGATTATTTCGATAATAACGGAACAGCTAAATCAGCTTTCACAGCATCTTTACCTATAGTAGGTTCAGGTTCGTTTACAAACGCAGTTGGAGCATTTTTCAACACAGCAAGTGCTGCAAACTTTAACGAAAACGTATCAACAGCAGATATCCAAGGATTAACAGCTGGAGATTATACAACAGCGGTTCAGTTGATGTCTAATAAAGATGAATACATTTATAACTCAATATCTGTACCTGGAGTTACATCACAAAACGGTGCTGCTATTGTTTCATCAGTAGCTAATAACTCAGTAAATAGAGGAGACAATATCTCAATCGTAGATTTAGTTAACTACGGAGCAAACGTTGGTACAGTGACTACACAAGCAGCTGCTTTCGATTCTAGTTACGCTACTGCGTACTGGCCATGGTGTCAAACTATTGACCCAGAAACGGGGAAACAAGTTTGGGTACCTGCATCAGTTATGATTCCAGGAGTATATGCTTATACAGACGCATCAGCAGACGCATGGTTTGCACCTGCAGGTTTAACAAGAGGAGCTTTAGGAACTGTTATTAGAGCAGAACGTAAACTACCTTCATCTACAAGAGATACACTATACGAAGCAAACGTAAATCCAATCGCTACTTTCCCACAAAGTGGAGTTGTAGTATTTGGACAGAAAACACTTCAAAAACGTGCATCAGCTTTAGATAGAGTAAACGTTCGTAGATTATTAATAGCTGTTAAAACATATGTTTCTCAAATAGCAGATACTTTAGTATTCGAACAAAACTCAGCATCAACAAGAAATAACTTCTTAACACAAGTTAATCCATACCTAGAATCAGTACAACAACGTCAAGGTTTATATGCGTTTAAGACAGTGATGGATGAGTCTAATAACGGACCAGATGTAGTAGATAGAAACCAACTAGTTGGTCAAATCTTCTTACAACCAACCAAAACGGCTGAGTTCGTATTGTTAGATTTCAATGTTACACCAACTGGAGCTACTTTCGAATAAAAAACAAAGAGACTAAATATTTATAATAAAATAAAAACACAAAATGGCGATACTCGATACTAACGAAATGTTCTTCACGGCCTTTGAACCGAAACAACAGAACAGGTACATGATGCTGATTGACGGTTTTCCATCTTACATGATTAAAGGAGTAAGTGCGATCCAAATGAGTCAAGAAGTAATAACTCTTAACCATGTCAACACAAGAAGAAACCTTAAAGGAAAAACTGTATGGCAACCAGTAACGTTTACGTTATATGATGCAATCACACCTTCAGGAGCACAATCTATTATGGAATGGGTTCGTCTACATCACGAAAGTGTAACAGGAAGAGATGGGTACAGTGATTTCTACAAGAAAGATTTAACTTTCAATGTATTAGGACCTGTTGGAGATGTCGTTTCTGAGTGGATCTTAAAAGGTGCAATGATTTCTAACGCAGACTTTGGTGAGTACGGATTCGATAACGAATCAACTGCTCAACAAATCACTATGACGTGTGAGATTGATTACGCAGTATTGAACTTCTAAGAAGAAATACAAATATTTTATAAAAGAGGGTTGGCTTATGTCAACCCCTTTTGTATGTTATTATGTATAATAAAAACGTTACAACAAATCAAGATTATGGCAGAGTTTAATTTCCCAACCGAAACAGTAATGCTACCCTCAAAAGGTCATTTTTATGCTGAAGATTCACCTTTAGCAGCTGGAGAAGTTGAAATCAAGTATATGACTGCTCGTGAGGAGGATATACTAACAAATCAAAACTATATCACAAACGGTACAGTTTTAGACAAACTATTAGAATCACTTATAGTGTCACCAAAGTTTACCGTAGATGACTTATTATTAGGCGATAAAAACGCACTACTAATAGCTGCTCGTGTACTTGGGTACGGTGCTGAATATCCCGTTAGAATAGCCGGAGTAGATGATGTAGTAAATCTATCAGAACTAGGTAACATCGATATAGATTTCGATAACCTACCAAAAGGTAAAAACGAGTTTGAGTTTAGATTACCAAAAGCAGATACAGTTATTAAGTTTAAACTTTTAACAGGTAAAGACGAAAAACGTATTGAAAAAGATATTGAAGGGATAAAGAAAATCAGACCTGATTCATCACCCGCTATTTCAACTAGATTAAAAACCATTATAACTGCCGTAGAAGGAGACGGTGCTGCCAAGTCAGTTGGCGAATTTGTAGATAACTTTATGTTAGCTATGGATTCACGTGCATTCAGGAAACACTATAAAACGTGTATGCCTGATGTAGACATGACCTTTCGTAGCTCAGCAGGAATCGATAGGGAAATCCCCATTGGACTCAGCTTTTTTTGGCCTGACTCCGACTTATAGAGCTGGTTTATTTAGACAAATCCACGAAATAATATTTCACGGTAACGGAGGCTATAACTATAGTACTTTATACAATATGCCTGTTTGGCTACGTAATACGACTTTTAAGTTAATAAACGAACATTACGAAAAACAAAACGATGCTAACGAACAAGCATCTAAGGCTAATAGTACTACAAAACAAACGTTAGTAGGTGAGGATGGTAAAGTAAACGTTCAGGACTTTAAGGCAGCTTCTCAACAATATACTAAAACAAGTTATAAGTAGTAATATTTATAATAAAACACCCTTACTTTGGCTACACCCACACAACAGGAACTAGATCAGATCAACTCCTTACTTAATGACATACAACGAAAGTATGATCAGTTAGGTAAGGAAAATCCATTTAAAGGCTTTGATACAAAAGGTATTAAGGATGCTAATGCTTCCATTAAACAGTTAGACGCAGGTTTAAAAGGAGTTAGTTCTGAGGTAAGAGATATTAATGATGCGTTTTCAAATACTTTCCAATCCCTTCAAAGTATAGTTGGTGAGTTAACTAATGGTAAAGCAGCAACCAATAAAATAGTTAATTCTACTAAAGCATTAGAAAGTGTAAGTAGTCAAATTTTATCTCAAAGAGATAGAGGAATAAAGTTGGATTCAAAGGAACTTATGTCTATGCAAAAAAAAGCAGATATAAGTTTTGAAAACCTAAAACAACAATCAGTTCAAGTTGCTAAACAACTAGTTGATGATAAGCAAAGAAATAAGGCAGCAAATAACATTGTTAAGGAATATAAGGGTAGAAAAGATCTAGATAAGGAAAATCAGGCACGATTAGATGAGGCTTTAGCTACTCAAAAAGAGACAGGAAAAGCTATTAAGAAAAATAATACCGTTCTAAAAAATGTTAATGAAATAACTAAAGATGGATCGGATTTCCAAAAAACTATTAATGGTGGTTTAAAACAAGAAATTTTAGACAGAAAGAAAATTGAGGGTTCTGTTGGAATCACTGGTGGTCTTTTATCCTCACTTTCTAAAGTAACAGGTATAACTGGTATATTTGATATTGATAAAATCAAATCAGATGCTGAGGAGGTAGCTCAAGAAGCTATAGATGCATTTAGACAAACTCAAGATTATATAGATCAAGAAGGAGAACTAAGTCTGAAGTTAGAAAATGCTACAACCGATTTAGAAAAATTAAAAAATTCAACACTTTTATCTAAAGAAGAAATAGAGGATTTAAACGATTCACTAACCCAATTTGAAAACCAACGTAAAGATTTTAAAGCTACGGGTGATGGTAAAGCAGATACAGCTAGGTTAAATTTTTTAAATAATGAAATCCAAGAAACCAAGGATAGGTTAGAAGAGGGAGATGAATCTATTATACAAGTAAAAATAGAGGGAGTTGAAAAATCTATAGATAAATCCAAAAAAGGTTTAGAAGATCTAAATGATAAAGCAAGGTCTGAGGCTAACTCTATGGACACCCAATTTAAAATATTGGGTAATACAATGGGTTCAGTATTTGAGGGAGCCTTTAATGCCATAAAATCACCAGAAGCTATATTTACCGCTCTTGTAATGGCAGCGGGTGAAGTAAATGCACAAGTAGTTGATCTATCT
>Ga0209092_10001500_pt1 | contig 22609 bp, 20 predicted proteins | sample FraStrMetagenome_FD_187446 | JGI IMG/M metagenome (GOLD analysis project Ga0209092, IMG submission 187446) | Marine eukaryotic phytoplankton communities from Arctic Ocean - Fram Strait ARC3M Metagenome (SPAdes) (version 2) | ecosystem: Environmental > Aquatic > Marine > Oceanic | place: Fram... | reverse complement strand
GCCAATAATCAAACAAAATCTAGTTGGAAATAATTAAAAATTGATATTTTTTCATATATGTACTATCTATGGACGTCTCGACTTGCTTTTCTTTTTGGTTCTTGTATTGGATTTCTTTTTAGTATCTGCATTTGATACACACCCAAAACCTCCCCTTGTTCTCCTTTTTATTTCGTTGCTCACGTTTGACATTGAATGAATTTTGAAGGGTGTTATGTTATCCAATGTTTTTACAAGTAACAATTGTCCTTTTGTTCCTGCATTTTCCGCTAATTGGTACAGATCTAATACCAATTCAGTATTTTCCTGAATAATTTTGTGGTGTAAGGGAATATTCCAAATCATTTTTTTATCATTTCGATTCATTCCCTTTTCTTCTTGAGATGTGTGAATGATTGCATATCCGAATTTTTCATAAAACTTTAAAGCATTTTTGTTCTCTTTTTCCACATGCAGAAATACAGCCTTTCCGCCTTTGTCATCTTTGCATATTTTTTCCATTTCCATAATCATCGATTTTCCAATACCTCTGCGACGATGTGCTTGAGAGGTTACTACATCTGTAACATACCATAATTGGTTTTTGTTTAGTATAGTTTGGGTTGTGGAAGACAATGGTGAAATTGTTTTCAATGTATTTTTAAATTCCACAGGACTTAATTCCGCGGCTCCTACAGTTACAATATCAGATTCAGATTGGACACATGCTAACAAGGCAACAGCTCCATCGTTCGATCGCTCTTGAAATATTTCATTGGTTGCCATACGAAATGCATGTCTTGATGGAGTTCTCATATTATCTGTGTCGTTTGAATGATTGGTATTTATCCATTCGTCATATCGAAGATCTCCTAATGCACAAATTTCTTCAGGAGTAGAGACTTTTGTAATGGTGATTTTGTTACTCCGTGTCTTGGGTGATGCTTTCAATGGTATTTCATCGATGTCAATTTTTACAGAAAGTGGATTAAAATTTCGAAGTGTGCTTCTTGGAGACAAAAATTGAAATGCTTGACCTGTTTTGATGCATGACATCACGGCAAATAAAGTGGACAGAAAATTGAAACAATGAATCCGTTTACATTGATTAGCACCTTTGGTATTTGGAACAATAAGAGCCATTTTGAAGGTTCTTTTTGTGATGTTTGGTGGAAAAAATAAGACTGAAAATTTATCATCATGCAGTGCCATGCGTGCCATCAAAAAAAAAAAGATACGACGTAGGTTTAGATACGAGATGACATTTTTAAGTTGATTTCAACACAAGCCACAGCTTCTTTTTGTGACGTGCTGATTACATAATTTTTGCGTGAGTTTATATATGTCCACAATGGACAGTGAAGTTAAGAATGAGTGGAATCATGACATGAAAGAAGACCCTATAGATGTGGATATGCAACATCAAAACTATTACAATTCTCATTTTACACTATCGGAACTGGATCCAGCAAAGTTGAGTGTTGAAAATAAGACGGATACTCGAGATGGGCCGGATCAAAATAACTCCAATGAACAAAATCAAGGACGAAAAGAACCTGTACGACATCCAAGCACATTGCAAGAGGGTAGAATTGTGTATCCAATAGAGTTTGATATTTTTGATGAGGAATCGGATACATTGCAGAAAAATTTGGGTAAACCTGTCATTCAAGCATTCCAGGTGGATATCCCCAAATCGTCAGGAGGAAAACTCCATGCCCAATTTGGATCTCAATTCGTTATTCATAAGGATAAAAAAATAGGGGCATCTTCCAACCATTTGAAACTTGGGTATGATATTACGAAACGAGTAAATGTAGATTGTTTTATGGAAACGGGTCCAAGATCAAAGGTAAAATACACTTGTCTTTATCGGAACAATCAAATTCATCGTTGATTCTATTTTTAATATTGCAAATTAACCTTGTATCCTAAATCTTATTAGGTCTCTATTGAGCCATATTATCAGAGCAGAGACAAACAGACACTTATTTCATGTCATTTTAATGTACCCACCTATCACAACTCTACCACAATGAAACCTCAAACAATATTTTCTCCTAACAAAATCAATTCCTCCTTACAAGTTCAACATTTTTTTTCAAAACGAAATATTCTGGGAAATATGACTATAGGGGACGCATTTCAGCAACAATATTCTCATCTTGCCATCTCAAATGTGAACCATCATAAAAGTCACAATTCAACTTTCTTTTCCATGCCAGAATGGACAATCAATCTCTACGTGGGAAAATATTACTCACCTCCATGGAAATCATTTTTTAATGTTGAAAATAGTGTTAGAAGTTTCAAAAGTGAATCCACCATCATGAAAAAAATCTCCATACCTATGCTACCATCACCTCTTCTTTCTTTCTCCACTCTGCATACACTTTCATCTCCATCCATATCATCTCAATCCACTCGAAAGGCTCGATTGGAATGGGGAATCAATCCTAACTCACGGAAACTCTACTGGGAAGCACTTCTATCCCATATCTATTCAAAACAATATCATTTTTCAATCGGAATACGTCATGTCACATTCCAAGGTCTGACTTGGTTATTTCATTATCAATATGGAAGTTTATCTTTTTCCGTCCCAATTCATCTTTGTTCTGCTATCTCTAAACATACACCCTATCCTTGGAAAATTTGCATCATGGGATTCCTTACAACCTACTTAGAATATCTATTTGTAAGGATTTGGGATAGAATATCGGGAATTGAGGATGCTAATTTCCTCACCCCAGAGGAAGCACAATTACGAAAGGAAGAATCTTTACTATTTTTAGAGAAAGCCAAACAAGATGCAGAAAAACAAGTATTGCTAATGAAACGACAGGCGAAATCTAAAACCCGTATAGAAAAAGAAAAACAGGGTCTAATTATAGTAAAAGGATATTATGGTATTACATCATCCCCCTCAAATCAAGATATCAAGGAAGAAGATCTGACAAATGGATTGGATGTTACGATTCAATTGCAATTCTGGGTTCATCAATCTAAATTAATTTTACCGGCTACCTCCAAAGCTCAGATGTTGGGTTTTTATGATGTAACTCAAGAGTTTTTAGAATTATCAGAAAATGAAGTCAAAAAGGATGATTTGGTTTCCGAAGCAGAGGGTACCACAACGCCATGGTATAATAAACTTTGGAAAGGCATACAAGCCAAGAGTAGGGATCTCGTCAAAGAAAATGATGTGCATTCATCCAAGAGCAAGGCTATCTTGTTTGTAAGGTATCAAATGGGTGGAGTTGTATATGAACAAGTCATACAAGATGATGAACCTTTGACTCTTCCGTGTTCAAATTCAAAAGTAATGGAAAAGTAAGGAGATTAAGAACTCTAAAGCATCCTTACCATAAACGAAACCTTAACAATATTTCTTGATTAATTTAATGATTAGCCTTATTTCGATACATTAGTTTCGTCGACGACGTTTCTTAAATTCTCCTGGCAGCTGACGTTGAGTGGCCCATCCTTTACTCTTATCTCCTCTTGCACCCACGTCCTTCGAAGAAACTTTTTGAGCATTACAAAATATATCATTTACTTCCTGTTCTTCCTCAACAGCAAAGAAATCGTCTTCTGAATCTGAAGAATCGTTCGTAATTTCAGTAGAAGGAGGAGGTGGGTTGTTTGTGCTCACGGTCGCTTTTCCATCATTACTTTCACTATCACTTTCACCGTCTGATTTATTGCTATCATCGCTGCTACTACCACTATCGCTGTCGCTGTCGTCGTCACTATCACTACTCTCGTTCTTGTTTTTATTTGTGTTTGTATGAGCTCCCTCCAAATGCGAATGTACATTCAAATTAGAATCTGAGTCTGAGTCTGAAGAGTCAGATTGAGAGTTTTCATCCTTCGATTGTTCTTCTTCATCTAATATTTTATCCACTACATCTGCATGTTCCATAATATTCGAATTCTGAAACATTTTGGAGTCAAATCGTGAATCGGAGGATGCTTTACTACTTGCCAAATCATTTGATTCAGTGCCGATCGTTGATGACTTTTTCGAGGACGACTTTTTGGAATGGTGTTTCTTTGATTGCGTTGCCTGGCTTTGTTTCGTTGGAACCTTACTTTCATTTCCACTTTGTTGACTGTTGTCGAATAGAGATGGAGCATCGTACTTTCCAAAGCTTATTCCATGTTGTTTTTCAATGCGACTACAAATAATGTCCCTTCGTTTCAGAGTTTTCGGATCGTATGCAACACGATTTGTTCCTTGTGAAAAAATTGCGATGTATTTTTGATCATTGGGAAAATATTGAATAAAGTTTAAATCATCCGATATTCGTTGTAATTCCTCCCTCGCAATCTTTTCAAGATTTTTGTCAGATGTGGAACGGGATTGTCCAAGTTGACTTTTCATTTTCTTTTGCATCCGTAAGAGTTTTTTCTTATCAAAGAATTTGAATTTGTGGTATCTTTTTATTAGGAAATGAAGGAACAAAATTGAGCCCCTAATAAAATGTAAAAAAAAAAAAAACAGTACCGTTAACATAAACACATGAAACTTACTTCATGGCATTAGATCTTTCTTTTTCAATCTGTCCTTTTTCTTGTATCTGATCTTCCAGTTCTTTTATTTTCACTTGCAAAGCTTCTCTTGCAGACGATTTTTTCTCGGAATCATCGCCCTCATCTCGGAAAAGTTTCGAGAGGAGGCGTTTTTTTCCCCGAAGTTGATTTTTCAAAGATGCACCACTTGTAGAATTTTCAGATTTTCCCTTTCGCCAAGGCTTAAATTTCTTATCCAGATGATGCTTTTTGATGCTTGCTTTCTTTCTTGGATTAGGCGCCATTTTTTAATCCAATGTTGGATTGAGATGTTGTTGTTCTTTTTGCTCAGACCCCAGACGATAAAATGAATTGGGTGGACTTATAAGAAGTACGTAATCGACAGTATGTCTCGTAGAAAGATTATTTGAATTGGAAAAAAATTATCTTTTTTTGCATTTTGTCAACTAAGATGAATGGACGGCGGTGTGCGGCTGGGGGCGGATCCCAAAACACCCCTAAGTATCTAGGGGCACGAATTGGATTTTTCGTTGGAGAAATTAACCTAACTTTTCCTAAAAGCCAAAAGTGGATAATAATACACTGCTGGTAGGTCATAATTAGATTAAATATGCAGACCACGGTAGAATCCAATTCAACAGTAGCAGTCATCATATATTATAAAGCAGATAGTAGATATCCTGTTGCTACTACCTACTATTTGAGATAAATTGAAGATAAGCTCAATCAAAAACCTAATACGGTACAATCGCAGAAGAAACTAGGAGCAAAATGCTTATCAAGCCCATCACTAATTAGACTCTAAAATATATCATTCTAATAGAGAAATCCTAATCTTTTTTATTCATATGCAAAAAATAAAAGTATTAGATTAGAATTAAAGAGCAATTTATAGCGTAGTGCTCACGGCATAACGGAAGTTAGATCATAATCATACTAGATGCCTTTGCAACTATGTCATTGAATCAAATTTCTAACATCTGTGAAGGTTACAAAATTTCCCCTGAAGTAACTTTATAAATTTCACTTGGAATATCCCCAACATCCCAATATTTAAACATTGCTTACGCTTTTTCACACTACCTTGTCCTCGGTGTTGATGTTCTTCCATATCTATGATGTGTTGCACTAGCAGGTTTTAGAATCTGGAATGAACACATGAGAGAGTCATCTACAGTCATCATAGCACCGGCATTGTCAAATTCTCCGCAGTAATTTGGAGCAGAAAAGACTGTCACAAGTTCTCTTCCTGCAAAAAATTCATAACCATCTTCTACAACTTGGTGAGCACGAACGACCAAGTCAAGATCGTGACGACGTAGGAATTGACGGACTACATCACCACCAAATGTGAATGAAACTCCACGATCATTTTCACCCCAACCCTAATTTTTGTGAGTCAAAGACATATTAGCACAACCAACCATCATATTCAAAACAAAATCTCTACCATTTAACTTACCGAGATTGAAGGATCAGGATCCGCCCAAAGAATATCGCAAAGCAAGCCAGTATCAGGAACATCACAGGGCCTTGCAATATTAGCGATTTGTTCCATTTGACTTAGTTCTGGACTGAGGCCTCCATGCATACAAATGATTTTATCGTCAATGACAGCACAGCAGGGAAGACAGTTGAATGTGTTGCAAAATTGTTTCCATAGTTTGACTGAATACCGACGACGGCACTCATCATAAAAACCGTAAATACGATTGATTCCAGCGCATTCATGATTTCCTCGAAGTATGAAGAAGTTTTCTGGATATTTTATTTTATATGCAAAAAGAAGACAGACTACTTCCACTGATTGTTTTCCTCGATCGACATAATCTCCAAGGAATAGATAATTTGCCTTTTTATCATCATGTAGGATTGCGTTAGCGAGGCGTAAATATACGTGCGTGTTGGAAGGCATTTTGAATGAGGTATTTCCACAATGAAAAAGTCGATGACACAAATGGAACTTCTACAAATCAGAATCCTCTCTCTTCAACTTACCTCAGGTGGAAAACCACCGTATTCAAACAAACGGAGTAGATCAGTATATTGTCCGTGTACATCTCCGCATATTTTAATTGGAGCGCCTAGTTCAAGAAGCATCGGTTGACTAAGCAAAACCTCTCTGGCTTGATTACAAAGGGTAGTAGCATCAGGTACGGTCATTTCGACTGGGGTACCAGGTTTCTTATTTCTTGCTGAGAGCAAGGTGTCGATTATACCATCAATCCAAGACTCATCCGCGGCGTTTTGACCACTTGATTGACGTAGCATAATTACTTTGTCTTGGAAATTGTGGAAAGAATTTTTGGTGTGGAGGTGATCCTGTTGGGAACAGTAATTTGATGATACTACAGCGTATTCCGATGCAAGAAAGGCGATTCGATGAAGGAGAACTTGAGTGGGCCAAAAGGAACGAATGGATAGGCGGAATGGCCTTAGTAGAAATCTCCGTAAAAGAATAAATTTAGCTACACTTGCTAATTAATTCGAGTAACATAGGAATGCTATGTTCAACACGTTTGCTCACCGCATACAATCTTGAGGCGGAAATATGGACCAAAGTTTAAAATTCTATTTACGACTTATTTTGGCTAAAACACAATGGAGACTAAATATTACATAGAAGATTTAACAGAAACCAGAACTTATTTAAAAAATTGATTAACCCTTATTCCAACGGGCATGAATGATACTGTATTTGAAGGCATAAATAATGTTATCAAGAGAAACTACGTATCATACGACCGGAAACGTGAAAGGTGCTTTTTGAGTAAGTGAAAGCATTTTTTTGTTCGCTTTTTCTTTCCCAAACTTACCTTGGTTTTTTCACACGCACTCGATTTTATGTGTTTGTTGAGGACTACTTATGAACTGATTCTGAAAATGATGAAAATGGCGAAAATTCGAAAAATCCTGCAATAGAAGTTGAAACTAGTCTACCGTACCAAGGTTAAGCTGAGTATACCATGATAAACCACAGCAGCTCCCGAATCTTTCATTTCAGCTTAAAAAGACTTTTGTTCGAAAATAGACAGTTTGAAACTAGTCCACCTATATAGGGTCTCCAGAGTCCATAGATGGACTAGTGAGAAACGAAACTAGAGAGTGAGAATGTAATTTTTAATATCCCTTTGAATAAAACAAACAATGTATACATATACGGGCCAGCAAGTGCCAAAAGTACTCTGCAAATAAAAGTTCTAACAATGATAGCAATAATTGTAGTCTCTTGTACTTTTTGATGATTGACTTCAAAGAATGAGGAAGTTGATATTTGAAGAAAAAATGTTACTCGTTGTGACAATTTCTGGTTTTGCATAAGCATGAATTTTAAGTTCAATCTCTTACACTGTTTCATTCATTGCATATGATTGTTTTGAAATTCAGCATATAATGACGGCAGTGACCAAAAATAGGTACGAATGTCATCAATACGAATCTAATCTATTTGGTCCTTTTATCGAATTTGTTTGAAAGGCATGCCTTCTTTGATTCATTTCCCTTTTTTGGGAAAGGTATCTTTTCGCTTCTCGAAAAAAGATCTACACGTGGTATAGGTCCTCAAAACCACACAGCCAAAAGGAAGGACAAATTTGTTAGATGCCTCGTCATCACGATTTTGCAACTTCCTAATAATAATGATATATTACTGCATTCTACATACCTACGGAGATTGAATACAAAATCTATGGATATGATGTAACATGAGATCAGCTTGCAGATAAACACAAGGTTTGTAACGTCATTCAATGAAATTCCTAAATTAAAAGTTTACAACAAACTGCTCCTGCCTTGTGGTGTGTCAAAAAAAATCTCATAAAGGAAACGGCAAGACAGGATTCTCCTCACTCTATCTAGCTCAAGCAATTATTTTCCAAAATGTTGTCCATCACCCGCCATATGAGCACTTCTAAGGTCGCATTTGCATCTATGAAGAGAATGATGTCCACAATCCCTGAAACTATGCGGGTAAGCATTTTCGTTCCTTATAACATTGTACATTATTACATTTTTTTAATGAATTGTATTTTCATATTTCACACCTTCATAAACAGGCAGCAGTAGTTAGGGAGGCAGGAGATGCTCATGCGCTTAAAACCGAAAGTGATTTTCCCACTCCTAAATTAGGAGCGGGTCAAGTCATTGTCAAAAATGAATTCGCTGGAATTAACTTTATCGATACCTACCATCGCAAAGGACTTTATCCTAGAGATTTTCCTTTCGTAGGAGGACAAGAGGGAGGTGGAACTGTAGCTGCTGTTTCCGATGAAGCTGCTGCGGATGGAATTAAAGTAGGTGATCGTGTAGCATACTCTGTTTTTGGTTCTTATGCTGAATACACAGCTGTTCCTGCTGCGAAGCTATTGCCTGTTCCTGAGGCTGTTGGGATGGACGTAGCTACCTCCTGCGTGGTTCAGGGATTGACTGCACATTATCTTACTACATCAGCACATGCTGATCTTATCCAAGCTGATGAATGGTGTTTGATTCATGGAGTTGGAGGAGGAACTTGTCAATGGGCAGCACAAATGGCAAAGTTGAGAGGATATAAGGTTATTGGAACTTGCTCGAAAGGAAAAGCTGATATTGCTGAATCTTTAGGCTGTGATGAACTCATTGTCCTTGATGAAGTAGAAGGTGCCTCTTATGAAGACTATGAGTCGGTTGATATTGTAAAAAAGGTCATGGAAGTTACTGATGGAAAGGGTGTGAAATGTGTTATTGATGGAATCGGAAAGAGTACAGTAGATATTTCGATTAATTCCCTTTCTCATCGTGGTATTTTCGTTTCATTTGGAAATGCATCCGGTGCTGTTCCTGCATTCCCTGTATTGAGATTAATTGGAAAGTCAGCATATGTGACAAGGCCCAAATTGCTGGATTATACCACTAACAGGGCCGAGTTAGTAGAACGTGCTGATGAAATCTTTGGATGGCTTAAAGATGGAAAATTGAATGTTTCTGTAGACACAACTTTCCCTCTTGATGAAGCCGCTGAAGGACATTTGTATCTTGAAGCAGGAAAGAGTAAAGGAAAAGTTCTTTACAAAATTTAAATCATTAATACATAATTGAGCCTTCCTATCCTTTCATATGGTGATTTAAATTATGTGATGTTCAACTTGATTTTGCATCTGATATATTCAATTTTAAGTTGTGTTATAAAATTCACAGAGATTATTCTCAAAACAAACCGAGTAAAACACAAATTTACATGTATAGCCTTCAAATAAACATTTTCAATGCAGAATATGTTGATTATTGAAAGTTGATACGACAACTGTCAAGAAATAATTAATTAATAAAGCACCATATATGTTCCGTTGACTATTCTATGTAGATCATATCAAACTAATTAATTATAATGGAAACAATCATAACGAAAAAATGAGTGCATTTTGCAGATTTTCATTGATATTTATTGCTTAGATTTAATTGTTCATAGAGCTAAAGTCACAGTATTGATTCTTTGATGCAACTTGTGTTGGATAAAGTGCTATTCATTGCTAAAGTTGATGATAAACATTTTCGATTGTGAAGTAGTAATATTTGGTTCCATCACAACATTTCGCATATATATGCTATTGGTTGATAAAGATTGGGAAACAAATACCAATTCACACTGTTATGTACAAGTGAAAATGTGACCATTTGGAAAGTAGCACTTACAGAGATTATAACATATTCCGTATTCGAAATCCATAGATTTTACTTGATTCAGTTGGTAGATTTTTCGTCAAATGAGGCTGCGTATAGACGAAACCTTTCTTTCGATGGAATGCGTTTGCTGCTTGCTTCAATATCAATGCCTTTGATTCCAAATGGGAAGCTCCCCTTTTTCCTGCTGATTTTCTTCACATTGTTAGCGCCAACAAGCTCATTTGAACATAAGATATCCTCTGGAATTTCTTCAGATGCTTGGAATCGGTATTCCTTCTTCCTCTTACGAATTACTCCAGCTAAATGAAACATGGCTTCGTCATCGAGGTGCAAGTGTTCAAGATTAATCATTGAGTCGAGGTGGTTAGATTTAGAAGATCCAAAAATGACACTAATGTGTTTTCCCATACTCAATGGATACATGGCTGCAACTTGAGAAAGATAACATCCACAGTTCTGTGCTAGTTCCTTAGCAACATCTCGACGACGGTAGTTTTCTGAGTGACAGTAGGCTCTTTGTACACGTTGGATCCTCCACTCATCTGAGCCTTCTACAACAGGTGTGTTGAAAGTGGATGGGTCCACTTCTTCTTCCGGCCACATATCTCCTTTCGCCATGAAGCCTTTCGCAAGTACTTCCCAGCAAATTAGCTCGATATTGTTCTCTTCGTACCATTCTATTTGCTCAACGTTCTCAGGTCCAGAAATACTTTGAGTAGTAGGCCAGACTTCACACTTTGGAATTGCAAGGCTAAATTGAGGAGAATTCCCCGAAGGTGGAACAAGACCATTTTTGAGTGCAAAGTCATGAGCTTTACGAAACCTCTCAAAGCTCCAGTTGCTTACACCCCATGCCTTGGCCTTACCAGAGGACACAATTTCATTTGCCCAAATGACAAATGTCTCCTCAGGAATGCGAATGTCGTCACGATGAAACATGTATAGATCTATTACATCAGTTCTAAGCGCGTCAAGACTAGCATCTACTTCTTTACGAAGACCTTCTTGTGTCAACAAAGGGCGAGTTGGGCTACCGTATTTGTCTTCACCCATTCCACCTTTGGTAATAATGTTGATTTTTTCTCGACTAATACCCCGAGACTCAATCCATTGTCCAAAAATAAGCTCTGATTCTCCAGCACCATAAGTACGAGCCAGATCAAATCTTCTGAATCCTTTTTCATATGCTTCATCTAAAAGTTCAAGAGGGTTCTCAGCTTTGCTTAACGCCGCTGTACCAAATATGATTCTCTTTACATCATTTGAATTCCTCTGCTTCACAACAGCAAAAGCATGTGCTCCACCTATGGGGGAACTGTTGGGTTGAAGCAGAAGGCATACGATAGCAGTGAGGGTGACGAATTGACTTGTATTGCGAGAAAGAAAGCTTCTGGTTCGAGACCCAAATCTACTATTTCTGGCTCTGTGTGAGTCTTCTCTGGTGATATTGTTCGATGGAATGTTAAGTCTTCCATTATGGTGAACACTAAAATTTGTCGAAGGTGATGTAAGGGAAGAAACAGTGCACTTCATTCGTATTTTCGATTGTTGTTCTTGGTTTTATTTGAATAATGAGCATATAAAGATTGTTCTGTTGAAACATCCAATCCAATCGGTGGCGTCATAATCAACCTATGCAAGAATTAAAAGGAAGGACGTATTCATACTTACGTACATATATAGGTATGTGATTCAAGTAGTCAAGTTTACAAAAAAGGATTCTGTATCTAAATAAGACTGTACTAGCTCAAGTACGTACAGATTGACTTCTGATGGATTTTCGTAAGTTTGACATCCTTCATAACATCTTCAGATACTTTTAACGCAGATTGCTTCTATTTTTCCTGCTCAAACCCCAAATAAACAAGTATTTTTTAAGCAGAAGCATGTCAAGTACTTGGAATACATATGGCAATACTTCGATCATGGGCCTAACTAAATTGAAAATCCGTATCAAAAAATCTTTCTTGTCTGTATCAAAAATCAGTGATACTTACTCTTGTTTTCATCATTTGTTTTGTTGTTGACGTAAATATTTTCGTCATTGTCTAGTGGTCGTACATACATATGAATTTGAAGTTAATTTGATAGGTAAGTACTACTCATTTTTTACATTTTTTGTTCAAAAGAAAATAGATCCCAGAGAGATTCCTATAGATTCAAATTCTTATCCTTGGAATAACGAGACGTGGCAAAAATAATTCAAAGGAATCAGCATGAAAATGGGGGATTATGACCAAGACTGAGATGGCAATGTTCCGAAGAAGCTAATTCTTGCCGAATAAAAATAAATGATAAAAAAAGTTGGTTTCAAAAATCATGATCTTCACCTCATTTCTGAATTCACAGTCAAAACCAAGTTCATTTTAGAAAAGATGCATACCGCATAGATTGCATTACATCATTACTTTGTAATTTCTGTACTGTATATCATTAGAAATTTCTAGAGAAGGATAGAGATGGTGCTGTTTCCATTTCATAAATATGATCGCGACAATCGCACGGAGAACGTAACAACTTGTATGATGGAAAAATGCTTCTCATGACCAGATACGATTTTCATGTATCAAAATGGTTTTCGATTGAAATGTTCCAAAAGAAAAGGAATTTCAAAGAAAAATGTGGGAGGAATCTAATTCTAACAAATTGATTCTTTAATCTTTCTTGAAGTTGATTAGTGTGTCGAGATCGATTTGGAAAAACTTCATTCCAGCTCCAACATCTGCAGCAAGCAAATGTTGGCAATCAAAAATTATCATACAAATTTGTTGCGTCATCTCATTATTTTTTCGTCAGATGGTTTCATTGTGTGTAGGAATGCTTAAAATAGAATCACGCGTAGACTTCCAAATTCCTACGCCTTTGATCGGATGAAACTTGATTCGAGAATATCCTCAAAAAGAAAGTTGTTTTGAAAACATAAGCATGCGCTTTATCAATGCTGTATCTTTATGATTCAACAAAATAAAAATAATTATGTACACAGAAAAAATAGGCTGGAAGCAGATGATGGACAGATGGAAAAAATTATCACATGACTATCATCACCAATATTTAGTGTCGGTGAGAATGTACTAATCAATGCAACAAAGAATGAAAAGTAATCCATAGTAGCATCCAAATGTTGTTGACGCTATCTCAGCTAAATTGAGCTTCCTGTGATTTTATGTTTTTTATTCTAATGCTCACACAAAGTATTTTTTTCCATAAATTGGATTCAAATACATCGAATGTCGAAAAGCGGTGCATTCATAACATATTCATAACACGTTCATCTTGTCCATTAATGTATGTCATGTATAATTCACCGAAGTAATGATGATTTCGATTCCAATTTTAATTAATATAGATCTGAACTGAAGAAACTTCTCACTTCTCTCGAAAAAGAAAGGAGGTTTTTATCTTTTTCGTGTTGAAACGCTTTGATTTCGATAACTTTAATCCTCTTTAACTTTAGGTCTTTATTCAACCCTAAAGCTGCTACTTATCATAATTATCATCACTATTTGTTAAATTGCAGCAAGGAAAAAAATAAAAATAAACAGGAATGAAAACGCCAGGAAGAAGAATAATAAAAAGAATAGTGCTGTTGTTACATGGGTTTACCTTTTACTTCCAGCTGCGTCTCAAAAAACCGATAACATGGAAGTATACTATATTCTACGTACATCTAATTGAGTTGCAAAAAAAACGGGAAGCAAGCCATGGACCTCTCATCTGAATTATTGGGTTAACTTTCTTTAGCTGCACTATCTAAATTTTCCTACCTTATCCTACGTACTGTAGATTTTTCAGGAGTGTTTTTAGCTCTGGAGTCCAGCCGTTAGCGTTTCAACATAACTTTACACGTCTACAAATTTGTAAAACAATAACTCAAGATGGTAAGATCATGAATCGTTTAAGGAAAGGCTGCCCCTTCACGGGAGGCGAGCTTGTGCCTGTAAAGGCATTATTCCTTGCGTTTGCTGTTTGATCTAAGGTTGTAACCTTCGCGGAGATGCCAACTAAGCTCAGGACCATTGCAGAGACAGCTTACGAGCGATTTAGTCTCTTCAATTGAGATTCTCTGTGTCTGAAAAATTAGTTCATCAAACGTGGTCAGGACATGACATTAAATACATGCATTACATTGTTGGTGGGTCGTCATTAGATGATTCATAAAAAACTCTGCGAGATATTCGATTTCAAAGTCTGTACGTAAAGGCATTGGACCAGAATGAGAGATAATCAATTGTATGCCTGTACGTCATCTAAATCAATTTCTAACATCCATGTGTAATTTATATTTCAATCTACCTAGGTTAAAGCAAGTAAGAAGGCCTCTGTCAAGTTCGTCATTGACTGCACCCAACCCGTTGACGATAAGGTTCTGGATGTAGCTTCCTTCGAGAAATACCTTCATGATCGTATCAAGATCGACAACAAGACTGGTAACCTCGCTGCCAGCAATGTTTCCATCACCCGTGACAGAACCAAGCTCACCGTAGCTTCTCCCGCTGACCTAAAATTCTCCAAGCGTCAACTTAAGTACCTCTCCAAGAGATACCTCAAGAAGCAACAGTTACGTGATTACCTTCGTGTTGTTGCTGCTAGCAAGAACTCCTATGAGCTCAGGTATTTCAGTATCAGCGCTGGTGATGAAGAGGTTGAGGAAGAGTAGATTTCTTGATCAAATTAAACAAAGTGTTGTCGCATACGCAAATTTAATATTCTGCTGTATTTATAGAATTCATAGTTATTTTTGAGACTCTTTCATGCTACATTCATTTGCACAACATATCATGGAGTGAATAGTATGATCTTGTTCTTCAGTCTTTTCCATAAGTGTGTGTCATTTATTGTGTTTGTAATCTTTGATACTAACTACATTGTTGGTCCGTCTACTGGGTTTTGATGCATTTCATCTTACACTTCTTCAATGTAAACAGGAGATTAATACGAATAAGATGATTATGAAAGTAAACGAAATAACCTATTTAGGACAAAAGGAAAAGAACCCTCTGTATTACACTCAAAATGTTTAATGCACACCTATCCATTACAATGTATTATAATCTATTTTCTTCATTGGAATTCAATAAAAAGAAACACGAAACAACATTGTTATTTTCTTCTTGATATTTATATGCATTTTTAAATAGAAACCAATACATCAAAATCAATCTAGTTCTGGTATCCCTCTTTTCGTAATGAACTTATTACGTGGTTCCATAGATCCACCAACATAATTTCCGGATGGATGCAACGTCATTTGACCTGTTTCGGGAGAAGGCTCGAGGGCTTCTGCTTTGGCATCCTCGACAATTTCCTTCATCAATGCCTCTTGACTCGAGTAGAGAGTTACGGCAAAACTAGAATACGTTATGGCTAGAAACAAACATAGAAATGAGAAGGCTGTTGATGATTTTTGTATCGCGTAGGAACTTAACCATTCCATTTCTGGACCGCCTCGATCTTGTTCCTCTCCTTCTCCATAGGAATAATCACGAATCTGGTTTTATAATATTTGTAGTTTAGTATTATTAGAGATAGAAAAGTAGAAGTGAGTATTCGTAACAACATCATTGTCATTGTTTTATTGAGTAGAAATATATACTCGCAGAGGTTGTAATTCCTAAGTTGTAACATGAAAAAAATACTTACATTGAATTGACCAAACAAGATGGCACAGATAAATAACATATTCGAAAACATTATCAAACTACCAATAAAAGCACCAATCATTGTAGGAGAAGTTTGCACCACTTTTGAAGGAAAACATGTGTAATGTTTTCCGCCAGGCGTCAAAACTCCGAGAACCATAGTTCCAGCAAACCCCAATGCTACAGCACTCATCCCAGTCCAAACATACGAAAATAACATGGCACGACTTGCCACTGAGACAGACGTGTTCTCTTCATTCCATTCATTTTGATTTTGGTTCTCATTTTGATTGTTGTTATTTTGGTTATAATTGTAGTACATGTCGTAGGAAAATTTGCTTTGAAGGGTGATTCCCAGAGTCACAAGATATCCCAGCACGGATAAAAAAACGACGATAGACCATAGTAACGCAAGAAAGGATCGGCGACCTGTCACTGCACAGAGAGCTGCCATTGTGATTTGGTTTTCGGTTCAGAGGTGTGTCGAAAGAAGTATGGGCCATAAAGATTGGTGACAAACAAAAATATTCATATATTACGATGACGATTACTTAGAAAGATAACCATCTTGAAATCCTTTACTTAAGGAACCCTTCCTATACACATATACTGTGTTTGTCATTTTGTGACAATAACGAAGTTTGAATATCCTAAGTAATCCACTTAAAATCAAGTTTTCAAACAATTACACATAAACAATGACCTAATCATTTTTTCGATGAATGAAAAAGGTCTTGCCAACGCCACACTTCATAATGAAGTTTGACAAAAGTATGCCTGCGGCCGTCACATCAATTCCATTTTTTCTTTGAATTAATTTTTTGATGGATTCATAACACGCCAAAGAAATTAAATTTCTTGTTTGTTGGTATTCATGTATTCATTTTCTTAAAAAGGCACTTGCATGTCATGTCCAAATATTTCTTACAACCAAAATATCCATACAGGCAATATTCATTAAAACGTTTTTAGCAACCTAACAACCACAAGGGAATTGTTTCACTTTATAATTTGCACAATTCCTGGCTTGTCAATTAAAGAATCCAACATTGACCTCTGCCAATGAATCATCAACAAGAGTTTCCAACCTTAAAATTGTTGATTCATCGGTAGTGAAAAATCAAGTACTGAAGAAGAAGATGATGTGATTCCAATACTAGCATAATTAGACAAAAATTTATGCTTGCCAGTTGGGATAAGAATACCAGAATGGGTCAGAAAAATAAGAAATCTTATTTATCTCACACTTCTGGTAGGTAACAGAAAAAATTCTCTCTGAATTTTCGCTCTTTCAGCAATCTTGTTGCCAATGTACCATAAATGAAAAATGTTGCATCCTCTAAGGATGATGCGATTAAAGGTGCTATGTCTATTAATCCGAAAATTAGTAGACACAGTACCTTTAGTCCATCAACTCATAATCCCAAAGTAAAGGATGTACAAAGGAGGCGTGATGATACTCCATCAAACAATAAGTGTAAACGTAAATTTCGAGAACAAGAAGTTTTGCAAAAAATTAATATGCTTATGGAATTAAAGAAAACTCATACAGAATTGTCATTCCAAGCTTTTCAAACATTGTACAACCAAATTTCAACATCATCTCATAAAGCTCAGAATAGACAACCAGTTTCTGAGAAAAAGAAGTCTTCTTCTATTTCTCAAAAGAAAAAACCTAAGCCACAACCAACTTTAATAATTTCTCAAGTAGGCGACTTCATAAAAGTGAGCCAACCATATTTTTGAACAAAAAAATCAGGTGCCTTACTTGAAGAATGCTGCATTTTATTCCGATTGTCTTGATGCTGAAACTTGAGCATGCTGGAATGAAATTGGTCAAACTTTCATGGAAAATCTTGACCAAATTTTTGCTCAGCTGGAAAAAAACTGTTGGTAATGTATTTGATATCAAACACCAAATTGATAATGAGATAGATTATAGGAAAGTATTAGGTCAAATTACTTTTCAAGACATCAAGTTGTTGATAATTGCTACCAAGGATTATCTGACTTGCTGGCTTAAAGGTGTTTATGCTCTAATAATTCCTTGAACTATGTATAAGAAGATGTTCTCAGCAATGTGGTCTTCTCATCTACTGGATGTCAAGGATAAGGATAAAATTGTGTTTACACAATTACTGTAGGATATTTAATCCTAAACATAGCTCTAATTACTTCAAATGCACTTGCATTTCTAAATATGGGATGCAGTACCCACTCATTTCCAAGATGGAACTCACCAGACATTACAACATAATTAATCATTGAAGAGGATGCAATGCAGTGCTTAGCATATCTAAGTATGTGCACCTCACTCAATACCACATGCTAAGGTGTTTCTCATGCAGAAGAAGCAGAAAGATGACCAAAGATTATTACACATCTAAATTAGTATGTAAGCGTTTAAAAATGAGAAATATTAATAATTCAATGATTCAAAACAAAACAAATATGTACATATACTTATCACAAAGCCTTGAATCATTCTACGTCATAAAATACACTGGCAGATCATTGAATCATTCTTCATCAATCTTCCTCAAATTATTGAATAATTCTTCATCCATCAGCAAAACCTTGAATCATTATACATCATAAAATCATTCCTCAACAACAAAAATGAAGAGTACTAAGAAAGAAGTTCTTCAAGACCTTATCAAGTCAAAACCTTCTCCTATTGTACAGGTTATGAAGAATAAGATACAAAAGAAGCCAAATCAACTTAAAGACAAATTGTGATACTCATTTGAATATCTTCTCCATTGACCTTGGAATATTTGGCACAATAGGCATTTAAATCATTTTCTTTAAACAGTGAGAACAATAAGCTTCATTGTTGTATCTATTATATACGCGATTTAGGTGCTTAATGTCTGTACGCCCAAATTTATTTTTCCATTTGTTCATTTGGTTTACATGTTCAATTGCTGCCTGTAATTTGATTTCAAAGGCATTGTACAAGGTAAGGAACTGACCCAATACTGACTTCATTTCTTCATGTGACATGAAGAGTTTGTGCCACCTTTTTATTGATAAATTAAGTTTCTTCTCAGGATTTGCTCTCTTCTTGTGCTCACTTTCATTTCTTTTCTTTGCCTGAATCATTTTCTGTACCATTCCCTTAGCCATTTGAGCCTTAGTGCACACAGAAGAAAAGTGTTACCCAATCCCAGAGGCTTTGACTCTGTTACTGCAGTAATAGCATACAAGAACAGAGTCAATAGTGACAAAGAACTCACTATCTGCAGTCAAAATAAGCTTTGGGTTTATGATAAATAAGATACAAAAAAAGCCAAATCAACTTAAAGACGAATTGAGTGGTATGAATGTGGTATCATGAGAGATTCAAGCTCATCCCTTGTCTTCAAAACCTACTTATGAAGCATATCATAGCTGGTGCAAACAATTCAGAGGTCAAAGGAAGACAGTTCATCAGAGATAAGTAGAAAGAAAAATGGACAAGTATAAGAACAAACAAAAAGTTATTAATATGCTCAATGAATGTAGATTGCCATGCCATTTCTTTGTACACACAAAGAATTCAATCACATTTCCCATAATTTTCATCATGTTGTTTTGTAGCTACAAGGATGAGGTTACTTTGCCATAACTACTCTACTCTTTTGGACCATGAAGACATCAAATCTCATGAATTACATAGATAGTGATACCACAGCCACTCAAATTATCCCATTTAAGTGAGGTTTGCAGTTCTGATGTGATGTGGTAAGGTGTTTCCAAGAAATGGATTACATGCCACTCTACAAGATTCAGCCAGGAGACGAATTGGTGCAAGTGAATGTTACCACAATAGAGTCTTTTTACAGTTTTTTTCTGGACATTCAGATCTCTATTGAAGAACATGATTCTATGTACGACAAATGTGTCCCACAAGAGAATCCATACACTGTATGCCTTAAGGCATACAATTATGCATTCAATGAGGAAAGGGAAAAAGAAGTTATTAAATTGAGGAATGATTGCAATATTCCTTGCGTACAAGGTTTTACCACAAGGAATCTAAAGGCTGGAAGTCTTAGGATGCTTTCCAGGAATTTTGAGAAAGCCTATTTGTCCGCCAAGAAACAACTCAAGGATATCAACCACAAGATTGCTAGGTACTCTAATCTTGAGAGAGAGTTCAAAGAAAACAAAAGGCAACCAAAAAGAAAAACAGACGATTCTGCTAATGACATCAAATGAAAGAGGATGAAAATTAATGTGAAGAAGTAAAACAATAAACAATAAATTAGTTATCTCATAAAAGTGCAACAATCAACAAAAAATGCAAGTTGAAACAATACCAATAACACCATTAGACAAACCCAATTGTTGACAAACTTTAGTAGTTAACATAACTTCTGCACCAACACATATGTAAAGTACATTATATAGACCCATCAAATCAGACAAATTAGAATTAATAGCGTCTCCAGCATTTACTGCATTAATTCAATAAATAAAATTGAAGCTATGATTAAAGGCAGCTTCATGGGACAGCTTGTACTGGACATAATTCAAATTAATGAAAATCCTACGTTTTCTCTGGACAATATTAAGGAAAAGTTAAGCAAGCAAGCTTCAGAGCAACATTTTGAAGACATCAATCAAAAAGGTTTCATTAGGTGTTGTTTAAGCTTTTACAAAGTTCACATAGCACTAGTGCTTAATACACAATTTGACTGTGCTAAGAGACTGAATGCTGACAAATATTTTGCTAAACACCTTCTAGAGAAACTAGACAACAAAGGTCAGGGAATTGAAACCTGGAGTTTTTTTACTGCAGGGATTTTAAATACCAGAATTTGAATGTGAAATTAGATCCAATCCAGCATATGTGTTAGATAATGGTGTTACAATTCCTGGGTCATTTTTTGATTTCTGCCATAAAATTTCAACTGGAGCGGGGCCTCTTAGATATGCGACATTTAATTTCATTCAACAAGTTGACCCTGATTCAAAATCACCAAAGAAAGGGAAACAAAACCCTATTGAAGACCAATACCATAATTTGGAAGATGATATCGGTTCTTTTTCTCCTCAAAAGCACAAACACAAATCTAATCCTTTAAAGATACAAATGTTCAACAGTCTTTGAGTATCATTCAGGAAAAAACAGGACATAATAAAGACTTAGGAAAAGTTAAATCTGCAAAAGTGAATATATTCACCTACTAATTTGTATATACACTAATTATATATGACTATTTTTATTACAACTAAATACACCATACTGCACAATATTTTTATTAACATTTCATACTTTTTAGTTAAGCTAAATTTAAGTAAATAAGGAGCCAAAACTTCAGAATAAGTTTATAATATTTAAAGTGAAAAAATATAGAATTGTGTGTTTTGGTCTACATTTTAGCGAATAAACTTTCTAGCTAATGACATGAGAAAAAATCCAAACAACAACTGGAGGGATTCAAACCAGCTTTGCCCGAGGGTATCCAGAATTTCTTGAGTTTGTAGTAACCACAATTACTATTCCACCATCATTTACAAATGTTGGAGTATCTTGGTACATAACATTTATGTGTTATTGTGTAATCCAGTTTATATCTTTCCTCTCCAAATGAATTTATTACAAACTTCACAAATTCAAGCAATGCATACATGTTTGCAAGAAAGATGAAGGAACCTAACCTTCAATACTGGAAGAGAATTTGGAGTTGGATGTATGTATACTGACTAGAATAATTATCACCTTTCAAATCTTGTAAAAACAATTGAGTTTATGCATAAAGTAATCAATTGCATCTTGGAATTTAGTATCATTGCTTTGTTAAATATATGATGTTTAAGTTAGAAAACGTACAAAAGATGAAATGGTATGTGATTTAGTACATAAAAACATACCTTTTCTTAGCATCAGGATGAAATAATACCCAGATATTCACAAGCATTTTAGGGCAAGAATGCAAAATGATAATCATATTTTGAATTTCTATCAACAACTGTATGTGCAAGGACCTAAATATGGCTTACACATTAAGAAACTCTAGGAGGTATATCCAAATGAAGATCTATGTCAATCAACACATAGTAAAAGTGCAAGAGATGATATGGCTAGAACAATCTATCAAAAGATGCAAGACAAAGATTGTGTCAGTATTGCATACTCAAAAGCACAGAAAATTATCTCACAATATGCACACCTTTCAGATGGTTTTAAAGTTTTTGAACAATTGTTGAGATTTGTCCATCCTAATCTCCAACAGGTAACAGCAAACACATATGAAGTACTGAAGTTGTTGCAGTGCAAAGGTGACATATATGAGTATGGAGCTTTAGTTATGAATTACATTCTACAACAGGAAATTAGTCTTCGAAAATATAGTCTACAAGAACAATCTATTATGTTTTTAAATAATATGGATGAGACTTTTAAAGGCTTGAAAACTAAGCTTCTATAACCATTGAACTCATTTCAAAATTCATTTTGAAAGAATTTAAGATTGTTCCTAGTGGAACCTTCTTGAAAACATGTTGCAGTAAATGTTTTTCTTGCAATTTGCTTGATAATGTACACATTGTACTATTCTCAGACGGTTCAATACTGAAACTGTTGTCTTACTCATTGAAATTAGTGTTATCAATATTTGCTCTTTCTTTTGTATCTTTGCCATGTCCAATGTGATTTCTGGAGAATGGCTTATTATATCACAGAGCCGAGGCTAGTCCTTTCCCCAAAAATAGTAGCCAAAAAGGAAGGCTGTGGACCCCCGGAAGGTTCGAGTATTATGCCAGTTCCTGGTAGTAGACAAAAAATAATTTTTCTATTAAAT
>Ga0209092_10001498_pt1 | contig 22620 bp, 15 predicted proteins | sample FraStrMetagenome_FD_187446 | JGI IMG/M metagenome (GOLD analysis project Ga0209092, IMG submission 187446) | Marine eukaryotic phytoplankton communities from Arctic Ocean - Fram Strait ARC3M Metagenome (SPAdes) (version 2) | ecosystem: Environmental > Aquatic > Marine > Oceanic | place: Fram... | reverse complement strand
ATTTGGGGTGTCTTATAGATCCCTCTTAGCGGCATAAACACCTCTAATTAATTGACTGACTACAGGGCATAAGCCGCTTTATTAATAGATCAGTAATTACAAACTTCTTTCTTTTATATTCTTTTTGTTTATATTAAGTATTCGCCTTGAAAATATAAGGTAGCGAACTTCAACGCCTTTGGCAAGCGATTGTTAGCCATTATTTTGCAAATAGAGGTCTCTTTAAAGTCGTTGATGAGGGGCCAGACAAGCCCCTTGTTTGGCCCATTTGGATGGAATTTTTGTCCAATATGGACGTGAATAGCCATCGCGAGTTATTTGATATGCCGTCCATGGCTATCGTCTTGGACGGCTAAAATGCCCGTGCTGTCGGGGTTTTAGCGTCGCTAAGATGGGGTCAAGCGTTTCAAGAGCGGTTGCTTCGCCGGGCCCAATTCATGGCTGTCTTGATCTACTCATTAGCGGGTATCGGCTGGCGGTGTTACAGCGGCTTCGAGGGTTTTATGAGCGCCCGTCGGTTTGATTTGGCGCGCCGGTCTCGAGGTTCATGGCGTGGATTAAAGTATCGATATCGGCAACGTCGAATCGGTGGCCGAGGGTTTGGTTGTAAATTTCAAGGTTGGATCGACACGCCTCGATGATATTGTCGGTGTGGTCGCCGGGCAGCGATGGCTGAGTGGATTCAAACAGGCGTTGCAGTTGCAATTTTTCGGCATGTAATTCGAGTTTTTTGAGAAGCTGCCGAAGCCTCTCCGCAGCCGTTTGAGTCGGCATTGACTGGCTGTTTTTAAGGCCCCGTCGCAACGCGCGCAGCGGCTTTATTATCCGTTCACGCCAATCCTGAGTGGTGCTCGTGATGCGCTCAATTTCGGTGTCGTCAAGTCGTCTTTTGAGACTCGCCAACCACAGCAAATACAATATAATAGTTACATCTGCATGGCATCGATCCTGCAAGTTTAGGCAACGTTCAGCGACCTCTGGGCGGGCGTAGAGCGCGAGACAAAATAACCATAGCGGCGAGTCGGAACTATCTGGCATCATGCGATCATCGGAACCTCAAGTGTTCCATCACTATAGCAAGTTGTCATCTGTATGCCCAAAGCAGCCCAACCACTAGCGCGACAGACGTTGCAAACGTCGGTGATGTTTATGGTTTTTTTGGGTGCTATGTCGGCGCTGGCGCCGCTGTCTGTGGACGCCTACCTTCCGGTTCTCGGTCAACTGGCGGAACATTTTAAGGTCGATCTTGCGGCGGTTAATCTCACCATCAGTGCCTACTTGATTGGCAATGCCCTGGGGCAATTTTTCGGTGGTGCACTGTCCGATCAATTAGGCCGCAAACCGGTGGGTAGCTTCGCATTGTTGATCTTTTCCGCAGCGACCCTAGCGATCATATTGGCTCCGAGTATCTATGCGGTGCAGGGCCTGCGCGTCTTGCAAGCGCTGGGCGGGGGCGCCCTACTGGTGGTGTGCATGGCGCAGGTGCGCGACCTATACCCAGTCGAGGAGGTTCCCCGGCGTTTGGCCTCGGTTATTTTGGTGATGATGGTGGCACCGATGGTGGCACCGCTGCTGGGGTTATGGTTGTCGGCTTGGGGTTGGCAAATGATCTTCGTTTTTTTGGCGCTCTACGGTTTGCTCTGCTGGTATATCTTTACCTTTAAGATTCCTGAATTAATGCTCAAACCGCCAACTGGCGTCAACTTCGTGTCGCTGTTTGTCAATTACTGGGGGGTTCTCAAGCAGCGTCAAAATGGACGGCTCAGCGCGCTTTTATACAACATTTTCAGCGCTTTAACCGGCGCGGTTTACTTTGTCTATCTCACCAATGCCGCGCTGATTTTTGATCGTATTTTTGGTCTCTCGGCGCTGGCGTTTTGTTGGGTTTTTGCCGCCGGCGGTCTGAGCATGTTGCTGGGCAATTTTTTTGCTGCCCATCGGATGAAAACCACCTCGCCGATGGCGCTCATGGGGGAGGGCAACCTATTGCAACTGTCAGCGACTCTATTGTTGTTTGCAGTTGCGATATTTGAAGTAGCCGAGGTGTATTCGGTGGTCGTTCTGATCTGCCTGTGTCTATTTGCTGGCGGCGCGGTTAGGCCGACCGCCGCCGGCGTTTACATGACATTTTTTGATCACAACAGCGGTGCGGCGGCGTCTATACAGGCGACCCTGTTGTTTATGCTCGGCGCGCTAGTGGGCGCGCTGTCTGCGGTGCTATCGGCGGGGACGCTGATGCCGATTTTCGCCATTATGTTGCTCTGCAGCGCGGCGGCTCGCGGCGTTTTTATGGCGATTCGACGCGCTGCGATCGATGCCTCATAAAGCCCTCGTGGTGGCGTGATTGGGGTTCTAAAACAACCGTGGGATGATGGTTTTTCGCGCGGTTGCGGCCCCTGATCTTCACCGCACAAGGTGGCGATGCGAGCCATAAAACAATGGTTCCAATGACCATGTTGACCACTACCGATCGTTTTACGATTGACCAATTGAGATATTCTGGTGGCCCAATATTCATAACGAGCGTGACGAAATAAGATTTGTTTTCCGCAGGCCACGAATACACCGATTACGGTATATCGGTAAAGACTAGTTTGCAATCTTAAGCCTAGACAGGATTGATTGGTGCCAATTAAATTTTCCCGTTTAATATAACGATATTACTCGTGAAGAGAATCAGAATTTTCAACTAGTTCCAAAAGCACTCGGTTACTGTTTTCGTCTGTTGGTAGCGCAAACTCCATCTGCATTTCCTGCAAAGTTATGTTCAATGGTCCTCCCATGGTCGCCACCATCGTAAAAAGGCTAAGTTCCAGTTCATTTTTTTTTAAATGCAGTGGCATGACCAGCTGAGGTATATCTTCATCAAGGGCTTTGGGATTTTTAGGGCGGTACTGAAGAACTTCATTCAAAAGGTTCTTATTTTCAGCATCGCTACCCATAATATTTACAAAGCGTCTGGCTCGATTCAGCATTGTCGAGTAAATATCATTAAAGTTTTGTATAGAACGTCCCACACAATCTGGGTCTAAAAAAATGCGCAACAAATTTAACGGTTTTTTATCCAACAGACGTGGGTCATGCACAAACGCGATACACATCCGTTTAAAGGCGGTGTTCGATTCAATGATATTCCAGTGTCGGTCAATCAGGGTGCTTGGGTAGTGATTATATTTATGGACCATAATCGACAACATCTTTCTGATTTGTTTCATTTCCTGATCGCTTAATCCGGTCTCCTCAAATAACGGCGCATAGCCAGCCGATATTAGCAAGGTGTTTCGTGAGCGCAGCGGGACGTGCAAAACTCGCGCCAAATCTAGCAGAAGTTCTCGGGTCGGGTGGGCTTTACCGGTTTCCAAAAAGCTAAGGTGGCGCGATGAAGAATTACATTCGAGCGCCAACTCCAATTGACTAATATGGCTGCGGGTACGCCAGAGCTTCAGCTGTTCGCCAATGCTTTTTTGCTCGACGCCTCTTTGCTGTGCAAGATCCCTATCGCTCTTCATAAAGAATTTTTGAGCAATAATTCATAATTGTACTACCCTCGATTTTACCGTTTGGTAATTGTCAGGACTGCGAGAACGAATAATACTCTCTATCACAACCTTTAGTCTCTAGTAAATATCGGAGTGCAGCAATGACTAGTAAGAGAGAGTTCGGATCAACAATAACAGAACACGCTGATGTTCAGTGGCGAAAAGCACACGAACACGCGACCACATTGCCGGCCGCCGATTTTCCGTACGAATATAAATTTGTCGAGATCGATGGCAACAGGATTGCCTACATCGAAAAAGGTGAAGGCGACCCGATTCTATTTATACATGGCGCGCCAACCTCATCGTATTTGTGGCGGAACATCTTGCCCTGGATGAGCGATCGAGGTAGATGTATCTCGATGGATTTAATCGGTTTCGGGCAATCAGATAAACCAAAAGATCATTTTGGATACTTTATTCACACTGACTATGTAAGAAAATTTATTGAAGCGCTGGATTTAAAAAACATAACATTGGTATTGCACGATTGGGGGTTTAACTACGGCATGGAGTACACTGTCGACCACCCTGAAAATGTTAAAGGTGTTTGTTATGGGGAAGCCCTTATGAGCCCGCGCTATCCGATAGATGATACCGAAAGCTACGGTAAAGAATGTCCCGGCGTGTTGAACATGTATCGGACCATGCAGTCGGAGGCCGGCCACGACATTGCAGTCACACAAAACCTGTTTGTAGAGCGGGTAATGCCAGAGCATATATATAGAAAGATGACCCAGGCAGAAATGATGCACTACCGCCAGCCATTTTTTAATGTGGAGGACCGGGGCCCGATTCTGCAAATGCCACGCGATGTCCCGCTTGATGGTGAGCCTGCGGATATTAGAGCTTCATACACTAAATACAACGATTGGTTTGAATCAGACAACAAGACGGTACCGACTCTCCACGTTTATGCCACTCCCGGTGCGGTCAATACAACAGAAGACGCCGCCTGGATGTGCAACAATATTCGAAATCACGAAAGCGCCTGGATCGGGACCGGCATTCACTATATTCAGGAAGACAATCCAGAAGGTTGGGGGCGTGCCCTAAGGGATTGGCATCGGCGAATAGACCATAGCCTGCCCGGGTCGAGTGCCATGAGCGCGGGCGGGCTGTCCGAATTCGTACAGAATAACATTTACGCAAACTTTGAAGCGGGTAATATAGAAGGCGTACTGGCCAACTTTCACCCCGACATAAAATTCACGCACCATGGGCCAAGAGATCAGATTCCATTCGCTGGAGAATGGAATGGCATTGAAGGCGCGGGCCAAATGCTACTAACATTTGCAGAAACTGTGGAACCCGTGTTTGTCAATGTAAAAGACATCACGGCCTCAGGAAACAAAGTTATTGTTTCCATCAATGAAAGTTACAAAGTTAAGGCGACAGGTAAGGTCTATGTTACCGACGTTGCGCATATATGGACAATCGAGGGAGAAACGGTCGTTCAATTTGATGAGCTTTACGATTCCGCAGCGATTGCAAATGCGTTCTTACCTTAATGCCTGCAGAGCATCGTTGGCGGAGATAAAAATAATTTCCTTTAGCCTATATTCAATGTTCCTCGGCCCGAATTCGGCCTTGGTCGCCCAGTAGCGGGAAGAGGTGCTAGTGACAGCGCAGAATCATTACAACACGCGCCGGTATCTGTCGCGGTCACGGTGGGCGAAACCATTGAAAAACAGGTGTTGCGAAATTCGCAAGATGTTTCCGCGCGAATGCCCAACGTGAAAATAACCAAGGGTCCTGACGAAGACCAACTATTTATGTACTTGCAGAACGCCCTCGTTCTCGGGGCTTAAGGCAACCTAGACGGTGGAGACGCTTACTCCGGCCCTTGCAGTATTGATCAAAACCTGATTCAGAGGCCGTTACGGGGAACAAAACATCACCAAACCCCGGTAAAGCTTATTTTTGGAGGAATAGAATCATGAAAGCTATATATTACCAACAACATGGCGACGTTGACGTACTACAATATGGAGAACTGCCAACTCCTGAGCCAAACGCGGATCAGGTGCTGGTTAAAATAGCTGCCGCGGCGGTAAATCCTATCGATCGCCGATTGCGCTCTGGTGAATTACAGGAGTATATTGGCCGTACGTTTCCTGTCGTCCCGGGGTGGGACTTTTCCGGAACCATCGTCAAAATCGGATCGAATGTAACGAACTGGAAAGTCGGCGACGAGGTCGTTGGGTTGGCATTTACATGGTCGATCCAACATGGAACCTACGCGGAATATTGCCCCGTCGACGCGTCAGCCATCGCTCTCAAACCGCCGAGCCTCAGTTTCGTCGAAGCAGCTTCTTTACCTCTGGTCAGTTTGACTGCGTGGCAAGCCCTCGACGAATTCGCGGGTCTAAAACAAGGCCAGACGGTCCTGATTCAAGCCGGCGCAGGTGGTGTGGGTAGCGTGGCTATACCCATAGCAAAATATTTGGGCGCAAAAGTTTACACGACGACGCGAAGCGAAAACTTTAACTATGTCTTGGATCGTGGAGCGGACCATCCAATTGACTACACAACGCATGACTATGTGGAGGTGATAAAAGAAATGGAACCCGATGGTCTGGACGTTGTTCTTGAATCCTTGTACGGCGACAAAATTGTAGAAGATGCGATTCACCTGACCAAAAATGGTGGCGCAGTGCCCTATCTGAACAATGAGCCTCCGGAGCTGGCCGACATCGCTTCTCGGCGGATTAAAGCAGCGTTCATCCATCACCGACCTGATGGCGAAATGCTCGCTATGCTTATGTCACTGTTTGCGGGTGCTGACTTGCCCGCTCCACGGGTTACGACGATGAATTTGAGCGATGCACAAAAAGCGCACGAACAATCAGAAAGTATGACAACCAATGGAAAATTGGTCTTGCAAGTGTAAGGCCTTTGACATCACTGCAGCCTTTGTTTCAACACTCCGCTCTCAATAGAGAATCGCAACAGTGACGCGGTCTAGCAGCGTCGAGTGAGCAATAGGCAAATATAGAAAAATTGCTTACCCAGATTGGCAGCGGTGGAATTAAACTCAGCAGCTTCATTTAAGCGTGGCGCTATTAAGTCATTATACCGCTATTGCTAATAACACTAATAAGCGTGAGTTGCTTCCGAGTCGTTTTTAACTGGGGGATGACAGAACACGAAAACATCTGGGCTTTGGGCCTGTATATAGGTGCAACTAGCTTTGGTATTTTTGTCGCTCTCTATTTATATGACTTCGGTCTTTTGGGGATCAAGGTCAGTATTTTAGCTAGCACAAAAGAGAGGATAAACAGCGAGTTTGTATTACTTGTTATTTTTGGGGTCATGCTTCTTGCAGCCAGACAAGTTCGATTGTTAGGGTTCGACTTTGCACCTCACATAGCCGCATTGATTGCAGGTGGCTATATGGCATATCTGCTATACAAATTCCCTACTGATGAGTACTTAACAATAAAAAGAATAATGACTAAGGCAGCCTTCGACAGGGTCATCCATGCACCTAACCGCTGACAAATATGCGCTCTGTTGGAAACCACAAATGAGTTGGAGTTTCAGATTGTTAAAGAACAACTCGAGGTAAGTGATTCAGTACCAACCAAACATTTAAAGGTATTGAAAGATAAAAAATACAAAATTTATATTTTAAATAATTTTTTTAGCGGTTTGTTATGACCCTTAAGTCGGTTGGGTTTAACCAACGCGCTATCCATTAACTGCAGAATCTGCATGCTCACTGCAAGATTTGAATATCTGCCGTGCGACTAAAAATATTGAATAACCGTCATAGGAGTAAGTGATCATCTTTTGGGAGCAGCATAGGTATGGGGTTATTGGGTCGTCTTCACAGTGGGTTGCTCAGGTAGCGGCTATGGGTGATATCAAAAAACTGTGCATTATTGGTGCTGGATTTGCCGGATTGACCGCCGCAAGGGTGTTTAAAGCCCTAAATTATGGCATCACAGTCTACGAAAAAGATGCGCAGGTCGGCGGCGTGTGGGCGGCGTCGCGGCGCTATCCAGGTGTTACTACGCAAAATCCTCGAACCACCTACGAGCTGTCGGATTTCCCGATGCCGGCAGACTATCCCGAATGGCCAAGCGGCGAGCAGGTTCAAGCCTATATGCAGGATTATGCGCTGCATTTTAATGTCTTACCGCAGATCCATTTAAATACTGAGGTGACTCGAGCGGTTTATGACTCGCCATCGCAAAGCTGGGAGGTTAAAACTGTCCGTACTACCGCCGACGGCCAAATAAAACATAGCACTCAGCAGTTTGACTATCTGATCGTTGGCAACGGCATTTTTTCGATTCCATCGGTGCCTCATTTCCCTGGTGAAGAGGTTTTTTTGGCCGCGGGTGGCCGCGTTTGCCACACCAGTCAATTTAATCACCGTGAAGAAGCTACCGACCGGCATATGCTCGTGGTGGGGTATGGCAAATCATCTTGCGACGTGGCCGGTGCGATCGCGCCGATTGCCGCCAGTACCCGAGTGATAGCGCGAAATTTAATCTGGAAGATACCTAAATTTATAGCCAATAAAATTAATCATAAGCACCTATTTTTATCGCGCATGAGCGAGGCGCTGTTCCGCTATATTCGATTGCAAGGTATGGATCGATTTTTTCATACGGTCGGTAACCCGATAAGAAAAGGCCTATTAAAAAGCCTGGAGTATGTCATTGAAAAACAGTTAGGCTTGCGCCGTCTTGGCCTACACCCTGACAAGCCCCTTGAAACTATTGCCCGCAGCACCGTGAGCCTGGTCACCGATGGCTTTTACGAGGCCGTTGAGCGCGGTGACATTGTGCTGCATAAACGCAGTGAAATTGTTGAGTTGATGGCGGGCAATGCACGATTATCCTCCGGAGAAGTAGTGCCTGCCGACATTATTGTGTGCGGCACGGGATGGCATCAACGTTGCGCGTTTCTCGACCCGGACGTTCTGAGCAAGGTCACGGATGAGCAGGGCAACTTCAGACTGTATCGCTCAATCCTCCCTGTCGATATGCCGAGACTCGCTTTTAATGGTTACAACTCTTCATTTTTTAGTCAACTCAATTGCGAGGTGGCCGCCCTTTGGCTTGCGGACTACCTCAACGGCGGATTTTTGCTACCGAGCAATCAGCAGCAGAATAGCGACATCGATGCGCGGTTAGCCTGGATGGAGGCGCGCACCGATGGCAAGCACTCGAAAGGCACCAATATCATCCCATTTTCGATTCACAATATCGATGAACTATTGGGCGATATGAATATGAACGTCGGCCGTTTTCGGCAATTTTTACAATGGATTGGGGCACTGCAGCCGAAAAGTTATGGCTACTTGCTACCGCAATTACAAAAAAAGTACACCGATAAATAACCGAGGGATCGGCTAGTGGCGCAGCGTTATGATTATGTCATCGTCGGCAGCGGCATTAACTCACTTTGCTGCGCGGCGTTGTTGGCGAAAAAAGGCCACCAAGTGTGTGTGCTCGAGCGAAACGACTATCTCGGTGGCTGTATTGTGACCGCCGAAATTACGCTGCCGGGTTTTAAACACGATGTACTCTCTGGATTTCATCCGTTATTCGTTACCTCGCCTAACTACGCCGAGCTAGCAGACGACCTCGCACGACATGGTTTGGAATACCTCAACAGCAACAAACCCACAGCGTCGGTGACGTCCAGTCAACAAGCCTGCGTGTTGACAACGTGCAGAGAAACCAATGTGCGCGCCTTCAATTTGCTCGCCAGTGGCGATGGCGATCGGTATGCAAAAACCATGCGCGAAATGGAGGGCGATGCCGAGTTTACGTTTGGGGTGCTGGGCGGCGAGTTGATGCGGGTAAATATGTTGTGGCTGTTAATCAAGCAATTTCGACAGCGAAAACTCACCGGGATAATCGATTTTCTGGGTGACGCCATGCTGTCGAGCAGAGATTGGTTGTCACAAAGATTTCACTCACCCGCCATTCAAGCGCTATTAGCACCGTGGATATTGCACACCGGACTCGGTCCCGAAGCGAATTTTTCTGGCGCGATGAACCGACTGATTGCCTTTAGCTTGGAGTCTGCCGGCATGCCGATTGTCAAAGGCGGCAGTGATAAGCTGGTGCAGGCTTTCGTTGGCCTGATCGAAGAGTGCGGGGGCGTCTTGACGACCGAGGCACATGTGTCGCAAATACTTGTAGAATCGGGCGTTGCAACCGGTGTGGTGGTCGGTCAAGAGTCCATTTACGCAACTCGCGCAGTGATCTGTAATGTCACGCCTAACCAGCTATACGACAGCTTGCTCGACCGGCAATGGGTGCCCGACAACATCTTGCAACAGGCTGCCGGCTATCGTTATGGGCGCGCCGGCATGCAAATACATTTGGCGCTAAAGGGCCGGCCGGAGTGGCTTGAGAAAAGCTTGAATGATGTCGCCATGGTGCACATTAGCGATGGTATCGACAGCGTTTCTAAGGCGGTAAATCAGGCCGAGCGTGGCTTGTTGCCAGAACAGGCGACGATTGTCGTCGCCCAACCGACGGTGATCGATCCGAGTCGCGCGCCTCAAGGACATTCAATCCTGTGGATTCAACTACAGGAGTTGCCCAGCGTGATTTTGGGGGACGCCGCTGGCACTATCCAAATACCCGACGGTGGCGTTTGGAATCACCAGGTCAGGGAGGCCTATGCAGACCGTATTATCGATAGAATCGGCGAGTATATACCGGGATTGAAGTCCGCAATTTTGCACCAAGAAGTACTTTCGCCAGCCGATTTACAGGCGATGAATATCAACCTCGTCGGTGGCGATCCCTATTCGGGGCACTGCGGTATGCAGCAATTTTTCTTTTGGCGGCCGCTTAAATCGCTTAGTAACCACACCACCACGGTTGAAAAACTCTATCACATCGGCGCCTCCAGCCATCCGGGTCCGGGGCTGGGCGGCGGTTCAGGCTACATGGTGGCGAAACACTTGACGGGATCTGCATAGTTACCACAACAGTAATCACAAACAATGAGGGAAATGATATGGGAAATCTAACCAACAAGGTGGCAATCATTACCGGGGGAGCGGCCTCCATCGGTCGCGATATCAGCAGAGAATTACACGCGCAGGGCGCGCGCGTGGTGATTGCCGCCCGAACGGCGGAAAAAGGCAACCGGTTAGCCGATGAACTGGGTGCAGGCGCGCTCTACGTGCAAACCGATATCACCGACGATGCGCAGTTAGAAAACCTGATTGCGCGCGCTGTCAATGAGTTTGGCGGTCTTGATATTGTGGTGAATAATGCCTGTTCCTACGATGACGATGGTGCTCAAACAGATCGACAGACTTGGCTCTCAACGATCAACACTTCGGCGATTTCCGCGGCAATATTGGGTGAAATGGCGCGCCCCTATCTAGCCAAAAATAAAGGCTGTATCGTCAATATTGGGTCCGTATCAGGCGCTTTTCCGCATATTGGTCGGTGGGCCTATCCGGTCGCTAAGGCGACGCTTAGGCACCTGAGTAAAACCCAGGCAGTCGAATATGCCGCTGACAACATTCGCGTCAATATGGCGGTTCTCGGGCATATATGGTCGGATCCATTTGAAGGCCTTACTCAGGATAATCGCGCTCATGCAGATGCAGTGTCATCACCGTTAAACCTGATGGGGCGGGTCGCAAACGGAAGCGAAGTAGCCAGTGTGGCTGCGTTCTTAGCCTCAGATGCGGCCTCTTATATGACCGGAGCCGAGGTGGCTGTGGACGGCGGATACAGTGCCATGGGGCCCGAGGGTCACGAGCCGTTGATGCCGCAATTGATGAGCTTAGCCGAGTAGCTAGCCACGTGCGGCAAGTCGCTTGAATAGCTCGCTAGGCCTGGGTCGACAGTGGCTCAGGCGAGGTTGTCGATTGGCTACTCGGCGCTAATCCAGACATCAAAAGTGCGGCCCGCGCGATCTAAAACTATGCCGGTAAGGTTGCCCGTTAGTCCATGAACCTCGCTTTAGTCGCCGATGGGAGCTCGCCATAAACGCTCTTATAATGCGCTGAAAATCGGCCTAGCTGACTGAAGCCATTGTTGAAGGCAATCTCTGTAACGCTCAAATGTAGCGATTGAGCGGGGTCGAGCAATTGCAGTCTGGCATTCGCCAGTCGGTGCTTTTGTACAAATTGCATTGGGGTCATGTCGAGGCATTGCTTAAAACTATTGAACAGGCTGCGCTCGCTGACCTCGGTAATACGCACTAACTCCTCAACGGTGAGGTTTTCACTGGCGTGTTGTTTGATATATTCGATCGCGCGTCGCAGCGACTTAGGCAGCACGGGGCGGTTGTCGAGCTTTAGTCTCGCGCTGTAATTGTTCTCCAATGTGTAGAGCAGGCCGCGGATAATATTGGACAGTGCGTTGTCGATCATTTCCGGGGTTTCGTAAAATCCATACGGCTGATTGCAGTCATTGATAAACCGCATCACATGTTGCCACCAAGATGCATGCTGGCGATTGCGATTTTCCATATACGGAGAAAACACCAAATCTTGCGTTGCTGGTCGGCCTAGGCAATTGTTCAGTACACCGTGAACCCTGCGTTTTGATAATTGCAGCATGAGCTGTTCGCAGCCAGCACCCCAGGTCATTTTTGTGTACACGCTGGGGTTGATGACGGTGGCTTTGCCAGGTTTCGACTCGATGGTTTGCTTGTCGGCATGCATGCTAGCTGAGCCTGTAATGGGTAGTTGTATTAAATAAAAATCCCTCAACAGGCCCGGCTCTATGTTGCTTTGTGGGCCGTATCCCATGTAGTTAAACGAGATGCCATCAAACGGCATATGGTAGTGGAAGGCATCTAATTGCCCGCATTTTAGCGATAGGCGGTGCTCGCAGTAGACCTCGCTTACTTTCATGCGCGCGTATTCGATATCGGCGGTGCGAAATCGTTTAAATTGATTGTCGGCTAGCGCCACTGGGTATGAATTCATACAAATCCCCCCAAACCCTTTATTTTATATTTAAAGTATTTTTCTAATTTATAGTGGTAAATGTTTATTTTGTCAAACACTATTTGCCGCACTGGCCGCAGATATGCGTCTCAATCGGGCGGAGGTTGAAAATCAATCTAATCGATACGGGTCGACGGCTAAATATTGTTGAGTTAGTTCACGGTATCGGCTCTGTGGACGCCGTCGATGTTCGAGTTGATGACACCCCACCTCCACTGTTGGTTGCATACTGATTAGCGTTTGACTAATTTAAAAATTTAATCAAGCCGCTGTGATTAGATGCAGAATATGAATGCTCCATGCATGATTTGAATAGCCGTTATGCCCTTATTGATATGCACTAATAATAAGAAATTTACTATCAACGGAGATCCGTAATTATGCACACTCAAATGGCCAATAGGCTGGACAGTTTGATGTCCGAAATAGTTTTAAGTTTGCGCTCAGCGTTGCATATATATTGTCGGGGGGCATTGTTAGTTGGCATTATGCTGGCGCTGTGCGCGCCAGTGGTATCGGCCGCCAGTTTGGAAGAAATTGTGGTGACGGCGCGTAAAAAGGCCGAGAGTTTGCAGGACTCGCCGATTTCCATTACCGCACTGTCGGGCGATCGTCTGGAGGATATGGGTCTGACCCGGGTGACGCGGCTTCAGGATGTGACGCCCAATTTAGTCTTTCAAAACACCCCGACGTTTAGCGGCGTCGGCAATAACGCGGCGGTGTATATTCGCGGTATTGGGCAGCGTGACTTTATCCCAACGATCGACCCAGGTGTCGGTATTTATATCGATGAAATTTACCTTGGCCGCTCGGCAGGCGCGGTCTTCGATATGCTCGATATCGAACAGGTGGAGGTGCTGCGTGGGCCTCAGGGTACCTTGTTTGGGCGCAACACCATCGGCGGCGCGATCAGTTTTACCACCAAAAAGCCCGATGACACCTTGGCTGGCAAAGTGGATGTAAAAATCGGCAGCGATGGTCGTCAGAACCTGAGGGGGATGATCAACGTGCCGCTTTCAGAGACGTTTTTTTTGCGCGCGAGCGCCGGGACGCTCGAGCAGGATGGTTATGTCCACCGGCCCTTTGACGGCAAGGATCTCGGCAATCAGGATTCGGTGATGGCGCGCGTTGCCCTGCGTTGGCAGGCGTCCGACACCTTTACGGCAGATCTGTCGTTTGATTATTACGATGACTACACCAACGGCCCGCCGATGGTGATTACCCGAGTGGATGAATTTCCCGACAATTTAAACGCCATACAACTGGCGATTGGGCCCCCGGGGAACTTTCCCTATACCAACAATATTTTTGCTGGATTTGGCGCCACCGGCCCCGATTTTACCAACGCTGCGTGTTCATCGGCCAACGCGCCGGTTGCCTGTTACAACTCGGCCAACGCGGTGACTGGCGACAACACTAACTTGGGCACCGGGCCGAATTATTCCGACATGCAAAATGACGCGGTATCGCTTGTCTTGGCGTGGGAGCTCGATCAGATGACCGCCAAAGTGATCGCCGGTTACCGCTCGATGGACGGCAGTTTTGCGTCGGATCGCGATGGTTATCATCAGGCCGATGGCGAGCCGTGGGTGCCGGGGCTGCCGTTTTTAATTAATCCGGTGACGCACTATTTCGATACCTTTGTTCAGGATCAGACGTCTCTAGAGCTGCAGTTATCGGGCAGTGCCATGGACGATCGGGTCGATTGGATTGTGGGTGTTTATACCTTTTCAGAGGACGGTGAAAACTTGAATCCGGTAGATTTCACGCCGGCCTCGGTTCAAAGTGGGGGCTACTTTGACTATCAGAGCGATGCGGTATTTGCCCAAGTGACGGCGCAGATCACCGACGCACTAGCGGCTACCGTGGGTCTTCGCTATACCAAGGAGGACCGGGATTACACGCCGGATCAATACGTCGAAGAGATGCCACTGGCGGCTGCGTTTGGCGGCACCCTGCCGTATCCGTGCTACGACCTAAACGGAGCGGTGGAGGCCTGCGCCATAGGATCGCGCGTGGTTCCCAAAGAAACGGTCAACAACAAGATGTCGGAAACCACGCCGATGTTGAACTTAGCTTACACCATCGATGACCAAACCATGGTCTATGGCACCTACAGCGAGGGGTTTAAGGTCGGCGGATTTAATCAGCGCATCTTTCCACCAGAACCCAGCTTGCCGACCTTCAACCCAGAGTACGTTAAATCCTTCGAGGTGGGGGTTAAAACCGAGTTGTTGGATAATAACCTTCGGCTCAATTTTGCTGCCTTTACGAGCGACTATACGGATCTGCAACTGCTGATAGCGGAGCCGAGTCGGGTCGGCCCCTATATTACCAATGCCGGCGAGGCGACGATTGAGGGCTTTGAATTAGAGGTGTCTTACGTCAGTGCCAATAGCGTGTTTATTGATCTGGCGGCGGGTTATACCGATGCTGGCTACGACCAGTTGACCGATGCTGCGCTTGCCGGCGGTCTTACGGTGGATTCGCCGTTTGGTTTTATCTCCGATTGGAACGCGCATTTATCGGTGACCAAGACCTATGATCTGGCTGGGGGCAGTACGCTGTCGCCGCGGATTGATTGGGCGTGGCGTTCCGGTTTGTACACCAATTCCAGTGGTTTGCCGCTGCCACCGGCCTGGTCGGATAATCCGTTGTATCAGGGCGATTATACGGTGGTCAATCTGAGCGCACGCTGGGAGAGCGCTGACGGGCGTTTTAATGTGACCGCAGCGGTGGACAACGTTGCCGACGAAAAATACGCAATTTTTGGTGATTATCAACCGAACTTTGGTAGCGATGCCGAGGCCTATGATCGCGGTCGGCAGTGGTCTTTGATGCTCGGGTATGCGTTTTAGGCTCGATCTTGCGATCACTTGAGCGTTCGCCAACCCGAACGCTCAACACACCCTGTTGACGTACTTATCAAACCCACCCCGTGGTGGGTGTAGAGGAATCCTTATGATTCAACCTTACAATGCTGTTGGCTTGGTCCCCACCGTTTGGGGCATCAGGCGCCGTTCAGAAATCGTCAAAAACATTGAACACTTAGCCTCGATGGCGAATGCCGCGCTGTGGCTGTCTTCGCTGGATACGCCGGTGAAATTGATCGCCTTGCCCGAGGGCGCGCTGCAGGGCTTTAACGATGAAGTAATGGATGCCGATCATGTCACCTTTGCCCGCGAGTGTGCGATTGATATTCCCGGCCCCGAGACCGATATGATCGCCGAAAAGATTGCCAAGGCGCATGGCGTTTATGTGATGGCGCAGGCCAAAGCACGTCATCCAGAGATTGAAGACCGATTTTTCAATGTCGGTTTTATTATCAGTCCGGAGGGCGACATTATCCTACAGCATTATAAAGTTGCGCCGCTGTATCCGGTGGAGCATTCGGTCTGCCCACACGATATATACGATTGGTGGATCGAGCGCTATGGCAACACGCTGGAGAGTTTCTGGCCGGTAGTCGACACCCCGATTGGGCGCATGGGCATTATGATGGCGAACGAAGGCTCCTACCCCGAAAACGCGCGGGCTTTGGCTATGAACGGCGCGGAAGTGGTGTATCGCGCGTCTATTCCGCACCCAGCGGCTTCGAATGACTATTTTGAAATTACCAACCGCGCGCGAGCGTTGGACAATAATTTTTATGTAATGGCGCCGAATATGGGCACCTACTATTTAACTCAGGACGAAGAGACGCCCATGGACACCTTCGGCGGCCATTCGATGATCGTCGATTACCGCGGGCAAATCGTCGGCAGGCAGGACTATGGCGGCGTCTCCACCAGCGTCTGCGGGCCGATCAATATCGAGGCGATGCGCAGCCACAGGCAGAACTCGCTGTGGACCAACTGGATGAAGGATCTGCGAACGGAGCTGTATCAGATTGTCTATAAAGATCCCATCTATCCGAAAAATTTGTATTTGAACCGCGAGCCTATGAAACACGCTGAGTATGAGCGCGAGGTGATTAAAAAGCAGGTCAAGCTTTTACAAGACGCAGACATCTGGAAAAAACCAAGCGGATAACAACGATGGCTCCCCGCGCGGCGGGTTGACGGAGACTATAGACATGGAAACATCAAAGCTATGGATTGGAGGGGCGCTGTTGGCGCCCAGTAGCGGCGAGTATTTTGACGACTTGAACCCATCCGATCAAACGCTGATCGCCCGCGTCGCCAAAGGCACGATCGCCGATATTGATCGCGCGGTGGCCGCAGCACGTCGCGCCTTTGGGAGTTTTAGCCAGACCCAAGCGAAAGAGCGAGAGGCTATTCTCTGCCGCGCCGCAGCCTTGGTTGAGCGCGACCGCGATGAGTATTTACAACTGCTGATAGACGAGGTCGGCTCGCCGTTGATGAAGGCGCAGTTCGAGGTTGACTACTGCATCAATGCCTTTCGTGCCGCTGTCGGCGTGCCGCGGCGCTTGACCGGTCAGACCATGCCCCTCGATAGACCCGCAGCGTTTGGCATGTCGGTGCGCGAACCGGTGGGTGTGATTGCCTGTATTACGCCGTTTAACGTCCCCTTACTAAAAAATGTCAAGCAGATCGCCATGGTCATTGCCACCGGCAATACCGCGGTCTTATTGCCCTCAGAGTTCGCCACTCAGGTGACGGTAAAATTTGCCGAGACCCTCGCTGAAGCAGGTACGCCAGATGGAGTGTTTAACTACGTGACCGGAGATCCTTTTGAAATTGGCGATGCCCTGACCAGTCATGGCGATGTTGCCGCGATCAATTTTTGCGGTTCGCCGCGGATCGGCAAACACGTCGCCGAGTTGGCGGCTAAAGACCTCAAGCCAGTGACCTTGGAATTGGGCGGCAAGAGCCCACTGGTGGTGCTCGACGATGCCGACTTAGACAAGGCGCTGGAGGCGGCAACCATCGGCATATTTTTCTTTCAGGGTCAGGCGTGCATGGCGTCGAGCCGGATTATTTTGCAACGTGGTATTGCGGCGAAATTTATCGCCGCCTTCAAGCAGATTGCCGCGGGCATTAAGATGGGTGATCTGAGTGATCCGGAGACCGCGATTGGACCGATTATTAGTCATCGCCAAGAGCAGCGCGTCAGGGAGCACATTAACGACGCGCTCGCCAAGGGCGCACAATTACTCAGTGGCGACCGAGCTTGGCAGGGCGCATGTTGCCCGCCTACTATTTTGACCGGCGTCACCCAACAGATGGCGGTCTGTCGAGAAGAGACCTTTGGCCCGGTGACATCGATCTATCAGGTCGACAGCGTCGAGGAGGCTATTGGCGTGGCCAACGATACCGACTATGGACTGAGTTTCTCGATTTTCACCAGCGATATTACCACCGCCCTGAAAGTCGCCTAGAGGGCCGATGCTGGAATGGTGCATATTAATGCGATGTCCATTCAAGACGAACCTCACGTGCCCTTTGGGGGCAACGGCCTGAGCGGTTTTGGTCGCGAGGGTACCGATGCAGATCTAGACATCATGACCCGCTGGAAATGGATTATGGTGCAACTCGACTAGCTTTCAGGCGCAGTAAAAAACCGCGTGGGTGCTGTTGCGTCATCGGGGCGCAACCGAATGTAGCGGCTAATTAAAATTCGCGTCGTTTAAACAGCGCGATGGTGGTCAGCGTGGCGACGGTCTGCGCCTGTTGGTTGCCGATCGTCACATCGCAAGTCACGATCCCCCTGTCGGGCTTGCTTCGCGAACGGCGGGTGCTAACCACGCGGGTGGTCGCGCTCAACAGGTCGCCGGCGACCACCGGTTTTAGCCAGCGTATGTTGTCCACGCCGGGCGAGACGATAATCGAAGACCGATTGAGAAGGCCGTCGCACTGTAGGCGCATAAATACCGATAAAGTAAACCAACCGCTGGCAATCAACTCGCCAATATGGCTGGTGGAGGCAGTCTCCGGATCGGTATGAAACGGCTGCGGATCGTATTGTTTGGCAAAATCGATCATTTCTGACATCTCCACTGGGTAAGACCCCAAATCAATCGCCATTCCGGGAATAAAATCTTCAAAGGCCATAAAGTCGCGTTTCATATGGCGGTTATCTCCTACCTAGGGGTATCTTATCGGTTGAAAATTGTCCAGTTCGCGGAGCCAGTAACTGTGCTTCAGCCTAGACTGGTTATCAATTTTATAAAACAGCACTTGACAATATTTTAGAGTTAAAGCAATAATATTTTAAAGTTAAAGTATTGGCCACCATTTAGCAATGCCATCGACAGGTTTATGGCGATCATCAAGCGCGTGGGTGGCGTAACTCGTATCGAAATTTAAGGATAAATTATGATGCAAGCTAATAGTTTAAAGAACAATAATCGCCTAAAACTGGGTATTTTTTCGGCCAATTGCTCGAGTGGTATGGCGGTCACCAAGGTCGAAGAGCGGTGGCAAAATTCTTGGCACAACAACCTCGAGTTGGTGCGGATGTGCGACGCTGCCGGTATTGAATTCATGCTGCCGATTGCGCGCTGGATCGGCTACGGCGGCGAAACCGATTTTCATGGCGGCGTACTCGAAACCGTGACCTGGGCTGCGGGGTTGATGACAGCCTCAAAAAATATGCAGATCTTCGCCACCGTTCACACCGCGTTTAATCACCCGATTGTGTCCGCCAAGCAACTGGCGACGATCGATCAGTTGAGCGCCGGTAGACTCGGTTTAAACGTGGTCGCAGGTTGGAACAAGCCCGAGTACGACGCCTTTGGCATCGACCTGCCGAGCGAGCATGGCGAGCGTTACGCCCGCGCCCAAGAGTGGTTTGACTACGTGCAAAAAATTTGGACGGCAGACACCGCGTTTGATTGGGATGGCACCTATTTTCAAGGTAAAGGCGTGTATGGAACCCCAAACCGGCGCAGTCCAGGGTGCCGATTTTAAATGCCGCGGCCTCCAAAGAAGGCCGCGAATTTGCCATGCGCAACGCCGATTTTTTGTTTACGCCAGTGTTCGATTTTGATCAGGCAAGAGCGACCGCGGATGAAATTAGCCAGGCGGCAGCGAAAAATAACCGAGAGGTCGGTGTGTTCACTTTTTGTACCGTGGTATGCCGACCGACGATGCGCGAGGCGGAAGATTATTTGGATCACTACGCCAACAAAAACGCCGACTGGGAGGCGGTAGACTATCTGATGAAATTGCAGGGCATGCACGCGCAGTCGTTTACCCCGGAGGCTTTGGGAATGTTCAGAGATCGGTTTGCCGCCGGCCACGGTGGCTTCCCCCTAGTGGGCACGCCCGAGCACATTGCCGATCAGTTGGAACAATTAAGCGCTACCGGGATTGCAGGGGTCACGCTGGCGTTTGTCGATTACGCGGCAGAATTTCCCTATTTTGCCGAGCAGGTATTGCCATTACTAGAAGCGAGGGGGTTGCGCCACAGCCAGTGAGATTGCCTTGGGGGCAAGCGAAAAAATAAAACATAACTAAAACTAAACATAATATTCGCGGAGACAGCAAGATGAAAAAATATACAGCAAAAGGGCCCAAATTTAGATACGCCAGTGGGCTGTTAATCGCCTCCTTGAGTGCACCCGGTGTCGCTCAGGGCGTACTCGAGGAAGTCATTGTCACGGCGCAAAAGCGCGAGCAAAATATTCAGCAAGTGCCGATTGCGATTACCGCCTTTACCGGTGCTCAAATGGCCGCTCTGGGTGTGACCGAGAGTTTTGACATCGCCGCTTTTAGTCCCGGCGTGCACATCAGTGGCAATCTCGCCGGCCAAAATACCCAGTTCTCGATTCGCGGCGTTACCCAGAACGATTTTGCCGATATCATCGAAGCTCCCAACGCGGTTTACCTCGATGAAGGCTATATCGCCGTCGCTCAGGGTCAAACCTTCGGAATCTTCGACATCGAGCGGGTGGAAATCCTAAAAGGTCCTCAGGGAACGCTGTTTGGACGCAACGCCACTGGTGGTTTAATTCACTTTCAATCGAACAAGCCGAGTTTCGATGCGACTAGCGGTTACGTCGATGTGGAAGTGGGTCAATTTGACAGCGATGCCAATGCCATGCGCACCACGCTGGAGGCTGCCGTTGGTGGCCCGCTGAGCGAGACACTGGCGGGCCGCATTGCGGTGCGCATGAACAAGCAAGATGGCTATTTAAAGAATCTCTATCCTCAAGGTGCCGCTAGCGGTCTAGGCGCGGGTGCTCCGGGTGAGGGCGCGGGCGCCGATCTTGGCGACGATGACACCAAGGCTGTGCGCCTGAGTCTGGCTTTTCAACCGAGCGATCAGTTGTCGCTAGCTGCGTCGTTCAACTATGCCAAATCCGACGTGTCGACCGGACCCTATCAATCAAAGTCGACCATTGGCGTGCTCGATGCGCAAAATGAACTTGTCAATGTGATCGACACCCCGGCGTCAGAAACGCGACTCTCGATAGCCGCCGACGGCTCTGACGGCGGCGCCAATGCTATCGATGGTTCTTATCCTCTAGTACCCGGCGGAGCCATTGGTATTCAGAGCCGCCCGCTACCCGGCGGCGATTTCTTTGGCTATCTCGATCCGGATGGCGATGATTTTACCTTTTCAAGCGATTTTGCGTTTGAGGATCAGGGCTTTACCGAAACCAGCGGTTTCAACCTGCGGGTTGAATATACCCTCGATAATGGCCTCGAATTCACCGCCATTAGCGACGTCAAAGAATATGAAAAACTGTTGTTTATCGACGTTGATTCGGCGCCGATCAATCAGTTGGCCAATTATGCCGGCGTCGATGCCAGCACCTTTAGTCAGGAAATTCGCCTTAGCGGCGACAGTGATCGCGCCCGTTGGGTAGTCGGTGCCTACTACTTAAATATCGACAACAAAGCCGACAATGGTTTGAAAGCACCGGCCGATAGTATTATCGATGGTGCCTTTACCGGGGGTGTGGGCGGCGGTTTGGCGGCCATTGATATTGGTACCAAGGGCGACCTGCAAACCGATTCGTTCAGCTTGTTTGGCCAGTACGAATACGATGTCAGCGATACCGTTACCTGGATCGCCGGCATCCGTGCAATCAAAGAAAAGAAAGACTACGAGGTCAATATTGGCGTCTATCCATCGTTTAATTCCTTTTCAGCGAATCAGGGTAATTTTATTCCCAACATCTTTGGTGCCGGGTCGCCGTTCAACTATCAAAACGATACCTCGGACAACCTCTGGGCCGGTAATTTGCAACTACAATGGCAGCAGAGCGAGGATATGATGGTCTACGCTGGCATAAAGCGCGGCGTCAAGGCTGGGAGTTATAACATGGCGCTACTCGGGTCATATCTGGGTGGCGGGGCCGCCGCCGGTGTGCCGTATGACGAAGAGGTGTTAACCGCTTACGAGGCCGGCTTCAAGCGCTCGGTTGGCGATTCGACGCGCATCAATGGTTCGTTCTATTACTACGACTACAAAGATTACCAGGCGTTCTTATTCGTCGATGTCGGCGGTAACGTCATCAACCGCGATGCCGAAACGGTCGGTGTGGAACTCGAAATTCAATCCACACCGCGCGCCGGTTTAGACCTCTTGGCGAGCGTTTCCTACATCGATGCCGAGGTCAAAGATCTGCCGTTGCGCGTTGGTTCGCCGTTGCCACCACGCGACGTGGTGCCGACCTACACCCCGGAAATGCAGGCCACGGCATTGGCTCGATATGCGTGGTCGGCAATGGGCGGTACTCTGGCAGTGCAGGGCGATATCAGCTATTCGGATGACTATTACTACAATCTTCGCAATTTTGACGCGGACAAATTTGACAGCTACGTAATGGTCAACGCCATGCTGTCTTGGCAATCCACCGACGAAAAACTGTCGGCTTCCCTGGCAATCAGAAACCTTACCGATGAGCGCGCTGGAATTCAGGGTTTTGATCTGGCCACGCTATGCGGCTGTAACGAAGTGTCGTACCGTGCTCCGCGTTATTACTCGGTGTCGGTAAAGCGCGAGTTTTAATCGATTGACAACGGCTCGCCGGTCGTTGGATCGGCGGGCGAATAGACGGAGGATCAATCGTGAACAAATTATCGCGGCGCGACTTTATCGCCTCAACGGGTATCGGTCTGACCTGCTGGGTTTCGGGCGTCGGTGTGTTGTTGTCGCCGCAACAGGCGCAGGCTGCCGCGATCCCGTTAGAGACCTTAACCGATACTCAGGCCA
>Ga0209092_10001497_pt1 | contig 22631 bp, 23 predicted proteins | sample FraStrMetagenome_FD_187446 | JGI IMG/M metagenome (GOLD analysis project Ga0209092, IMG submission 187446) | Marine eukaryotic phytoplankton communities from Arctic Ocean - Fram Strait ARC3M Metagenome (SPAdes) (version 2) | ecosystem: Environmental > Aquatic > Marine > Oceanic | place: Fram... | reverse complement strand
TGTTACTTTTTTTATGATTTTGTCCGTTTTATGATTTTGTCCGTTTTATGATTTTGTCCGTTTTATGATTTTGTCCGTTTTATGATTTTGTCCGTTTTATGATTTTGTCCGTTTTATGATTTTTTTGATTTTTGATTTTTTATAAATGTGCGACTGAAACACCATTTACTTCTTCTCAGTCTTTGGGAAGTGATGCTTCATGAATCTCTGAAGATTGAAGTAGGTAAGAGCGTCGTCCTTGGTAAGCTTCAAAAGCTTGGCCAACTTGGCATCAGCATTAATGTTTCTACCATTCTTTGGGTCTTGGAGCTTGTGCTCTCTGATGTATCCATTGATCTCCTTGCTCACCTCAGTTCTGGCAAGCTCAGAACCCTTGGCCTTACCAAGAAAGGTGGCAAGCTCGTCGCTAATAAGAGTTGGCTTCACAAATCCAGAAGGAGCTCTGTTTCCAGAAGAACGCTTCTTCTTTGCGGCAGCCTTCTGTAAGACCTTGAGCTCCTTGGTAACACTCTTCTCAAGAGTCTTATACTCAGTCTTTAGGGTCTGTAGAACACTAAATGCGGATTGAAGCTTGGCACCCACCTCGGCGAACTTGATAGCCAAAGGCGAAACCTCTGCGGCATCAACAACCGTATTCTCAATCACTGGGACTGGAGCTGGGGCCTCCTTCTTCTCAGAAACCTTCTTCTCGGTAGTCTTCTTTGTTGCCTTCTCGGTAACAGGAGCAGTTGTCTTAGTAGTAGCAGTTCTAACCATCTCGCAGATTATAATATATATATACCTATTTTTTTAAGTATTTTAACGCATATATATATTTATTACTCGGTCATACATCTAATAAAATATGCCTAAATAATCTTTTTGAGGATTATGTCTAAAATCATAAAGATTCATACAAATATGGCATCGCTACTCTTGCCTCGCGACTGACTACGGTTAATGCGGTTAGTGCGTGTAATGCACCTAATTTTCTATGTTCAACGTCAATACCGGTCAGAACCATATATTCAATCGCTCTCAAACAAGCATCTTTGATAAACTCGCCACTAATCTCTCTCAGATTCAGACGTCTTTGTTGAATTTCCCTAAATGGATCAGTCAGTACACAGATTTGACGTCTCAATTCTTGTGATATTTGCCCTCTATAAAACCAAATCTCATACAGATTTCTATATAATCGAATATACTCTTCGCGATTTAAATTGGAGAACCAAGATGATTGAGTGTAATTTCCCAACTGGTCTATCTCCATAAAAATACTCTCTATACGCTCTTCCAAAGGCCTCTCGTGTAAGAGAGTCATCGCCATTCTGTAATTATTGCGAAGGATGTTAAGACGGGCATCTGCATTGGACATATAATTGTAATCTCTCAACACATTCCCCGAGTTCTCATTCGCTGAACCACCATAAACCAGTATATCCTTAAAATGATGAGGAAAGAATATGTTTATCAACAGCGCCTTCCTAATTATTCTTTCTACCACTGAACTAGAAAACTTTCTACGATTATACGGATTATGTATATCCACAATATCGATGTTTTTTAGTAATACATTCAATAACTTTAAATCTAGTACATATCGAGCAATCTTCTTGGAGTTCTTTATTAAAAGCAACAATGAAACCACATTGAACCCGTATTCAAAACCGTCTTCGTCTTTATACATTAAGAACACCTCTTCATCTATCTCATTTAAAGGTTCTAAAGTATAAAAATCTGTATCATTTATACAAAGCTTTTGGGATTCTATATTATCTATACTACGAAGAAAAAGTCCCACTATATATTTCTTACACACACCCTGTATAAGTGTGGCATTCTTATCCTGTGTGAATCTCTCTACAATGCGGTCTATTACAATAGCCTTCTTTCCGGACACCAATAACCTGTGCGATTTGGCTATCTTCTTTAATTCCGGCAATTTCATCTTGTTCAAGTTTATTCCATTCGCAAAATATTCGGTGTAATCAAGAGTTTTTATTACATTCTCCGTGTCGTCACGTATGACCGTATTATTTAATAGAGGTTTAGATAACATCGAAAGATTATATATTGTATTTAATATAATTCTATATTTTTTATTGGTTTGTATATTTATTATAGGGCTGACACATTGTCATTCCTTTTTCTCTCTCACACACACACTTTTCAGTATACATCCACCACTACGAATATTTTATATATACGATTTATATATACGATTTATATATACCATGAAATATTTGTTTATCGATATCAGACAAAGTGACGAAGTTTACAATAAAAGGTTTGACTCATCCGACCTGTACAATCATTACACCATTCCTATGAATATGATTCGATTCAATACCGACATTATCAAACAACACCTCAATCTTGTCGATAATATTTATATTGTATGCCGTTCATCAAGCAGATCGCAATTCATCAAAGATAAATATTTCGCAGATGAACCTCGCATCAAAGCCGACCCCAATTTTCAATTCGTCAAACTCAAACACGGACAAAATATGGTGAAACTTAATGAGGATACACTCAATATCAATATTGTAGGAGCCAATCGTTTCAATCTATACAACATTATGCGTATCACACAAATACTGTCAGGTATCTTAATATTGATACTGGGTGGATATACATACTATACAACACGAAACATCAAAAACATTAATCATATTCCATTACTCATATTGCTAGCATTCGGGCTAATGACAATATTCAACGGTATGACAGCAACTTGTTCATTGGCTTTGTTATTAGTTAACTATATCAACTAAAAAAGGACATCGACAAACATTATAATAATACGCAAAAATACACGATATACACGTAAAAAAATCGATTTTATAAAATTATTTTTTCATAAAATTGATTCAAAAAAATGACAATGAGAAATACGCATTATAATCAGTTATATTATTAGTATTATGTCTCAATCTACTATTGTCGTTCAATACAATGACTGGAATGTCGATGCTGTCAAGTATATGGTACCCAAGGTCAACAAGCAACAAGGAAAAAGTATCTCTATATTGAATTCGACAGCGAATAGATCACTTTATGTGACTACTCCTTTGTTGCATACTTGGGGATGTTCCGACTTTATGAACGAAGATGGAACAAATGACGGTAAGTTCAGCGTACAACTGAACCTACCCAACAAGGACTACGAAACAAAAAACACAAAAATATTCTTGGAAAAGATGAAGGCATTCGAAGAAAAGATTATCGACGATGCGGTCAAGAACAGCGAAGAGTGGTGGGGAGAAGAAATGGACCGCGGAATCCTGAAACACACATTCTTCCCATTTGTCAAATACCAAAAGGACAAAACTACTAAAAAAATCGATACTTCCAAGCCACCTTCCATCAAGGCCAAGGTGCCTGTGTATGACGATGTGTGGAATGTCGAAATATACGATACAAAGCAAACACGACTCTTCCCCGACGAAAACTCGATGTTCACTCCTATCGACCTTATTCCTAAGCAAAGTCGTATTGCTTGTGTATTACAATGTGGTGGTATCTGGATCGGCGGTAAGGGTTGGGGACTCACTTGGAAGATGAGCCAGTGTATTGTCAAGCCTCGCGACAATGTAACCATCTCCGGAAGTTGCCACATCCAATTGTCTGATGAAGATTCAGAAGCCATTGACAACCAAGAATTGCCCGATGACACCCCCGCGGAAGAACCTCAAACAAATGACGATGTCGACGTTGAAGACAGTGATAATGAAGCTGAACCACAAGAAGAAGAAGAGGAGCCAGTAGTAGAGCCAGTAAAAAAGAAGATTGTAAAGAAGATTGTAAAGAAGACCAAGCCATAGGAAATTAAGTGGTTGAATTTAGTTGTAGGAATTTAGCTAGGATTATTTCATAAATAATATTTTTTTGTCTTATTATTATTTTTCGATTGAATAAAAATAATAATATTACTCATCTTCTTCGCCATTTTGGAGTTGAAGTGACTCCGGCATATTTACACAGTTATCCATCGTGACCTTATCCCTATGATTATACGCCATCAACATCACATCGTCCATCGCCTTCTTATATTTCTCGGGATTATTCTTCATCCCGTCTATGAAATTATTCAGTCGACTATCCATCTTCGTATTCAACAACGCCTTGCGTTCATCATAAAAATCACAAATTTCACTGAATCGTGTATCAACCATCTCTGTAAATACGTTTTCGGCCAACTCCGTTATAAACTTCTGCTCGATTTCACTATACTTATGGGCATACTTACTACGCAAGTTCGTCAAAGCCACATTCAAATACTCCGGATATTGCCCAGAGAAATGCACCTTGTGAATATAATACTTCAAACTCCCGTGGATTTTACTCAATACTTGCTGCTTATCTGAATCCGTTAACGCATCCGCAATTGTCTCACTCCCCAACTGAACCCGATACGACACATTCACATTATTAATTATCGTATTGTTCACATTTATCGTGTTGTTTGTTACAGCTTGAATCTCTTGATTACTTTTGTCCTTCTTTGTATACCGGCGAACCTGTTGGTTTTGTAGCTCTTTGTCCTTCTGTTCCAAATCACGTTGTAGTGCCTCGATTCTTAATTCAAGGCTTGTGTTGTGTTCTTTTAAAATCTTACAGCGTGTTTTATGTCGTTGTAAAGAAAATACCGAACAAAACTCTTGTGAACAATGTTCACATTTCTTAATTTGTTTATTCTGTAACATTCTCTTATGCTTTTTCATATTGTTTTTATGTTTAGGTGTCAGTATATGTTTTTCATAATTACCCTTTGTGCTGTAATTACCATCACAATATCTACAATAATATTCAGTATCATCATTATGCTGTGAATTGGAGTTTTTTGGAGAAATTTGGAGAAATTCGGAGGGTTTTGGAGAAGGAATGGATAAATCATATCGCCCACTTTTCCAAGCTTCTACTCGTAAATTGGAGTCGACCTTACTTCTACAATCGTTATATGACTCCAAAACAACAATTTCCCAGTTTGCAATCCCTCCATTTGCAGTAATTTCTTGTTTCATTCTGGTGTCATTTGCCTCGATATTTGCTTTGCGAAATCTATATCGAACACATTTTAGATTTGTTGTAGCACCGATTTCCGAATATTTTACCTGTGGATCTTTACACTTAATTTTATAAATCAGAGTCTTCGAATAGTCTGTGTCTGGCATTTAATATAGTTGGACATATTAATTTTAAATTGTTTATATAAAAAATATCAACTGGGCGATATTGAAATGGTCGCAAAGTAGTAAAATAGTCGCGATTGTTGTAGCATTTTTTATAAATTTCCCAGAGAGAGAGAGCCGACTATTTTAAAAATTTGTTGTATAAAAAATAGAATGAGAATCATATTTTCAAAAAATCGAAATCCATGGAATGTAATCTGTTTTAGGAAAAATCAAAAACGGAATCCATAACTTTTATTTAGGAATAATATGATAGTTTGGGAGTTTCAGATTTATACATAAGAATCCACTAAATTCTCAGAATTCAAATCCATGATATACGATTTAGGATTATTTTTACTTTAGAACATCCTTCTAAAATTTGTCAGAAGTGGTCATCCAAAGTAATTTTCACACACATTTAGAAACACAAAATGATAATTGTCTTCAACCAACTCTGGTGTTTTTCATTTTATTTATTTCATTCTGTAGCATTTCGATCTTCTTCTCTAAAGATTGATTCCAATTTTTCAATATTTTACATCTACTATCATGTCGTGTTAGTGAGCTACGCGTGGCGAATGTCCGTGAACAGTGCTTGCAAGTTCGTTCTTTATCCATTTCAACAGATTTTGTATGTTGTTTTTTAGATTTCTTATGTTTTGCAGTGAACAAATGTTTATTGTAATTATATTTACTGATGTAGTTACAATTACAAAGTTTACAATGATATGTATTTTCTTGGTTTTCGGTGTTTTTTGGAGAATTTTGGAGAATTTTGGAGGGTTTTGGAGAAGAAATGGATAAGTTGGTTTTACGATTTTTCCAATACTCTACTCGTGAATTGGACTCAGCCTTTGATGAACACTCAGTATATGACTCCAAAACGACGATTTCCCAGTTGGCGACCCCTCCGTTTGCAGTAATTTCTTGACGCAATTTCAAATTATTTGTGTCCATATTTAACTTGCGAAATCTATATCGAACACATTTTAAATTTGTTGTAGCGCCGATTTCCGAATACTTTACCTGTGGATTTTTACATTTGATTTCATACACCACAGTCTTAGAATAGTCTGTAGGTGGCATTATATATACATATATATTTTATTTTTATATTATTCTTTAATAAAAGGTAGTAAAATCCCTAAATAATCAACGAAAAATCGCAAAATACGGTCTCAATCCCTATTTTCGGCGTCGCAAAATATTTTAATTTCCCAGAGAGAGAGAGCCGACTATTTTTAAAATTTGTTGTATAAAAAATAGAATGAGAATCATATTTTTTAAAAATCAAAATCCATGGAATATAATTTGTTTTAGGAAAAATCAAAAACGGAATTCTATTTATATCAAATATATCCATGAGTTGTCTCAGTAGTTTGGTTTCTTTTGGATAATCGTTGCCAATATTTTTATACGGTTGAACTTCGTTTTGTAAACGTTGTATCCTTTTAGAATTTTACAGCGTGATTTGTGTCTAAGAAGAAGTTTAGTTATTTTTATAATAAGAAGTATATATAATGAACTTGTGTGGTGGTCGGGCTTCCGTTGAAAATTCGGTTTACACTACCAAGATTAGTAAATTTTTGAAAGACTTACCGCATAGAAACGAGATTAGCCACTTTTTAATTTTATTAAATGACCAGGATTTCGAGAAAGCTTGTCCATTGTTCCCATCATTAAGGTATAGGATCCTTCATTTTAATGATTTTCCGGGTAAACTCGAGGTCAAGAGATTTTCAGATGTAGAATCCCTTGAATATAAAATCGAAGACAGTCCACAGCCAAAACAGTTGTACATTAAGCTACCTAAAGAAAAACTATTCATAGATATCAAAAACTACGAATATCGATTACTCACATCCAAAATGAATGAAATCATAAATATTTTTATGGATTTAGGTGCAATAAAAATTGAAACCGCATACTTTCGAGAAAATACCGAAAATATAGAAATATCTGGTGGAGTAAATGTGAATATAAATCATATTGATGTAGGAACAGATAACTCATATATAAATAACAATACTGCGGTCAATTACACAAAAGAAATGATAGAATTTCCTGTGAGAGATAATTTCGAACTGGATGTGTTTAAGCTGTATAAAAATTACTATTTACCGAAGATGAACGAATGGCAGAATATCATTACCCGGCGCGTTGATGGTGAAAATCAAACAATAAACTATATGTTTACCAATAAGGAAAACAAGAAATTGAGAAGAAAGCTTGTCGAAAAACTTAAATGTTTGAACATTTCTGTATGCTATAATTATGAAGAATGTGTGGATGTTATGAAGTCTTTTAATGTTACATTTAACGAGATAAAGGCTGAAAACATTTTTTATAGCCAGGAGGAGAAAGACGCAAAAAAGAAGAAGAAACAAGCTGAAGAATATGAAAATGCGTATATTTGTTGGGTTCCCAATTGGTTGTCAAATTATTTCGTTGTTTCCCTATAATATCGAGACCGATTTTCATATCCAAAAGGAACTTTCCATAAAACATTCACGTGGAAGGTTCTCAACAGGTTCTCGAATCGCTCAAAAATATTTCGTGTATGAAATTCACGGAATATTTTCACAAGGATGTTTATGGTATTTTTTATAAAAAATTGATTCATAAATTAAGAAGGTTATTATATGCATAACACAGTAGTTTATAATACAATGGAAACACCGACATTATCAGCTTACGAAAAGCATAAACCAGCTATCTACAAATGGCGTCAGCTTAACAAAGAAAGATACAATGATATCTGTAATAAAGCTCAAGTTATATATTATCAAAAAAATAAAGAACGAATTAGCAAATACAAAAAAGAGTATTATTTACGAAAGAAGGCCGAGAAACTGGCTAAAGAGAGCAAAGCATAATACGGGTAGTTCTCAAAACACCGAAAAAAATCATCTTTACCATTATTTTTTATCGCACGAACCCGTTGATTTATTTCTAAAAGAGCCTTTAGGGCAACGCTTGCGTTTTGTTTTCTTTTTTATGGATGCGTCAATCGTTTTTATTAGTGCGTTGACCCTACGTTTCTTCTCGGTGTATTTCTTTTTATACTTTTTGGCGATGTCCCTTCGAGATTTACATTGTTTGATGATGTCTTTACATTTAATTCCGTTGATTTCGTGTTGGACTTGTGAGAGTTTATCGCTGATTGTTTTATCGGAGGCCAAGTCGGATTTCAACGCGTGTTTTCGGATTTGAAGGTCAGATACGGAGGTCATACGGGTATGTTTATATGTTATATGTTTACATGATATTAGAATATATTCTACATCTACATATCATATTCTCTACAAATATCGAAAGACCAATTTATGTTTGTATTGAGGAAACGTATGAAACTGCCATCAGAACAGGCTATATTCTTGTTTGTGAGTGGTACTATTCCAAGTTCTAATTCATTAATACACGAACTGTATGATGAACACAAAGATGTAGACGGGTTTCTGTATATTGGATACTCTGGTGAAAATACATTTGGGAAGCAGTAAAACACATAATCATAATTAAGAAATATTGTGTAAATCATTTTATTATCTCGTGGAATATTATATATAAATGAATAAACGTAATTATTCACATCGTAGAAGTGAACGCAATAATACTAGAAATACATTTAAGAACCGAAAAATAAAAAAAGGAGGAGAGAAAATTATATTTAACAATGAAACACTTAGAAAGGCGATCAAAGAGTGGCTCTCGGATCCAACGGCGGCAATTACGAAGTACGGACACATCAGTGAGTGGGACACAAGCTCAGTGACTAATATGAAACAATTGTTCTATGGGAATAATTCTGATAAATTCAATGAAGATATCAGTAAGTGGGACGTATCTAATGTTACAAATATGAATGCTATGTTCGAAGGTATCGAATCTTTCAACCAACCTATCGGTGCGTGGGACGTATCTAAAGTAACTAATATGGAGAGTATGTTCTCTGAAGCAATTACATTCAACCAACCTATCGGTGAGTGGGATGTATCTAAAGTAACTAATATGAGTTATATGTTCTATGAAGCAGCTGAATTCAACCAACCTATCGGTGCGTGGAACGTATCTAAAGTAACTAATATGGAGAGTATGTTCTCTCAAGCCGCTTCTTTTAACCAACCTATCGGTAAGTGGAACGTATCTAAAGTAACTAGTATGGGGAGTATGTTCGAAGGTGCCGCTGCTTTCAACCAACCTATCGGTGCGTGGAACGTATCTAACGTGCATGATATGAGTAATATGTTTAGACAAGTAGTTAAATTCAACCAACCTATCGGTGAGTGGAATGTATCTAATGTGATAGATATGAGGTCTATGTTTTTTATTTGTGAAGATTTCAACCAACCTATTGGTGCGTGGAACGTATCTAAAGTAGTTGATATGAACGGTATGTTCCAAAGTGCCGCTTCTTTCAACCAACCTATCGGTGCGTGGAACGTATCTAAAGTATATGATATGGAGGAGATGTTCGAAAGTGCCGCTTCTTTCAACCAACCTATCGATGCGTGGAACGTATCTAATGTTGAAAGTATGGTGTCTATGTTCTCTGGTACCGCTTCTTTCAACCAACCTATCGATGCGTGGAATGTATCTAAAGTAACTAATATGGACTTTATGTTCCAAAGTACCGCTGCTTTCAACCAACCTATCGGTGCGTGGAACGTATCTAAAGTGCATGATATGAGTAATATGTTTAGACAAGCAGTTGAATTCAACCAACCTATTGGTGAGTGGAACGTATCTAATGTTATTAATATGAAGTGTATGTTCGAAAGTGCCGCTTCTTTCAACCAACCTATCGGTGAGTGGGATGTATCTAAAGTAGTTGATATGAACGGTATGTTTTTTCTTTGTGAAGATTTCAACCAACCTATTGGTGCGTGGAACGTATCTAAAGTAGTTGATATGACCGGTATGTTCCAAAGTGCCGCTTCTTTCAACCAACCTATTGGTGAGTGGAACGTATCTAAAGTAACTGATATGAGTGATATGTTCGAAAGTGCCGCTTCTTTCAACCAACCTATTGGTGAGTGGAACGTATCTAAAGTAACTGATATGAGTGATATGTTCTTTGAAGCATTTAATTTCAACCAAGATTTAAGAAAATGGAATATTAAAAGTATTCCTCTGGACATAAGAGAGACAACAACACACTTACAAAATTATATGGGTTTTGGAGATCAAATGTCCAGACGTTACTATCCAATATTGATTAGAGTATTGAATCAGTATGTCAGTTCTGTCCGTCCGATTCAAGGAACACCAGAACAAAAATTGGAGAGTGAACGTAATATTCAAAAAGTATATGATATGAAAATGAATATAGATGAGCCAACTACAAAGACTGAGGAAGAATTGAAACAGGCGAGAATGATCGATTTAGAGGAAGGGAGAGGTCAAGATGTATTAAATCTTGGTGATGAGAAAATATCTGAGTTTATAAAAGAATGTCCCGGGAAACCTATAATTATTCAACTTCACGGAAATGTGTATATGTTTGATTATAACGTAATAAAACGAAATATGAACTTTCCAGAAGGGCAGATAGTATACGGTTGTTATGAGAGTAATAATGGAGTGAATAAGACCAGACCACCAGGTTCTAAGGTACTTGAATCAAATATAAATTTAGATGAAATCTTTTTCGATATGAATAAATTAATTAATCAGAGATATTATGTACCGTTTATATCGATGAAGAAGATATTGGAAAATGCAGAAACAGAAAATGAAAGGCGTCGGAAAATGGAACAGAAAGAGGAACCTATAATGTTGAGTATAATCGATGATAGACCCATTGACAAACACTCAGTGATAGCAGTAGCCCAGCTACCATTTTATGGAGGTTTAGGAAATTTACATTGTAATGCGAGTGTCGAACCAGACATAATATACAATGTATATTCTGGGTTAGTAAAACCACCCCCAGTACAACCACCCCTAGTACAACCAGACAAAGGTGGTAAAAGAAAAACAAAGAAAATACAAACAAAAAAGGGTCGAAAGACAGCGATAAGAAGAAAATGATTGAAATCTACAAAGCCTATCTACAAAACCTATCTACATAACTTACCTGTCGATATTCGTGTGTGATTACGTGCACGAATATGATGTGAGATATATTGAGACAAAGAAGATTCAACGAAATTTCCCAAAGAAGTATTTGTTTGCGAAGGTTTTATAAGGCGATACATTAGAGACAAATATGTGTGAAAAGTGGTGAAATCCAACAACTCTGTCCGTGAGTTTTGTAAAAAATTGATTCTAAAAAATGATATGAAGATAAGAGCATAATATATATATATTACTATACTATTACTACTATGTCAAAGCCAATTATTGATTACAAGGAATGGGATGTTACTTCTAACAAGTATATGCCTCCCAAGATTAATAAGCAACAAGGAAAGGCGATAAATATGATCAATACCAAGACCAATCGTTCGATTCATATTACGACTCCGTTGTTGCACACTTGGGGGTGTCAAGACTTTGTAGGAGAGACGGGTGTGGGAGATGGCAAGTTTAGTGTTACTCTAAATTTACCAAACAAGGATTATGAAACAAAAGATACAAAGATGTTTTTGGAAAAGATGAAGGCATTTGAAGAGCGCGTAATAGATGATGCTGTCAAGAATAGTGAGTTGTGGTGGGGCGAGGAAATGGACCGAGGAATTTTGAAGCATACATTCTTCCCTTTTGTGAAGTATCAGAAGGACAAGGTTACAAAGAAGGTTGACCAATCGAAGGCACCGTCAATTAAGGCCAAGGTTCCGAATTACAACAACGAATGGTCGGTGGAGATTTTCGATACAAAGAACAATAGACTCTTTCCGTCGGAGGATAGTATGGATACACCCATTGATTTGATTTCGAGTGGAAGTAATATTGCTTGTGTATTACAATGTGGTGGAATTTGGATTGGTGGCAAGGGATGGGGGCTAACGTGGAAGCTGGTCCAATGTGTTGTTAAGCCAAGAGCCAATGTTTCTATTACAGGAAAGTGTCATATTCAGTTGTCGGATGAAGACTGTGAGGCGATTGAGAGTCAAGAGTTACCAGAGGAGGAGGACACACAAGAACAACCCGAAACTATAGACCCAGCTGTTGAAGATAGCGATGAAGAAGTGGAGCCAGTAAAGGAACCAGAACCAGAGCCAGTAAAGGAGCCAGAGCCAGAGCCAGTAAAGGAGCCAGAACCAGTAAAGGAACCAGAGCCCAAGAAGAAGGTGGTCAAGAAGGTAGTTAAGAAGGTAGTCAAGAAGACACCGGAGTAAGTAGTTAGTGCGTAGTTAGTATTAGTTGTAGATAGATTATAAAGTAAACAATACATAAAGTAAAAAATATCAATTGAGTAAATTAATATTTTTTTTGAGAATTCATAATACAATCTTATTTGTTGAGTCGCCGTCGCATTTTCCTTGTTTTTTTCCTTTTCGTTTTTGTGTTTCTGAGTTTCTTATTATTTGTCTGTTTGAGCTTCTTTAATTTTCCTATTGATTTATTCTTGTAATTTCCACCGAAAATGACATCTCCTTTATTGATGTTTCTTTTTAAGTTTCTATTATGTATGGAAGAGCACACTTCTGAGCAGGTAACATCAACAATTATTAGGTTAGTAATACTTGAATAATAATCTGTTATATGTTGCAAAATTTCGGATAATTTAATAGAAATCTCTTTTGTGTTGCGAGTAGGCATTCCTCTAATATCTTTAAGTAAGTTGGGATTTGCTTGTTGTGATAATAATGTAATAGTATCATAATATGGTGATTCAGTAGTAATGATTTCTTTTACACGTACAAAATAGTTTTTATCTGTAATATTATCACCGACTTTAACAGTTGGTATGTTGTCAATATTCGGATTTAAGTTCATAGCACTTCCGTGTGGCTTTAACGTTTCTTCAATTGTTTTCAACAAATCTATTACAATTTTACTTTTCATGTCCATATCTGTTCGGGTTAGCGTTAGTATTTGTTCGAGCCCACTTTTTATTGCTTTTGCCGTTGTTTCAGATAACTTACAACACTCTCCAATAGGTGCGACATTAATTTTATGAATTTTATTTATAGGAGATGGAAACTCTACAATTTCTGATTCAGCATATTCCCCGTGGGTTGTAATAAATAATATATCGACCGGTTCCGGTTTCGGTTCAGGCGCAGCTGATGAAAACATTGAAAACATTCCTCCTCCGCCATTCATTGGTCTCTTCTTCTGCGTCATATGGACTTTATATATAGATACATATTATTGGGTTCAATCAGTTCATTTTTGAACAAATTTGTTTGTAGTTAGGTCAAGTCTGTGATTTCTATTTCAATCAAAATGCTCCCTTTTTTCGAGATATCAAACAAGTTATCAAAATTAATCCGCGGTATTCCCTGTTTATCCAATGAAAAGGTTTGTTTATGAACCATTTTCAGGTCTTTTCGAGAAATCGTGATACTTTGTTTTCCGATCGGAATGATGATTGAATCCACTTTCCATATTTCTTGTAAAGGCATTGAAAATCCTACTAAAATATTATTGTTTTGGTCTATACTAAGATTGTCCGGCAAAATAGGAATGCAATCAACGTATAGATTCCCATCGTCAATGTCAAACATAAGATGATGGTGCCAAAGAGGAACAATATAATTTTCTTCATTAAATGACAATTTATATAAATTACATTCAAATAAGTCGTCGATAAACGGATGTAATGTGATTTGTTTGTCGTTTTTGCGTTTCTCTTCTAAAATATTCCGAACATTTTCCAGAAGTGTATCAGAAATATTCAAAACATCTTTATAATTATCCATAATGACCAAAATCTTTTCTAAAACGTCTTTGTCTATTTTCCTGACAAAAAACAGCGCGCTTTTCGTGCACAGTTTCAATATCTTATGAATGATTGCCGTCAGTAATTTTTCTTGGACTTCTTCTGTGAAGATATTGCTCAAGAATGATGATAAGATCGTCGTATAATTAAAGTCGGGTTTTTCATTCAGCAAAAATGTGTAGGCCTCGTGTATCTGATGGAATTTTTCTGCGGCATCGTCTTGTTTGTTTTTATCCGGGTGATATTTTAGAGCCATTTGCCTGTATCTCTTTTTTATTACTTCGTTGGTTACCCTTCTTTCTGTTATTTCGAGTATTTTCAGTGCTTCTTCTTTTGTCATCGATATATGATTGTTCGTGCTCGTCATACACACCAAGTTTGATTATAATATAAATTAAAATAGTTTCTAAATGGTATATGGGTCGATAATTATTATTGTAGTATTTCAAAAATGGGTGGATTTTGTTTAGGATTTGACTCGAATCAGTTTTGGAAAGCTTCCCATTTCCAACGAAGAACGATAGAATGTAGAAGATACATTCCGCCGCGTCCAAATTATACACCAGAATATCGTATATGGTGTCCCTGAATTTGGTGAAATCCAAGTTCTCGTGTTGGTCCATTTCCGAAATTATATTGTTGCATATAATATTGAAAATGTCTTCTGGAATAGTGTCGGCACCATTAACCAACGGGAAATATCTCAATTCTTTAAGATTTATTATGGAATCTGGTTCCAACTTGTCCAAGACGGTATTATCTGTTAGAACCGTTTTGTAATCGCTTACTTTCTCTAAAAATTCGATATCCTTTTTCGGAGTATCCGTGTGTTTGTAAATTTCTTTCAAGTCATCACGCGATGGTCTTCTTACAGGAAGTGTGTAGCAAATATTCAAAATATTTTCTGGTAAGAATCCAATATTTTCTGTGATTAGAATAAATTTGATTTTAATAGAGAGGTATGGATTGTTATATTGTTGGATGTAGCTGTAAAATATTTCGAGAAGTTCTCCGTGAACTAAATGGAAATTTTTGCATACGATGATTCCCACTTTCCGTGGTTTTAAAGAGACGACATCGATGATATTCTGATAAATACTGTGCCACAAAACTTTCGAGTTACAGCCCAATAATGCCATATCGATTTCATAGTGTATGTCGCTGATATTGTAGCTGTATCTTTTCTTGTCATTTTCAATGATGATAGAATTCTGATATTTCATTTTTGTAGGACTATATTTTTTTAGAAGATGGAGAACTTGTGAATATTTCCCCACTCCTGAAGGGCCATATACAATCATATTGTCGAATTGTTCTATTTCGTTAGGAAACTGCTCTATGATGGGAACCAATTCTTTATGTATATTCTGTTTTTCCACGGAATATATATATTCTTCAAAATTAGTTTCATAATATTTCATACTACAATACTATTTTCACACGAAATTTATTTATACATTTTTCATTCAATAATATTATATAACTTGAGTTTTCTCCTTTTTACCTTGAAAAATTGGATGACCAGGGCTATTTCGTAACCGACTAAGCCGACAATACAGGCGGATAATCCTACAAATACTACTTTCTTTAAGAATTCTTTATAGTTGTCGGGGGAGTTGATGAAAACCGTTAAAAATGCGGATAGACCAATGAAAAATGTGGAGCACGCAATGGCCGTTTTGAAATTAAATAATATGTCTTTAAAATCGGATATTACGTTGTATTTCTTTGCGTCTTTTACTTGGTGTGTTGCATAACTGAATACAATAAGCGAAATCAAAAGCGCGATAAATTGTCCGATCCCCCCTAATAACATTATGTAAAAGGCCAAACGATATATCGACGAATTACTTCTCTGCAGAAGACTATTCATAATTTCTTTGTTTGAGTACATGTCATTTAAAATGAAAGCTACCAAGAAGAAATTCAAAATAAATAAACAAATGTAGAATAAAAACTGAGAACTCGTTTTATAAATGTGAATAAATGAGAAGAAGTATAACACGATTAAAACACTGTATTTTACTATTCCGGTGTATCCAATGTCTGAAAAATCCATTGAAGTCTCTAGGTCGCTCATTATATTTTATGTGATTATATAAAATATAACATATTTATTTGTGGGGATTTATATGTAGGGAATTCATTTTTGAGCGTTTTCATCATTTCTTCTTCAAATATGTTTTTTCAATCCAATCTATCAAGTCCTGTTTTTCACACGTTGCGTAGTGTTTCGAGAATTTTTTCAAATTGAAAAATTGGGGTTTATTATTCCGCGCCGGCTTATAAAATATATATGCGCCGTATTTACCCCGTCGAATAGATATATCATCATTTATTTCTCGTAGTATATTTGCGGATTGGTTCTTTTCTTCTTTTTCTCTTATTTTTTCGTGAACATCTTCCAACGTCATTTTATCAATTGTAATTGTTTCATTGCTTAGGTTTATACTTGTGTCCCCCCACAGTAAATACATTCCAAATTTCCCCATTTTCAGCACACAATCTTTGTCCTCGTACTGCCCCATATGGCGTTCTTGTGTTTCCACCAAATCTTCTAAAGTGTAGTCTCCTGATTTTAATTTATCTATATCCAATCGCATTTCCCGTTTCACCGATAGGTATGAATAGTTTCCGTCGTCTCCCTTCTTTCTTAATACGGGTCCATATTTTTCATACACCAATTCATAATCATCGTCGATTTTGAATGATTCTTTGTTTAATTTTTTGATGGGGTCCATATGTCTCATTATGGTGGTATTACATCCATCACATACCTCTACATATTTGTTGTTATTTTCGCAAATGGTGTCCAGTTCAATTTCCATTTGTTGAGTATAGTCATATGAAAATAAGCTATTGAAATATTTCATCAAAAATTCCACACATAATATTCCTAAAGGTTCGATAACTAATTTGTTTTTTTCACCGCAGAATACCTTTTCTGTCTCGGAAATTTCCAGTTCATTATCACTGTTTAATACATACTCTTTGACGTTACATGGAACTCCTTCCACATCCCGTTTGACAATGTAATTTCGGTCTTTTATTGTTTCCACTAAGTTGGCAAATGTTGATGGGCGACCGATCCCCATTTTTTCCAATTGTTTTATTAGCCCTGCTTCACAATAGTGTAAATGTTTCTGTTTGAGACTCACATTAGACTCTATTTTTTGCATCTCCAAACATTTGGAAGCCAATGAGTTTAAATACAGCAGCAAACCATTTCCGCTATTTTGGTCTTGTGTGAGGTCCTCTTTTTCCGATATTTTTTTCCATCCTAAAACTTTGGGAACTTCTACGATATGACTATAATGTAATTCTTGCGGGGCAGTTATTCTCACCTCGGTATTAATGCTGATATAGTCACACATAATACTTTGAATAGTGTTTTTCCAAATCAACCCGTACAAACTACACATTCGACGGTTATCACTTTTAATTTCGTTTTGATCCAGGTTAATGATTCGTATGGCCTCGTGTGGGTCTTTGCTGTCCTTCAATTCAATCGATTCGACCGGTCCTAAATATTTTTTCCCGAATTTATTTTGTATGAATTTTGTCGCCTTGTCTATGAAGGGGCGCGCGTATTTCATACTGTCGGTTCGCATATATGTTATCAAACCTTCTTGATAGAGGGTCTGACATAATGACATCGTCTCTTTTGGCGACATATTCAGTGTAGAAGATGCGGTCTGTAATAACCGGGATGTATTGAAAGGTTTTGGACGCGCGTTGACACTTTCTTTCGATGGACAAACGGATAGTGTATAATCGAAATCTCCCGATGATTCTAAAAATAGTTCCATTTCTTCCTCTTTTGCAAAATCTTTGGATAATTGAAACACAATATTTTTGGGGGAAAAGGATGCGCGTGTTTTGTAGACAAATTCTATGGGTGCGTTTTGATAAGTTTTATGATTATCATATACGAGTCTTAATGCTGGTGTTTGACATCTTCCCGCGGAGAGTGATTGTTCTTTGTTATGAAAGAGGTATTTCCATAGAACTGGTGAAATCTTAAATCCCACATAAAGGTCCACTACTTGTCTGGCTTGTTGGCTTGTGACTAAATCCATATTTATCGTGGTGGGATTTTGAACGGCGTACAGGACGGCGGATTGTGTGATTTCGTGGAAAATTATTCTTTTTGTGGTTTTTATATCCAAGTGAAAGATTTCACAGATGTGCCACGCGATGGCTTCCCCTTCGCGGTCATCGTCTGTTGCTAAGAACACGTTGTCTTTTGGAAATAGTTTCAAGGCTTTTTCCATTTCTTTGATGTGGGCTTTTTTATCGTTCATCAAAGAAAATGTGATGGAGTGATTATTTTTAGTATCGATAGATTTCAGTCCGTCGATTTTTCTGAGATGTCCGATACTTGCAATACACGCATATTCAACGCCTAAATAGGACTCGATTTTTTTACATTTGGATGGAGATTCAACTATTACCAAATACTTTGCCGATGCTGGAATTCGGAGTTCTTTGACTTGAAATTTTTGTTTGTACTTGTTTAATTTATCGAATTTGGACATATGAATGAAGGTCGTTATATTCTATATCGAATTGTGTTTATTATGTTTCTCGAAAAATTGAAACAAAAATATCTCTCTATAAATACAATATAACAAACACGATGGAAACCAACCAACAGTATAGAATTTCTGTTTTTGATAAAAAATATCAAACATATGAATATAGGGGTGTGAATACGAATTGTGTGTTAAGTCGCGCAGATATAGACATAGACCCCACTGAGAAGAAGCTGTTTTCTCAAGATGTGTTTCTTGTGGATTCCAAGGGAGAGATGCGCATATTGGAGTCTCCTGTAAGGACGGCTAAATATATTGCTGGTGTATTAGTCATCGCGGATGGACGGACATATGGTCGCACAAAAAATCAGAAGAGATTGTTGTACAAATGTATCCCCGATAATAATGAGTATCCTGTGTTTTTAGTTCCGTATGAAGTAAAGCACGGGTTTTCCAAATCAATCCAAAATAGGTTTGTGTTGTTTAAATACTCTGATTGGGAAAGCAGTGCGAAGCACCCCCACGGTATTTTAACTGAGGTGCTGGGAGATGTAGGAACCACGAGTGTTTATTATGAATATCAGGTCTATTGTAAAAATTTATTTGTTTCTATGCGAGAATTCAGCAAACAAATATCAACCAAAATGGCCGATACTATAGACACGCGTCGTATGAAACGTAAATACAATGTGCAAGACTTTTCATCAGATTATGCTTTTACAATCGATCCACCGAATACAACTGATTTCGATGACGCATTTTCCATAATGAAAACTTCCAACAAAATATATAAAATATCCGTTCATATTGCTAATGTTGCTGTTGTCCTGGAATACTTGGAACTATGGGAGCACGTAACCAATAGAGCCTCCACCATATATCTTCCCGACCATCCTCGCCATATGCTTCCATCGAGCCTTTCTCAAAATTATTGTAGTTTGGTCCAAAATACGGAACGGTGTGTGATGACGATGGATGCTTTTGTCGATATGGATATTGGAAAGATACGAAACTTTGAATTTAGAAATAAATCGATTGTTGTAAAATCCAATTATGTTTATGAGGAAGAATCCCTGTTGGCGAATGAATCGTATAAAATGTTATTTGATGTATCCCACAAATTAGACGATTCAATCCGGAATAGTCATGATTTGGTTGCTTATTGGATGACGAAAATGAATATGATATGTGGGGATTGTTTGTCTAAATATAGGGTGGGTATATACAAGACATTGTCTGTAAAAGGAGAGAGAGATATCCCGCAAGGATTTTCCGAAACTTCGTCAAGAGTAATAAAAAACTGGAAGAATGTATCGAGTAATTATGAATCGTTTAATGATAGTTTGTTGCACGCACTAATGGATGTGACAAATTATTGCCACATTACCAGCCCGATAAGGAGAATTGTGGATATTGTGAATCAAATATTATTCTTGACCCACTTGGGGAGGAGAGAATTCGGAATGCAGGAAAAACTTTCGGAAAGTGCCGATACATTTTGTCAAAAATGGTTGTATAAAATACCGTATGTAAATGAAACTATGAAGGAGACGCGGAAAATACAAAATAACTGCACCATACTGGACAAGATTGAACGGGAACCTCATATACTTCATAATGAATATAGCGGTGTCGTGTTTGATAAAAAAAATAAGTATCAAAACGTGTTCTGTTATATGGTGTTTATTGAAGCGCTTAATATGTTGTTTCAGATGAATAACACACAAAGTTTGGATGAATATCATACATATAATTTCAAATTATTCATATTTGAATGTGAAGACAATATCAAAAGGAAAGTACGACTACAATTATTAGAATAAACTATACAAAACTACAAAACTACAAAACTACAAAACTACTACACTCCAAAATATTTGGTATAATGTTAGATATCATCGAAATCGATTTCTTCTCCAGATTCATCGACGACGAATGTTTCTTCTTCGACGGTGTGAAGAGTATTATCAATGAATTCTTCGTTTGTGGTGAACTCTATATCGTTGTTCATAGAAGATGATTCCGCGGAAACCGTATTGGTGGAATCGATTATCGGTCTTAGATTATTGAATTCAACTTTCGGAATTATTTTCAACTGTTCCACTTCTGCTGGTCCGTATACTTCTAATACATCACAATTTTTCGGTATTTTTTCCCATTCGCGTAGTCCAATAAGAACGATAGTTCCTTTGGATATGTTGCAGCTTCTACGATTTCTTCCCGTCATCTTGCCTCGAATGTGTCCCAGCAGGTCGAGACCTTTGACAGTGGTTAAATTACAGTTATTCCCATTCATCTTGGTTACACACGCGTATTGTTCGTCATCGCACGTGGATAATCGTATTCTGGTATTTTGTGTATCATTTGTTCTCTTACGAGCATAAGACTTATGTTTGCTGCCACCGGAAGTATTCTTTACCATGATTGATACAATATAGTAGATATATAGTATATTGTATAATTCGTTTTTTTAAATCAATTTTTTATGGATGTTCTCACAAATAATTTAGAAATATAGTTGTTTCAATAATATCCTTTATAATATATCGATGAGTATTTCAAATAAAGGTGGCAATTTTCTAATTTCGTATGAGAATTTCGAAAATACGATGGATAGTATTTTGGACAAAGAAGAGTATTTGAAAAAGAATAATATCGAAATTCAGCGCGTAGAAGACACACCAGATACACCAAATATGGAGAACCTGAAAAATAAAGAGGACAGCAATGAATACGACAATAACGAAACAATAGAAGAACCAGTGGAAGAACCAGCGGAAGAACCAGACACGATGGAATCAAAGTCTATTTTAATAAAAAAGAATGAGCTATTGTTGTAACTGTAATAATGGTATGAATATAAATAGAATATATTTAAGTGCGATATTGTTGTGTGACATATTTTTGTGTGATAGTAGGTCCGCGTGTGTGATTCCCAATTTATTTATTTTAATGATAGATGTATCAAGTCTAGATTATACGTGTGTGTTGCGTTTGTGTTAGGTTTTGCGTGAGGTGTTCCGATGTTTTCGCGCAACCTGATCCCAAACCTTTCGTGATGATTGATGGATACCTCACCCCAAACCTCACCCCAAACCTTACGCGCAACCTCACCCCAAACCTTACGCGCAACCTCACCCCAAACCTTACGCGAAACCTTACGCGAAACCTCACCCCAAACCTTACGTGAGACCTTACGCGAAACCTCAGACAAAACCTCACACAAAACCTCACACAAAACCTTACGCGAAACCTCACCCCAAACCTTACGTGAGACCTTACGCGCAACCTCACCCCAAACCTTACTATAAACCTTGCTATAAACCTCGCGTGAAACCTTACTATAAACCTTGCTATAAACCTCGCGTGAAACCTTACGTGGTATATACCTGATAAATAGATATCCCACTCATTTCTCGATTAGCATAATATATGGATAATGGTAGATTTCATATATTATTGTGTATGATCCTGCAGATAAACTCTATAAAAATATAGTTCAAGGTTCTCGAATACTAAAATAAAATTTGTATGAAAAAAATAGAAAATAAAATCCCTGAAAAAAAAGTTGTATTCCTACACATAAAATATTTTGAGAGATTCGAGAACCCAGATAGTGTTTGAGAAGCCTCGCACGATAAACCTTGCTATAAACCTTACGCGCAACCTCACCCCAAACCTTACGCGCAACCTTACGCGCAACCTCACCCCAAACCTTACGCGAAACCTCACCCTAAACCTCACCCCAAACCTTACGCGAAACCTCACCCCAAACCTTACGCGAAACCTCACCCCAAACCTTACGCGAAACCTCACCCCAAACCTCACACAAAACCTTACGCGAAACCTCGCGATAGATCTTACGTGGTATATAACTGATAAATAGATATCCCACTCATTTCTCGATTAGCATAATATATGGATAATGGTAGATTTCATATATTATTGTGTATGATCCTACAAATAAAACTTTACAAAAAAATATAGTTCAAGGTTCTCGAATACTAAAATAAAATTTGTATGAAAAAATAGAAAATAAAATCCCTGAAAAAAATAATACGATATTCTACACACAAAATATTTTGAGAGATTCGAGAACCCAGA
>Ga0209092_10001496_pt1 | contig 22632 bp, 15 predicted proteins | sample FraStrMetagenome_FD_187446 | JGI IMG/M metagenome (GOLD analysis project Ga0209092, IMG submission 187446) | Marine eukaryotic phytoplankton communities from Arctic Ocean - Fram Strait ARC3M Metagenome (SPAdes) (version 2) | ecosystem: Environmental > Aquatic > Marine > Oceanic | place: Fram... | reverse complement strand
TTTCTTTCCCGTTCTCATCCATCATAGTGACGGAATATCCCGGCGTGTCCCCCGCCTTTGTTTTTCTCTGCAGCAAGATGGAACCCTTGGTACCAACAACTTCTAATTCGTATCTGACGTGGGTACAAGCAAATGAGAGTGACACGGTGCCGTGAAGATGACTCGTATTACCATCATCATTATTATCCTTGTTTTGGTGCGGACCAAAGGACATGGTCGCTGACATGGTATCGATGCTGGGTATGTGGTCAGCAGTACTGGTAGTGACAGACGATACCTGTTTTGGTTCGTGTGTCGCTGAGAATACCCTCCGCAACAATGCTGTCGAATGAACGAATACATCCGGCATCAACCCCCCATACCAAACGGGTTTGGCTCGCCATTCAGTGTGCAAATATTTATTGTCTGGCTTGAAGGGTAACCGTAGGATCAAGGAAAATAATGTGGGCAATCCGATTTCGCTATTCTCAATGGCCCTTGCGACACGTTCAATACCGGGTTCATAACGAAAATTTTCAGCCACAGACCATTGCAAGGTCGACGTTACCGATTGCTGCCAACGCTTGCGATTTATCTCATCATAGAAATCGACCAGCTTTTGGGCAGATTCGATAGTGGGAGCAATTGGTTTTTCACTCAACACGTGCTTTCCCGCCTCAAGAGCAGCTTGAATAAATGTAGCTTGTGCGCTAAAGGGTAGTGCCATGACGACAGCGTCCACAGCAAGGGTTTGACTATGCAGAATTTGTTCCAATCCTTTGTTACCAAAATAGGATGGCATCGTATCCTTACTTTCTTCATCATCAATATGCTTATGGATGAAGGATTCTACAGACTCTTTTTTTCGGGACCATACTGCTACTAGTTTGAATTTGTCAGAGAGTTTTCGAATGGTGGGAAAACTGCAACTGGCAGCAAATATCCCAGTACCTAGAAGAGCAACTCTTATCGGCTGGTGTTTGCCTTGATCTTTTGTCATCCTGTGAGCTCCACTTTTAATAATAATATGGAATGTACGACTAACGTTTCGAGTGATATTTTGTGACCGTAAGTAGATCCTAACTGTACATCCATGACAAGAAATTAGATTTCAACCCATCAATTAAACTAATGAATGACAGTTCTTCTTTCTTCATATTCATATGCAACATATGATAACAATCATGAAAGACTTATAGAAAGTTATATTGATTATAATTTTAAATATGGAGAGAATATAATCAGATTTTGGAATCTTCCGTTATTAAAAAACTTGATAGTTGTATTATGAGAAGACCGGTACATCATAACTTTTTTTCATCTCGATAGTCTTTCAAATATCCTGACATTTGTTCAAAGATCTCCATTAAAGTCAAACAATCAAAAATGACAACAAACTATAATCATGACCTATTTTTTCTCTATTTTGAAAATCATTTGATCAACTGCATCCTGAACTTTTTCAGGAGTAGATAATTTCGATGAATGCCATGCTGGTTTCAAATTATCCTGAAGCAAATATCTTCCAACAAGCTTTCCTTTCTTCACCGCTAGCCAATGTTTTTTCTCATCCTTATCATAACTTGTCCTGTTTATATCAATATGAAAGAAATTCTTGACCGTGAGGTCATTCGAAAAAGAAAGCAACAATAGAGAGATTTAAGTTACTTAAATTCACTTACCAAATTTTTGAATCTTTTTCATTCACAGCATCAGGAAAAAATAGAACAAAGGTGCCGTCCTCGTTGAGTTTAAGACCTCTATCCAAGCCTGTTTTTGTCAAAAAAAGTGATCTCGTCGACTGTAAATGTTCTAAAACTATTTGAGAAAGAGGATGGACGTAAGTCGATTTACCAGACACTAAATCTTCCTTATCATCTCTTTTTCCTGATGTTCTTCCATCGCTTTTCCCACTGTTGTCAAAAGTTCCGAAGTTCCTCACTGGAGGGGTACTGGTTTGTTTCGTGCTATATCCATCAATGTTCCATCGGCGCTTCGCTTTCATACATATTTGCCTTGTATGTCGAAGCAACATTTTTTACCAATATTTTCTATGTTTCAGCTTCTTCTAATGCCGGTGTTTTAAGGCAATGTTGTCGTTTTTGGATGAGGACTGCTGTTGTTGTCAATCGTATTGCAATCTGTATCCCCCACAAGTATACAAAAGATATCCGATGATGTAGAGTCAGCAGAACTCTTTTCGTTAAATAAATCTGTGCGTCCGTTTCAAGATAAAATTTACTTAGAAGAACAAAAAAATAAAAATGTGCTGTTACTTTTCGCTCACAATATGCATCTTTTAAGCAAACCAACTATCATGCGGAGAAATTTTATCATTTGAAACAAAAATCTATGAGAGAGACATATAATCACTTTCTTACAATATTATCGTATTGAACTTTTGATAATCCTTATACCAGAATTTCGTACATGAGGCAAAACACTTTTTGACATCGACTCCGACAATGATCCGGTCAAGTGCTTTTCTAACACATTGCTCCTTTTACTAGAGGCGTTTCTCTTTGTTGAATATTGAATTTTCTTCCGTCTTTTCGACGTGGGTGGTGTTTTTTTACCTCTACATTCTAACACGAGTTTGGTTTGTTTGGTTTTTATTTCGCTTGTTGAACTTGAGCGAATGTGATGGCAACGATTTGATTTTCTATGATTGGGAGCACTAAAATCTATCACACAAGGATCTGAATGTTTTTTTCCTTTAATAAATTTTGTGGGATCCAAAGCTTGGGATCCTTTTATTGACAACATATTTTTGGTTTGACCAATATTTTCGTAACCTAAAAATGTTATATCTTCGCAGACCACGCAACTCTTTTCCTCTTCAATTAATTCAGAGTTACATTTCAAAGTAACAACGGAAAAGTCAAGAAGGGAAGAGCAAAAATGGACTCCAATGTCCTTTTCGTATATAAGCAAAATAGTAACACCATTTCATACAAAGAAACAATAACCAATTCAAGTCGACTCCTTACCCTTAAGTGTTTAGTATTAAAATGTTCCCCATGTATTCCACCAAGACTTGTTTCCATAGAGTATGAGTAAGGGATGTCGAATTCTTTAAACATCACAATTCTCATTGTCGGTGCTTTACAATTCATGGTGTTAAAGTTACAATATTCCATTTTAAAGAAGTTACTTTTCCCGTGCATTATTTTTGGCAAAGTGTTGACTTCAGGTGTCTTTGACTTAACCTTCTCATTATTTGAATATATTGCTATTCCATCTTTTGAGCACCCATACATGAATACCCCTTCCTTTCTACTATGCCCATGAAAGTCACAGACTACCAGGATTTTCCTTATTTTTTTCTGTCGCTTCACCAATTCTTTCGTCCAGTAAATAGTTGGATGCCTCATTGAACTCGGAGAATCCCATGTTCTATTTAAATCAATACCTGCCATACTAGTTCTATAGTTTCCATTAATGACACCATCTGGATTGCTAAAAGAATTTCATAAGGTATTTTCATTAATATTTATGAAATGAAATTTAATGCGCACAGAAGAAAATAGAAAGATTCAAACTTACAGCATCGGTACAATTTTAAATACATGTAAAGATCGAAGCCTTTTAGCCTCTGGGCTTGGTCCTGTGAGAAAATCTATGACGCCATCACAAACCCAGCTTGCGTTGGTCTCTCCTGGGTGAACTCTTGCAGTAATAATGATGGTTGATCTATTGTGAAGGCTTTTCCAATCATTTGTTGGCTCTGTTATAGTCAACAAATCACAATCATTGCCTGCCAGTGTTTTGCAAAGATTTTTCCTTCGAAAGCACTTGCATCGCTCAGGATCCTTTTGCATCTGATATATTCTTCTCTGTAGAAAAGTGTATGTATATGGATAAGAGAAGGCAAAAAAACAGCAATCATCGTCTATCTCAAACTCGTGAATAAATGATAGTGTGCGTAAATTCTTTTTTCCCTGTGTCTTATCATTTTCATAATAAGAAATTTGTTTCCCGACTCTTTTCCAACCAATGCCTTCTTTAGAGCGTTTTGTACTGAACATAAGTGGTCGCATTCCATTGTTGAAAAGGCTATCTGTCTTCACGAAATTTGTTAAGTTGAATTTTACCTCCTTTCCGGCACAAGTATTTGAGCAGCTAAAATAAAACCATTGCCTATATCCGTTCGAATTCAAATCATGATGGATCTCCATATCATATTCTTGGAAACATTTTTGTGTCATTTTTGTATCATCGAAAACAATACGAGTAGCACTCAAAAGATTCCCACTTTCAAAGTGAGAGTCAAAAATCAGATCGCTATCTGTAATTACTCTACTAAAGCGATATCTATCCTCGTAATTGTAAACGCATCTTGAAGATGTTTGAATATGGCGCACACATGCGACATCTTCAACAATTCTTTCGTCTTGATCCTGTAGGCTTGAACTAGGTTTCATATCAGCTTTAGTTTCTTTCAACCCAATTCTTAAACCGATACCTCTGGAGTTTCTATAAGGGTTTGAAACAGAATGCTCAATAACGGGAAGGTGATTCATTCGTTTATCTGTTCCAGTGATGGCACTTCTAGGAGTACGTAGGACTCCTCCGCTCCACTCTCTCATGTTTTATCAAAACAGGAAGCTACTCACTTTATTCTGATATTTAAAATTCTTGAATTATGCAATAATGAATGCTAATGCTTTCTGCTCATACTTATGCTCCCTTTGTAAGTCATTGAAAAAAGATATTGTAGGTGTGTGCTTTACTTTTTAAAATGTCTTTGAAATTTATTTTCAAATTATCTAGTAATTCTTTTGAACTATGCATAATGGCTATAAATTGTATTTTCAGTTTTATCTTTTCCGTTCTAAACTCAAAGTAATTCTTGTACAAGAGGTGCCTTCACCAATCGTACAAAGAAATGAAGTAAATGTTAGTACATCTAAGCGGGTCAAGTGTTGGGTCCAAATTTAATTGCAAGCATAACGGATTCTCAGAGTGTCCTCGATGGATTCTCTTAAATTTAAACCAACTAGAAAAAAATACTCAGATATGTGTAATCAGAGAACGCGCTTAATTTATAATTCTTTAGGAGAGGCAAGTCGGGTTCTCGTTCCTCTGTCTTCTGAAACAAGTTTTGATGAAAAGAAAAGCCCAAAAAACATAAACTTTATCATTCCAAGCCATATGGATAAAATTCCAGAAATATTTCGTATATCTCAACCTATCACTACCACTTTACCAGTCTCTGAAAAGGTGTTTGAAACTACTCTGAATAGTTTGCGTGAATTTGTTGACGTGAGGGTGCAAATGGAAATATGCTCAATTAAAAAAAAAGACATGAAGGTTTTGTCTCTTGGAGGGATAATCAAATGTCATTTTTGTCAGTATCATGGAGTAAACCTAGTTGCGAAGAAGCAAATGTCAAGATTTCTCCACAACATACGGGCATACGAGGTTCACTCTCCTTTTCTTAGAATTGTTGGTCGCATCTTGGGGGTTTCAAAGTTTCCCAAGCTTGCAAATAAATTAGAAGACACTTTTTATGAACTCTGGATTTGGTTCCACGCCCGAAGTTCAAATGATGGAGCAACTACATCTGAAAGAAAAAAAGATAAAGTCAATTTCAAAGCGATTCAAATATCTAAAAAAGATTTAATATCATGTGTCCGGGATGTACTGCATGTGAGAGGAAGACATTATCCTCCAATTATTCTTGAAGATTTAACGGTAGTTTTACACTCAAAATTCTCGTCTCGAACGGAAATGAAAAATTTACCTTTAGCTAATGAATGCTTGATCAATATTGAGGATGCATTAGAAATAGCGATTCATGTATTTGAGAGAAATGATGAAATTATTATGGAAATCGATAGAAGCATATTTGGTGAAAATGCATTACCTCGTAACCTATTGAGCGCATGTTCACGTGATATAAATAGTCTAACTCCTGAGAAAAGAAGAGAAAACAAATTATGTTGGAAAGAAAAAACCTTGCACTCATTTATTGAACTAAAACAATTGACAACAAAATTTGTAGTACACGATGATCTTAGGAGAGGCCTAATTTCTAAAATTAAATTTTCTCAAGTATTAAATGATTGGATTGGTTCAGATGTCATGGAAAATGGGCGATTGGAAGACTTTATTGCTACATTTGATTTTAACGCATCAACAGATATATCCTACATTGATTGTATCGCATACTTATACTCGCAGATTTTGGAAACTACTGAGCTTTTACCCTTGAGAATCTCAAATGATAATGTTGACCAAGTACATCGTGGGATGGAAACTGAAAAATTCAATGATCTATTTGATTACATAAGTCGCTTGATTGTAATCAGGACTCATGTATCTTCTGTATATTTGTTGATGTCATCTCTATTTTATTACGATTCAACAATATCTTTGGATGATGAGCATAATGCACCATTCGGAATGTGCGCCAATCATGATGCAGAAAAAAGAACTCAAAAACATTTCTGTGTGGATAATGAGCTAATGACGGAAAAGTCGAACTCTTGTGATAAATACATCAATGATTATAGTTTAGTGCGTAGAAGGTTAAATGATGTATCAAAAGATCAAAGCAAAAAGGCCGATTTGCACCTGATATATCCAGAGTTTCTACACTTGTGGAGGAACCCTCACTCTTTCCCAAAGAGACTTGACAGAAAAATTGATAACAGTAATCTCGTTCGTTCTGACTTGAATACATCGAATCGAAATAAAATAAGGAAGACAGCTAGGAGCCTACATGCAGGAGATGATTTCACTCGAGCTAACATTGACTCTCGTCTCCCAGGTACTAATTCGATTAGAATGTCACTTCCAAAACAAAAGATCATTATTGATCAGAGCGATGCAATGAATCAGAAGTCTCATCAAAGGAGTATGTCACACGCTAAATCAACAACAAATTCTCAAGAGACCAATTTGAAAGCTAAGATTGAAGCCATATTTGAGCAAAATGATCTTCTAGATTGGAAGAATAAAGCTAGAGGCAATAATATTGAAAGATCTGAATCCCTCAATAAGGATCATAAGAAAAATCTAAAGAATATGTCTAAATTCATGGAGAACAACAAAATCTTACGTGAAAAAGTTTTGTGTTGCGAAAACTTAGACGATACAGAGAGTGTAACAATTGCTGGAGAAATTCTACCACATCGTGAAGAATTAGATTCCGAAGCAAGTCAACTAAATAAATTGCTTCATGAAAATGAAGAGGTAGTGGAAGATGTGAAAGATTTCATAGACAATGATTCTAAAGAACAAAAACCGGAAGAAGTGGCATTTCAAGCTGTATGTTTGATACAACATTATTTTCGAAAAGCAAAAATTCGTAGGCAGAGGGTGTTAATTGAGAAAGAAAGAATATTGTCAAAACAAGAAAAGAAAAAGATGCAATTAGAAATGAAAGTAAAAGCATCACTAACAATACAGAGATATTTAAGGTCTTGGCTTACTTGTCGTCAGATCAAGTTAGAACGAGAGAAAGGGCATGAAAAAAAACATCTAGCAAGCATAGCAGTGCTACATTGGATATCAAAGATTATTAATACGAAGAAAATAATAAAATTAAGGAACCAATCAGCTATAATTATGCAATGTTTGGTGCGAAGAATACAAGCGAAAGCTAAACTTCTAATAAAAAAGAGTATCATGATTGAGAGCCAAATTGCAGATTATGATAGGAAAGATATGGAAAAAGAATCTAGTACGAAACTCAATGAGGAAAAAGTGCTCGAATCAACGTGTGCCGATTTAGTACGACAAATTGTTCAGCAGTCAATTCTAAACTTTTCCCTTGGAAGTGGCGCTGCATTTGATGCGTCTATGCAAAGCAAAGAAAAACCTGCCATTGAGCTGTTTAATGAAAATCTCAAAGAAGAAAATGATGGTAGCTTAATTCATTTATGGTTAATGGAAAGATGGGACTGGGAAACATTCTTTGACGATATAGAATGTACGTTGCTCCGAATTGCCTCGCTTGACTTCCGAATTCATAATAATTTAAGGTATCACAGACTCAAAAAAAACATCAAAGAGTGGAAGCGGGAGATACTTAAACGTCGTAATTTTCTTGTTGATTATAACATAGAAAAGAATTCAAATCGAGAAAGAATCATGATCAATTTTCCGATTGAGAAAACAATAATGCAATGTATGAAGCAAAACGCATCAACATTAGATGAGGTATATGAAAGTGGAATGGAACCAATCGAACAAATTTTCGTTGAGAGGCAAAATGTTGGAAAGAATAAAAATATTCGTATGGTACAGGGAAGTCATCAATGGCAAACTATAAAATATAGAATAAGTAGGTGAATGTAAATTAAAGAAAAATCTATCAAAAGTGAAAAACCAATGAATCTAAGTAGAGCTAAGCATGAGAATTCAATTTGTTCTTATATTGGTTTTATATGACACCCGATCAATCCCCTACCACTCCAAGGTCTTGGCCTAATCTTTAACCGAATTGGAGAACCCTTATCATTATTAGCATTATTTTCTTCGTGTCCTTGTCCTTTAGACTTTCTCAAAATGACAAGTGGAATATCTCTGTTTTCACTTGCTGCTAATGGTACCATTTCAGCAATGGCTCTAAGCTGCCGATGATTTGAATAAATTGCAGTCCCGAATTTCACAATCATATCTCCCTCCTTTAGACCGGCAGTTGATGCAGGCGAATCCGTGAATACTCCATCCACAAACGCAAATGGAATTAATTCTAGCTTTTCCACTGGAGATGTATGATTATTTTGTCTGGGAAGACTTGTTGGTTGTTGTGGAGGTATTGTAGTGGTTGAAGTTTGTGATGTTATTTGATCGTCAGACGAAATTTTCATATTTGCTATATTGCTTGGAATTCCATCAAATGATCTCAAATTTCCATCAGAAACACCTGCAATAGTCCCATTCCAATTGCTCACGACCCATTTCCCACTAATTGGATCAAACTTTGGTTTTGGTTTTGGAGCTAGTCGGGCCTTTTGTTCTGCTGCATCTTTTTCTGTTTTACTTGGATTCTAGAGTGTTTTAATATTATGATCAACAAAAATTAATGATTTTAATGTTTTTTCGAGCCTATCAAAAGATATTCATTCGAAACTTACCACAAAGAGAGTTAACTTTTTTAATCCTTCTTCAACCTTGGACATGAGTGCTTTATGATCTGTCCTGATCTCATGAAATCGGTTTCTCAAATGTCGAGCACGATAAATATCAATATCACTCCGTGGATATCCTTCTTCATCCACAAGTGGTGTGTCTATACCCATCGGTGCTCCACCTCCTGTAGGAATTGCATTGAGTTCCGATACTATCGCATCTGCCTCAGCCTCTAGAGCTTTACGTTGAGTATCGAGAGCTTTCAAAGATTTTTGAAGTTCTTGCCTTATACTGGAGTCAGCATTTGTTGGAAAAGATGTTGACATGTCTTTCAAATTGTGGAAAGATGTAAGTAAACAAGGGATGGATGATTCGGATGTCAATTAAAAAGAAGTTTAGTTTGGCCATTAAACATTCAAAAGTATTCGATCCTTGTCGAAGCACATCTACAGAATTCTTTTACTAATTATTATAGATCTACGTAGACTCTTAGTATGGATTATGTACAAAGTGATGTTTTTTCTTTTTTTTTCAATTGTTTTATTGAATATATTTTTTTATAGATTTTTCATATCATGAAATTTCAAAAGAATGCAATAATTCTTGGTCGGCGATTTGTCGTCATCCTCTTTTGGTAAGGAGGATCCCTCCATTCCGTTTCCTTACCAGAGTGGTTTTTTTACCTCATTAAAAGGAAAAATTGTAATTATTGTGGTCGCAATTATCATCGTCATCATCATTGTCATCGTTGTCATCGTCTTCGTCTTCGTCGGTTTTGTTCAAATCTTCATCATCATCTACGAATTCAAGCAGAATTTTCCAATATGGTACTTCTTTTACTAGTCCATAAAGTGTAATTCTCCATTTGTTTTCTGCTTCAAAATCGTTGTTGTGCATCCAAATGTGGTTCGATATTTTATGAGGTTTGTTCAAATGAGATGGCCACTCAAACGTATGAAGGGCATTGCCTATGCATACTTTTCGTTTTTGCGTAACTTTGATGGTAGATGTCGTTTCATCGAAGCCACGTTTATCAGTATGGGTACAGTGTACGAAAACTTCGACACCACTTCTAAGGAGCTCAATTAATCCTTTCTTACTTGGAACTTTTCGATCATTAAAATATTGACATGATTTTAGCCACTCAACAGCCCCTGGGTATTTTCTCCAGAGAAAGTAAGCTTTTGTTGCATAATCTTGAGCTTCTTTCGGGCCTCCACAGTCAAGATAATCAAATTTTTTTGGTTGATAGGTATCAGCAATAAGAAAGGAAGGAATGTATGGGTTTGCCTTCAGAGCTTTGTACAACGTTTTTTTAAGGCTGTCTTCAAAGATATCATCCTTCTTCCAACGTAAAAATTGGAGTAGTACATCCGAGTACGCCAAGAAACCATCATGTTCTACATTAAACGATCGAAATAAGTTAAGGATCCCTTCAGTATCACTAATTTCAAGATACCAATTACAAAGCAATTTTCTTATGCCCTGGTTATCACTTGGGTTCAATTTCAATATTTTCTTTGCTTGATCAACTGCTTCTACCGTCCTTCCCAATTTGTGCAAGGACATTGATCTAAAGCATAGTGCCCGAAGATAGGGTCTTGTGTACATAAGGCCCCATTCAAGAGTACTCTGACGATAGTTTGTCCATTCAGGGTTTAAGATTCTCGCGCACTGAATCGCAGTATCATACATTTCCAGTGACTTTTGAGAACAAAGATTGGATTTATTAGGGTGTATTTCTTCCAGTTCGCGGTAGAAAGATCCGAGCAAACTCCATGCCTCTGTTGATAAAGGAAATTTTTTTAAGGCGTTCAAAATCGTCTGGAGCTTGTCCATAGTCCCAGGATACATTTCCATGGCATCATAGCATGTTGCTTGTGCCTCTTCTTCCTCAAGAATTTCGCCTCGGCGTGCCTGTTCTTCACTAGACATAAATACTCCTACGTGTCGTGTATGATATGCGTTTATATCAAAATTCTCAATCATTTCCCTCGATTTGGTTGTGACTTTGGGGGCTTTGATGCACAATACTTTATGATCATAATTGTTCCAATCTTCAAGCTGGCATTCTCTACTGCAGTATTCAACTAGTTTGCATTTGGCGCATGATTTCAAATTTGCATCTTTGTCACAGACACGACATTTCGTTGGTGAGTTTTGCATTCTTTGCAACTGGTGTCTTTTGAATTCCAGAGGATAGATTAGGGAAGCTCCCCATAGAGGTTGAAAATTGACACGCAGGGATAGATGATAAGTGCAACTGTGCTGAACGATGTTAACGCATAAAAATTTACAGAATATTGTACTGATTAGATTTGGCTTACGTAAACTCTTAGTATGGATTATGTACAAAGTGATGTTTTTTCTTTTTTTTTTATGTGATGCAAAAAAATTGTTCATTTTCACTTTGCGCCAACAGAAGCCATGACCTGGTCATAAATTTGTTTCACTTGCTTATAACTGGGGTCCTTATCAGCTCCTTCCATACTAAGAAAATCTTTCCAGCTACTATTCCACTTAGAGCTCGCCCAGGTTTTCCAGTTTTCATCAATGGTCCATTTGATATTTTTTCTCCATAAAGGTGGTGTCATTTTCTCCTCTCGAACAAAGGATTTTCCAAAGACATTTCTCAACAAAGGGGGGTGATCTAATCCGTGACTTTCTTTGTTTCTTACCATATGTAAATATGCTATTCCTAAATTTTTCCTAAGGGAGGCGCTTCTTGAACTTTGATCATCTTTCGAAATAGCCAATTCAAGCCAAGCTGCAGCTTCGACGAAGACAGGCAACGTTGTTGAGTTGTCTTTCCTGTTGCTATCTACCTCCGACTCATTGCTTAATGAAGTTGCCATATCTAACAAAAAGGTCACTCTAGCAACCAAATGATCATAAAATTCTCGTTCTACAGTCCATTCCCATGTTTCGGATGTGTACCGTACAGAATAGGGCAATGATTTCACATGATATTTTGCAACAATTTTCCAAGCCCACAGGCTTTGAATGTAAAAATCTTGTAAGCTCATATCATTTGAATCTTCTTTCTTCTTCACTTGACGAACTAATCCGTGGGGTATTTCCACATAGTCATTTTCATATCGGGGATCCGGATAATTCAATGTTCCTCCAACAAAGATGTGACCTTCAAACGCATCGTAATTGACATCAATGAATTCACTAAAAGAAAACCCTCTTCGTTTTCTTTTGTGTCGTATATGATTGCCATAATGACTTCCCGGGAAATGAATAAATGGATATAATTCATGTTTGCTTTGCCACCATTCATAACTCATCATACTTAAGTTGATACTGGTAACATCTTTTCGAAAATGTTCGCATTCTTGAAAATATCGCACACTAGTCCATTGTTGATCATAATTGATTAACAGGAGAGAATCTTTGGGAAGGCTGTTTAATATACTTTTTGCATAATTGTGAAAAACTAAGTTGGTGCTTTGGTCACAAACTGGAAAGTTTTTTGTAAAGAGAAGGATTAACATTGACAATTGTATACCTGGAACAATCATGGAACGTATTGACTTCGAAATATTTGAAAGATAAGATGGAAAGATTGTAGATATGTGATGACATATTTGGGACATACCCACTCCACCTATTACAAACGCGATAACATTAGGGTGCATCCAGAACCTTTGGTGAATTCCAAATAAAAGTCTGCTTTGTAATGGTAAATTGGCAAGTGTATGGAAAACTCCCAAATAAAATATATGGGAAGCAACTATAGTTCTTCCTATACCTGTCGTGTCCCATATCACATCACAATACTCCCTTTGCATAGTATGTGGAAACCTAACGGTTCTGCATAATTGTGACATTCCAAATATAAAGAAACAGCAAAAAAGCAATCCAGCTTGAGTGAAGGCAAAGTCTAAGAAATACAAAGTGACACGTTCCAAAAATCCTTCGCTATCATCGTCTTTTCCACTGTATAATTGAAATGTTCCGTAATCCTTTCTTTGTAAATGATGTAAGAATCCATGAAGAGATGTCACATTACCCCATGATCCGGCGTGTGGATATTTGCTTGCAGCATACGGCAAAAGCGCATAAGGAGATAAACCTATCAGAAAATAGAGTGCACTCTGTACTAAAACTTTCGATGATAGCCTACTTCTTTCTTGGACTTTGAGAACATGAAATACAATCCAAAAAATTATAGGCAACACGAGTAACATCGATGTATGTTGATTTGTAAGTGACAAACCACATATGAAAGCACCTTTGATGATACTGCGTCGACTACGTTCCTTCGCAAACTGAATAGCTGCATATAAGATCCAAGCAACAAAGAAATTATGCATAGCGAAGACCTCGGCTGTCACACTATACTGCCATGCCAATGGAGATAATGTGTGTAGGATTCCAGTCGTAATGGCACAAGATGCACTGTTCCATTTAGAAATCGATTTATTGATACTAGATTTTTGCAAGGTATAGATACTATTGGCGATCAAAGCAGAGGCCGCAGATCCGAATAAAGAAGACATTACATTTATAAAGAAAGCAGGAGACGCGTCCAATTCTACTAATCTCAGAATTTGGAGACGAAATTGAGTTACAACGAATATTAATATAGTATACAGAGGGTATCCAGGTGGATGTGAGGTTCCTAGAGTACACCCTTCTGCTACTAATTCTCCTGCATCTCCACCAACTATAGAAGGTGATGCGGTCTTCAAATATACTGCGAGAGATATGATAAATGTAGCTCCAAAAACAAATGTCTCCATTTTAATGTCGTCATTTACAGTGGGCTTCATCTTGAATAAATATTGATTGGAATCAAAAAGTAATCTGAATAGAACACATATGAAGCTCATAGAATGTTTTCTGAAATTTCAAATTCAAATTCAAAGAAAGTGCTGATTAATTTTTATGCTTCAAAATCAAAATAAATATAGCCTCCATTTTACAGTTTCTTCGGCATACGTGAAGTATGAAATGGTGACGATATTAACAGAACAGGCGTCATGTGAATTTTCTATAAACAATGCATTTGATTTTTTGAGATGATTCAATGATCAGTATAAATACAGATTCAAATGAGAAAAGTCCTACTAGTGACGGACACGATATATTCCAAATTAACGATACGAATGACATAAATGAGCATTTTTCGAGAAGTTCTGGTGAAGGAATTACAAAAAACGGTGTTATATTTTGGAAAATTCCATTTCATACCATAGGAGCGCCCCAAAAGAGACATTTGCGGATAAAATTCATACCTAGCATCGACGAAAAAAACAATGCGAAGAAAAGTAGAGAAAGCTTGAGTCCATTTAAATCTAGACGCATCCAACCCATCATAGAGCCTCCAGACAAAAAAGATAAGCCAAGAACAAATGTTGTACTTCAAATTTCACATATTGTTGATGATAAAAGCTCTCAGAATAGAAATGATGAGGAAATCAAAGAAATTAGGCTTTTTGACATAAAACGAGTTTATTTAGGGCTAGGTACTCCCGCATTCAAAGCATATCTCACAAAATATGGTAATCAATCTATTCCAAGTAAACAAGGTGCATTTTCACTAGTCCTTCAGAATCGAACATTTGATTTTGTCGCATGTGACGAAGCTACGAGCGAAGCTTTAATTTTTAGAGATGTGCTAATTCATCACATTCAACATACCAATGAATCATTTCTTCTTGGAAAGGATCCTTCTGCACCTATTATTACTGATGTTATGAATTCATATTCTTTAACCTCAAAACTATCAGTGACTCCTATCAAACGAAAAGAGCTTGTTTGGGACGAAAAATCATTATTCATAGCTGTTAGATCAGGTAATCTGAAAGATTTTGAACTAATTTTAGAAAACAGGTGCCCTGTAGATTTAATTGAGAAATCAACAGGTGATACGCCACTAATTGTGGCTTGTCGATTGGGTAGATATAATATTGTTGAATGTGCTCTTAATTATCAGGCAAAAAATGACCCTCATCCAAATTATGGACAAACTGCATTACAAGCTGCTGTTTCTTGTGGGCAAACATTATGTGTGCGCCTATTACTTCAAACTGCTGCTCCAAGTAAATCAGATGAAATAATTGTGAATCATGAAGATTCAAACAAAGAAGCACCGCTACATGTTGCATGTAGATGCGGAAATTTTGACATTTTAGAATTGCTCCTTATGCACGGTGCTCATCTTCACTCTGTTGATGCAGAAGCTCGAACCTGTCTCCATTGTGCTGCTCAAGGTGGTCATTCACTTTGTCTTGCTTATTTGCTGGATGTAGGGGGCGATGCTCTTGTGGAGGAAAGAGACTGTCACGGAAATACTTGTTTGCACACAGCCGTAAAGTGTGGAGAAGAACAATGTGTAAAATTATTGTTAGAAATTGCTGTAGACATACGGTCTTTGACTCCAGACGGACTCAATTCATATCAGATTGCAGTAACGAGGAGGAAACATTCCGTGGCCCGATTATTGCTAGAGTTTGAGCCACAACTTGGTTGTAATCATAGCAGTTTTACTAATGATTCCATCAAGAATTCATCGCACGCTTACCAAAGATTTGATGTACCATCCAAACAATTTAATCCGTCGCAAAATCTTGATCTCCCCCGTCCTTGGACAACGACCTCTTCAATGATAAAGAAACCAAAACAACCTTCGTCTAATTTCTACAAAGGTTTGGATTTGTTCACAATAAGTTGCGGTGAAAGCTTCAAACATGACCATTCCAATACATTTGCTGGAGTATGTTCTTCGAGATCAAACATCTTTACTACCCCCTACCTTTCAGCAGAATCAGAAAAATTACTTCAGAATTATCCCAGTCAAATTGTAAATGGGTATACAAGTGATCCCAGAATAAATGCAAATGAATATAACTTCGGACCACAATTCACTGCATCCTCCCCAATCAACAATTTTAAGCAAGATCATTTTAGGAGGTACCCAGAATCAAGGCACATGAGCGAAAGAGAGACATTTTCTTCGAATCCAAGTATTAAAAACGCACTGAGACCATTTAATTCCCCAATCAGAAAAAGCGCAATGAATCTACCGATTTGCTCTAGATTAGCTTCTCAAAACTTTGACATTCAAAACCGGTGTATAAATACAATCCACAAACAAACAAAGGGATCTTATTTTGTTGACAATGTTCACAATTCTCAAGGATATTCTAGTGACAGCAAAGCAATGCTTCACAACAAAAGTATGATAGGCAAATCACATGTACCTTTTATAAAGAGTCCATCAGCAGACAATGATTATGTTGATTATCTTACAACTCGAGATTCATTTGTTGGAAATAGAAAAAAACAGGAAACGATCTGCAATGGTTATGATACGAAAACAAAAAAAGTACACACTAATAGAAGGCTTCTCGTTATAGGATCTGCAAGAGACGCAGCAACTAATGAGATATATAGCATCAAAGAATTTACTATAAAGAATGAAAAATGGCACATACATTATCATTCCCAAAATCAATATTTCTTGCGAACCAAAGATAATTATAGCGTTTGGGATGATCCAAGAATTATCAAAAAGACAAAGAGAAAATCCAAGCCAAAAAAACAAAAAAATAAAAAAAACGCCGAAATTTTATTGAAAGAGGAACAAATAGATCAGATGGATGACTCTGTGGATGTAAAAGAAACGCCGTCCAAATTTGATGTGCAGTGTTTTCAAAATTCGAATTCAGAAGATATGGTTCAAACCAAACAATCCTACGAGGCTCCCTCTGTTTCCTTACCATTGCCGAATACAAATACAACAGCAAATGCAAAATGTATAGGAAAAGAAGACAAAAATATTTCTGAAAGTATACACGACGAGAAAGAGAATCATTTTGGAGAAAGCATACTTAACTTGAATCATGACTTATTACGTGAAGGGTTGAAGAATCTACGAAGAAGTCATGGTTCTGTACATTCAAAATCGCCGGATTTGGTGGTTGGAGAAAATCTCAACTTAACAAAATATGTAAAAATGATAAAAGTGGGAGTACCGAAGCAATCCGTGCTCCATAAAATGACTCAAGACGGGATAAATGCTCGGACTCAAGCCTTGTTTGAAAAAGATTTGGATTCAAATAATGATCACATTCGAAGCAAACAATGTGCTACGAGTAAACAAATAGTTGGTGAGGTTCCAAAACCAAAGAAAAAGGTCAATGAGAAAGAGCAATTGAAGGAAAGCTATCCTGAACTCATCAATTATTTGAAAATGATATCTGTGGGTGTGCCTTTGTCATCAGCACTTCATAAAATGAAGCTAGATGGAATTGAATCTATCCTTATAGAGAAAGTCAAAAATGCTCATAGCTCAATGTATGATAAACCAATAAACAAAGATAAAATTATTCAATTGAGAGAATCAATCTGTGTTGAAGATGACAAAATTGTTACTAAAGAAAGGCTTGCTCAAAATCATCCAGAACTAGCAAAATATTTTAAAATGGTTTCCGTAGGTGTGCCTATCCAATCGACTCTACATAAAATGAATCAGGATGGTGTAAATAATTGTTACAAAGACAAATTCAAACAAGCTTTGAGCTCAAATTTACCAACAGAAAAACAAAGCAAAGAATCAAAATTACGACGCCTAACCAAAGAGAATCTGCGGAAGGATTCTATATTGTGTAAATATATTCAAATGGAATCAATGGGAGTACCGTTGCAAGGAGTAGTTCACAAAATGATTCTGGATCGTGTTTCTTCTGATAAATTGGAAATGTTTCGTAATGTTTATAATTTGCCTGATCGCAATTCTGATCTAGGAGAGGTTCAAAATGTCCCTTCTACGTCGCGTAGAGCAAGCGTTGCGCTCCAAAAGATCCATTGGAATGCAGTCTCAGAAAAAAATCTCCATAATTCACTGTGGGCTGAAAAGGATAAAGAGGATGAAGAACTAGATCATGCAGAAATCAAGGAGTTGGAATCACTTTTTGGAGCAAAGCCCAAAAGTGTTTCAAAGAATCAAAACCAAACAACGAAAAAATCGAAAGCTTGTGTGAACTTAATTGATCTTAAAAGAGCAAATAATGTTGCTATTGCCTTGGCTCAGTTTCGAAATTTCAACAATTATGATGATTTATGCAGATCTGTTGTTATACAAGATACTGATAGGCTGGATATGGAGAAGCTTCAAAATATGGTAGTGCTTCTACCTTCAGCGGCTGAAATAAAGGCAATATCTGGTTACCGAGGTGATTTGACAAGTTTAGGAAAAGCTGAACTTTTTTTTATTGCAGTATCAAAGATTCCTAGATTTTCGACTAAATTACACGCATTTAATTATTCACTTCAATTTGAAGAACAGATAGAGTTCATCCATAAATTCTGTAAGCTATTACATCGAAGTTGTCTCGAGGTTGTGAAAAGTAGAAAGCTGGCTGGAATGCTTAGGAGGTTATTAGCAGTTGGAAATTTGATGAATGAAAGCACAGGTCAGCCCAAAGCAGCTGGTATAACTCTTGACTCGTTGATCAAAACAGCAAAAAAGAAGGGAAGCGATGGTAAAACAACGGTTCTTGATCATATTGTAGCAATGTTAATGAAACAAGGTGAACAGGATGGAATAATAGATTATTGGACTGAAATGCCTAGTGTAAAAGAATCAATCAAGCTAGATATTAATGATTGTAATGCAGGTTTTCGCGACGTGCAAGCAAATGTAAAACGAATACAGGCAGCAATAATGAAAGAAAAAAATTCCGTTGATTCGCAAAACGAGCAAAATCATGAAATCAAACTTTTTGTTGAAAAGAGTGAAATATTTGTTAACAAAGCAAATATTATATTGAAAGATGTTGAGCACAAAATGAAAAAAGTTGAAGAGGGTGTAAATTCGTTGTGTAAATACTTTGCTGAGGACCCAAAGAGTATTCAAGCTAGTTCTATTTTTACTGTTCTGGTAGATTTCTCAAAATTGGTCGATAAGTCCAAAGAGGATTGGCAACGTAGAGAGAGGCTTCGAAAAAGGAAAAATAGTGTTGCCAAGAAAAATTTATCAAATACATGATTCCAACAGCTTTAAAAAAGAAAAGGGGAAGTTTCGTCTCAAGAGCATAATTTTGTGAACAAAATGTGTCAAATATAGTTGTTACGATAGCAGTAGTTGACAGATTTTATTTATTCTGGCAGTTCAATGTAGAAAAAAGGATTATGAAATCTGCCGGATAAATTCATATTTACAAAGATGCTCTTACTCAGAAGTTGATTTTATTAGCTAATGAAAAGCCGAGAAATTCTTCATCAAAGTGCTTTACACCATCTGGGGCTGTCTCCTTGACCACAAGCTTAAGCTTATCAACTTTTTCCTGAAGTCGGGAAGGAAAAACTAATTCACAATTTTCGGATGTTTGTGACACATTGGAATAAATCTTAAATTGGTGTAAAATTCTTTTCAGCTCTTGTTTAGACTTTTTCCTCAAAGCTGCACGTTCATGAAGTTCCATAACATGCCGCTCATTTGATACAACATCATGAATAGCACTTGAACTGAAATTATTTGGATGGATACGCCCCAATGCTTCCAAAACAGCAGCACCTGCCCAAGCATCCCTTGCACTATAATTGATCTGAGCTTCTGTAAGCGGTTTACTCCAATTACTCATTGCCAACCTTTTTGATTTTTTTAAATCTATCCCCAATAGTGTATGGACGAGCGTTTTCAATCCAATTCTTTTGCTTGAAGATGGGGATGCAATTCCGCCTAGGTCAAATCTTGATTTCCCTTGCAACTTCGAATTAAAACGATATAATTCTAGCATATCGTCATTGATTGCAGCCCCGGCTTTAATGATCGTCTCGTCCTCTAGAACTGCCTTCAGAATATTTAGAGCGGGTGAGATATTTTGATTATATTTTCGAGAGAGATGAACCACTAGACAACTTGTCGGAGTTGCTAATTGGACGGTAGCTGGTCCTTGAAACAAAGCTTGTCTATGCATCCATGGCGTAATGGGAACTGATTCTACATCAAATCCGAGGATTGAAAATTTATCATTTGATGATATATTATCAGCAAGCCAGTTTTGAACAATTTTAGGGCTGTTAGTATAGGTTACAGGTATTGGAGCAGCTGATGTTCTCAGTAAGGATGGATTAGAGAAAGATGTACCATTGCTAAATGCTGGAGGTGAAATTGTTTCTAGTTTTGCTAATTGAGTTTCTACATGAAACAAACTATCAGTCCAAGCATGGGTAGATGCTGTGAAAAAAAATGTCTCAAATAATGCTATGAATTTTCGTCTTTGGTTGAATAACATCATTATTTGGTCAAGGTTGGCATGGTTGCTAACTTGTGACAATGGCTTTTAATAATCATAAATTCCGATTTTGGGAATGATGCATAATGTTCTATATGATTTTTATTGTATGCAAGTAAGACTGTACCAAGCAGTTGGCATTTCTTTTCACAACAGACGCTCACTCAAATAGGGTGCTTCACAGTATCCCTTCACATACGTAGCCCATTTTTTAATTATTATAATTGTACCGTACCCCTATGTAGGCGATGATGCCACTTGACACTATATATTTTTTCTCCTCACATTTTTGACGAAAAAAAATCTTCAAACAAATGCGATATAAACGATGCACATTAATTCCCCCAGAGAAACACAATATTTTTTTCAAATTCCCATCCCCTTTCCTAGCTGAATGGGAGAAGCATTTTCGTTTAATCATAAAGGCAAAAAAGGATGTGATGAAAAATCTGGGCTTATTTCCTTTATAAACTAATGCTCAATGAAATCCCGCACATACGAACTTAAAGTAGTTGCTCAATCATTAACAAATGAATGAATACGGTAAAAATATGATAAGCAACCTCGTTGCTGTATTTCTGATTGATTATATTTTCGTTTATCTTCGCTGCTTTATGTCAAATTATATCACACCACACATCTAAATCTGGAGAGAGAAAGAACTTAATGCATAAATTGTTATCTTCAGTTTAAGATTGCAAAAATGGTGAGGAAAATTGTGACGAAAAAGCCTGGAAGACTTATCATTTTTTAATCTCATCTTCGTAGAGAAAGAATAAACATTTTGAACAAACTGTTTTGCCATAATTACAAAATAGGAAACCGAGCCGCCACAGTGCGTAGGGACTGATACCACGTAAAATATATAATAACAAAGCAGACACACCTATTATGTTCGACACACTTTTGAAGAATAAATAGAACTTCCGCAAAAGCATGTGTATCAATACATAAATCGTCATTTAGAATAAATTATATTATCTACAATCGAAATCATACCAACATGGAAAAACATAGTTCGAAGCATACGTCACGCTACACTATCGGAACTAAATCCTATTAACGTTCATTTTTCGTCATTTAAAACTCTTGTTTTTTCGAAATGGAATCCTGACCTTAAGAAAATATCGCAGCCTCCTAATTACTTCTCGGAAGGTATTAAACCTTTCTACATCATTCATCGTCCTATGATTGTTAGCAGAGGAAGACTCAAAGACATTCTGCTTTATTATCTTCAACCAACTGCATATCAACCGATGTGAGTTATTTGTCTTCAGTAAAAAACAGTAGCCATATCCATTTGAAACTTTTTTTGAATGAAATTGTAGAACATTTGATTCTTTGGTTCATCAACGAAAACATGCTTCCACCGTGTTTATGCTTCGTCTATTTTCTCACAATATGAATTTATTATTTCACACAAGCTGTCAGGTAACATATCATGGATAAGACAGACACAATAGGTGAGGGAGAAGGCGTAGTTGTAACCGAAATTGAGAATTTTGAATCTACAAATCAGTCACGCCAACAACCAGAAAGTACCTCTACAGAAATGGATCTCTTAATGCAATCCTCACGAGAGGCTATGACAGGTGAAGCCATATGCAGCGTTTGTATGGAAGTAATAGTTGATGCAACAGTTTCAAACCCCTGTGGTCATATTTTTTGTGCTTCTTGTATTTTAGGTACGACTTTGCAAAAGAAAGAATGCCCTAATTGTCGTACGATTATAACAAGCACCACGAGGTCCATTCCAATGGATAATATTATATTAGGTATGGCAATGCGGGGAGACTTCCTCTTTGATGATTTTATGCACTATTTGAAACGATCAGGGACAGAACTTACAAAACAACAGGTATGTATCAAAACAAAACAAGATTCTTTTCAATATGATTATGATTTGTCGATTACATAGCTACAATATCCTAACAATTTTGATTGTGTGGTTGGAAAGATCAAAACGATAAAAAGACAATGTAAAAGAAATCATCCCGAAACTCCCGTCCTTGTTCCTAAGATCAATCCATTAACAGAAATAACGTCACATCGGTCGAAACGACAAAAGCTTCAAAATACTTTTTATCCTACATATCATGTTCCTGCAGCGTTTCTTCCTCCAATGAATAACTCTAATGCATCACAGGGTAGAACTGCAGATGATGCGATTATTTTAGAGTGAATACTCACAGGATGGGTGTGCAGGAATGCAATGATGAATCAAGGAATAGACTTTATAGATTAGGGATTAGTATATTTTCTCTCATTCAATGTTTCAAGTTCATGGAAACTTTTCGACCTAAGTGCTTAGGGGGGG
>Ga0209092_10001495_pt1 | contig 22634 bp, 12 predicted proteins | sample FraStrMetagenome_FD_187446 | JGI IMG/M metagenome (GOLD analysis project Ga0209092, IMG submission 187446) | Marine eukaryotic phytoplankton communities from Arctic Ocean - Fram Strait ARC3M Metagenome (SPAdes) (version 2) | ecosystem: Environmental > Aquatic > Marine > Oceanic | place: Fram... | reverse complement strand
GAAAATTATGTAGAATATGAGGGGATAATTTCTTCCTAAAAAAATTATAATCAAGGCAACGGCTAAAAAGAGAATATATTCTAACAAAATTTTATCATGCCCTAACGGGCACGTAAAATTTTGCCTGAATATATTCTCTTTTCAGCCATTACCTAGATAATAACTATATGCATTATTTTGGACGAATTAACTATTTTATTTACGATGACTTTAAATTAATGGAAGGTAAAAGTTTTGTTGAATGTGCAAACAAGCATTTCTTAACCAAAACTTATTGGAAGAGTATTGAGATACCTAAGCGCGAAACATCCCTGTCAAGGCTTGTTAAGTACACTATGAATGAATTCCCAACCTTTCATTTGTACCCTTCCTAAAATGAGGCAGCCTATTGAAGTTTTTACAAGACGCCCAGATATGAATCAGACATGTTCGCAGAGCAAATTTAGTTACGACTTGTGTTTACACTGACTGCTTTTGCTTTCTAGATTAGTCTTCTTCAATTGTAAAGAATCATATCTTTTATCCTGTCATCAAAAGTATACCTAAAACTTAGACTTTTATTCAAAAATATAAAAAGGAAAAGATACGAAAATAGTAGCACTTACCCAGTTCATATATCCACGACATGACTTGGCACCACATTGACATTGAATTCGTTTCGTTTCATCACATTCCAAAGGAAATTTATAATCATAGCAAAGTTCTTCTCCACATTGAATATTGCGTTTCGCATAGATCCCAATCTTTTTCACACCATTCACACTAAAAATCTGTGTTTTACAATTGGGACAACAACTAGCATTCAAATACCGAGCCAAACTCCCTTCCTTAGTAGCATCACAAACTAAAAACTTATCTATACGAAACATGTAATCACTCCCAATCATAGCATCTTCATAAATTTGCTCTCTCCGATCAGCAAGGGCATTCCCGATTAACTCACCACGATATTCCAATATTAATGCATTTTTAGAAATGGCTTCTTCGGCAAAGACACCCCAGGCATGAATAGAACTTCTAGCAAATCGAAGCTTTGGTTCTCGCCGGGATAATGTTAACATATTGACTTCATATGGATTAAAGGATTGAGAATGAGCTTGACGTAACATCCGTCTTTGATTGGCTCGAGCGGCACGTCCCAAATTTCTCATGGGTTGACTTGCTCTTGACGACGATGATATTGCTGTTGTTCCTGTTTTCGGAAGATTTACTTGATATCGAAGTTGATTCCGTTCGCATTTATATCCACGAATCACATTGGAAGGATCATACAATTTGGAGGATTTCGGATTTTGATTTTTTTTATGATTTCGATTATAATATTCCATCCTAGAACAATACAAACTAATTTTGGTAGTATCATCTTGGATAGGAGAAGATATAGGAGTTTGATTTTTGGATTCTACAGTACTATCTAACTTCACGACTGTACTTTTTTTGCGTTTGGAGGCTGATGTGTCCTTCTTTGTTTGATTGATGGATTTTCCATTCCTACCTTTTGCTTTGGGATTGTTGGAGGTTTCCACTTTTTTCCTTTTCATGGGTCGTTTGTTGTTATTCTTGTCATTCTTCCTTGTCTCTTGATCATGGCATTGGATAGAAATCCAAAAATCATGAGGGAGACGAAAATAATCCATAGGATGGGATCTTTTAGACAAGTGTCTTCGAGAGGAACGTAAAACTTTCGTAATTCCTTTCATATCCAAATCCCAAATCAAATCCTTCTCTCCAATAGTACGAATTCTATTTTCCGTAAAACTGTTGGTATCTGTTTGTGTTTGCGACGGTAATAACTTGTTTTTGGTTATGGAGGATATCTTGGAAACCGTGGAATATATAGAATGAAGGATATATTTATTGGGAGAATATTCATTTGAAGTTGCGTCCTTTTCTTGTCCTGAATGTCCATTTTCTATGTTCTTAGAAGGATGACTATTTTGGTTTGGTTTTAATTTTGGTTTTGATTTTGATTCGCATTTGTATATCTTTTTGGAATAGTCATAAGAACGACCTGCATAAAAATCAAATGAATTACGATCGGAGTATGTAGAGAAGGATAATTTGGATGGAACAGAAAGTGATTTTCCAATCACAATCAAATTTTCAATGGGGACATTATAATATTGACACTTCTCATGAGGATAATCACCATTATGATTCAAATATGGATATAATACCATGTCATCCTCGGAGTTGGTCCGTCCTTGAATCGTATATTCCGGAAGTAAAAAGAGTTGAATTTTCACGATGGCAAGTGTCGAATCATTTTCCAACGGATTAGGATGTGAAGGAGGATGATTAGTTTGGGTTTCCTTGGATTCCGACAATGTTGTTGGTATTTGAATGTCAATCACTTTTCCTAGAGGAAATTGTGGATAGGGAATCATGGAATGTTGCTGTAAATAATGGCTATCTCTATAGGGTATACCTATTTGATTGGGATCTATAATTATATTCGAAGGACGACGATGATGATCAGGATACTGAGGGAGGGGTATATTATTATTATTATTAGCATTTTTATTGATTTGAGAATCGTTGGTATTTACTGAATTTTGGGAGGAGGATGATGGAAGTGATGGTTCAAGGATGAAAGATTTGGAAGTAGATGATGCAATATTTTTTGTTGGTAAGGTTGTCATGGGAGTCCAAAAGGATAAAATCTCCCATTTGAATTTGGTGTTATCATGATCATCATTGTGATTTGTTGGTAAAATGATGGATAGAATGATTTTATTCGGACCACGAATTATTTCACCATAATGTTTGCGTTTTTGTGCCGTGGACATTTGATCGAAATTCATTTTATTTTGATGATTATGTTTGGTGGAAGTAGAGGGTGATATATCTATTAATATCTCTACTTGAATACCCTGTATTATATTTGTTTGTTTCGTCTTGTGACAATCTATTGGAATGTGAGCATTTGGATCTAATATAGAAATAACTTCTCCACAAGACCATTGTCTCTTTTTCTTGATTTTATTAGGACTAAGATTCAACAATGATTCGATGGATTTATCCTTTTTGGAAGAAGAATAGGATGATTTGAAGGATGACAATGAGAGTTCTAATAATCGAGAATCAAATCGGACATGTTTCCCAATGAGTGCTAATCCATCCAATCGATTTGGGATTCGATCTACCCATATTGAATGAAAATCCTGTATATTAGGATCATTCGAAGTAGTAGTAGCAGTAGAAGAGTGATGATTTGGAAGATATTGAAAATGTTTTTGTTGACGTATAGCTACTATATTCCCATTTCGGATATGAAAAGGATTTGGTCGTTTCGAATGTTTTCCGTTTTTCTTGGGGATGGGTAAGGAAGTGGAAGACATGATTATTTCAAATATTCATTGTTGGAAGACGGGATTGTTTTCTTGAAAGCTTGCATATCAATGAAAATGATGGAATATCGAGAAAGAGTGAATGGTGGATTGACATGCCTTGTTTTGTAACAAGAGCCGAAATTTTTGTCATCTCACTCACAGATCAAGTGTTGTAGCGTATGTCGTATGTAGGACATGAGATAGTGTAATAACCTATCTCACTCTTAATGACTTGTAGTTTATTAATTACCCAATATCAACATATGTTCAACAGACCTAATGCCCTAATAGGGCCCTATGAAACTTATTATGTAATTCCGACACCGATTTCATTGCATTCTCCCCAATAAATAAACTCGCAAGCGCTAAATCTTAAAAAAACTCTCCTTTTATCATATCTCATGTTCTTTCTCTCACCAATACCCTCCTTACATGAATTACACTCCTACCAAATCAAAAAGCAAAAATAACTAAATTATCAATCTCCTTCACTCCCTTATTTTCGAAGAAATGAATTCCAACGGATTTACTAGTCCCAATACAAACTCCTCCGGATTTGGTTTTGGTTCTCCCACACCCTCTCTTCCAACGACTACTCCAAATCCACCACATCCACAGACTCCACTTTCATTTGGATCATCTCAAAATGTGCTTCAAACATCCTTATCTAATTCCAATTCCAATAGTCAAATAGCGTCGTCTCAAAGCTCCTTTCAAAATTATACAACAGGATTTGGTGCATCCTCCCATAGTCACCATAATACATCCACACCTCTCTCTGGATTTGGTTCCAATCCTACTCCATCTCTTTCTGGGTTTGGTAGTGGGAGTGGTAGTATCAATACTGCTGTGGCAAATAGGAGCCCTCATTTTGCTTCCTCCGGGATGAATCCCTTTTCTGCCAATACCAATACCAATTCCAATTCCAATACTGCGACTACTTCGAATAGGAATGCTCCTATAGGCTTTGATAATAATTCATCTTCCTTTGCCACTCCTTCTAATTTTGGATCTACGGCTACTAGTACTACTAATACTACTTTGACGAGTGGATTTGGTTCTACTAATAATACAGGGACTCCCATAAACAATACCTCCAGTGGGTTTGGGGATGTATTCCAAAATACTAATATTAGTACTAGCGGAGGTGGATTTGGAGGTACCTTTGCAACGAATGCTAGTACTGGACTTGGCAGTACGACATCAAATAATTCTAATACCGGTTTTGGAAATACATCAGCAACAAATACTAGTGCTGGGTTTGGGAGTACATCATTGAATAATACTAGCAGTGGATTTGGAAATACATTATCAAATAATACTAGCAGTGGATTTGGTAATACATCAGCATCAAATTCAGCCTCAATGGGTTTTGGAAGTACTCCAGCTACACCAAATTCATCAGGATTTGGGAATAATACCAATACCACCAAATTTTCATCTTCTACGTTGAATTCTTCAAAAAATACTTCAAGTTCGGACACTAAAACAGGTTTTGGAATCACTTCATCTTCTACAAGCATCAGTAATCCATTTTTGGCTTCCAGTAGTGATCAAAATGTTTCGTTTGGTTCTTCTTCTCAATCAAAGCAAGATGTACCCAGTTTCAATGCAACGGGTCCTTTTTCTTCCAATACAAATTCCAATGCTTCTTGGAAGGAACCTGTTTCGTTCTCATCTACCTCCACCCAACCATTTTCAAATGCTCAAAATGCCATGAATCCAGCCACATCCATAGCATCCTTTACTCCCGCGCCGTCTAGTACTAATGATAATAACACGGGGGAGACTGCTAAATTATCGAAACTCAATGCTCAAATTGAAGAAAAAAAGAAAAAATTACTGGAACGGTTGCAGGCTAAGAAACTCTTGAAACAAAGCACTGAACAACAAAAGAAAGCTTCTGAAGGTACCACCAAAGCTGAAACCAATCAACCACAAACTCTAGCGGAACGGAATGCTTTACGATTTTCTGCCGATACTTCTTCCAATGCTACCTCCATTCAAGACTTACCACCGGAATTACAAGCTCTGGCATCTCAACCTCCAATTCCAGTTTCCAAACCAGCCGAAACAAGCACAACAGTCAGTGGAACTGAGGAACAGACCGATCAAGATGCCAACACATCTCTTATTGGAACATGTACTCACATGTGTCCTGATGAGGAATTACTCCGTCGTCAAAAAGAAAATGATATTCAACTTTTGGAATTATTATCCGAAAAAATCCATCCATCTCATTGGACACTCCGGAATACTGCAGTGAAACGATTCCGTAGAAGTGCCGCCGATTTCAAATTGGATATCCCGGAATTGGTCCGTACACCCTTTTTATTGGAACAAACGTGTGCCTATTTAGAAGAATGGGTCATGGAACGTGATCGACAGGGGATTGATCCACGATTTGTTGCCTCTCAGGTTGTAACCTCCGACACTCCTTCCCCTATGGATGTTTATCAATTTATTTGGGATAGGACACGTATGATTCGAAAGGATTTTATTTTGCAGAATTATCAGGCGAATGGTACCGTGGGAGGAAAATGTTCAGCGGTTAGTGTAAGAGTTCATGAAAGGATTGCTCGATGGCATGCCATGATGGAGCATCAATTAAGTCATATATCGGATTTTGTCGATTTTCATTCGCAACAGAACATTCAGGAATTGGGACAGACTATGAAGACATTAAATTTGTATTATGATGATACTTTGAACAGAAGTATTGTTGAGGAAGAAAATTCTGCTCAGCAACCTTGTCATGGATGTCAAAATGAGGGTATACAGGGTCCGACCCCTACTGATTTTGATGGGACGGTCTTAAATGGAGATCATTCACATACTCGTATTCTAGGCAAGAAAGATTTGAAGGGAATTCACAATGGAACGGCCGAACCGGAAATGAGGGCTTTGTATATTTTATTGACTATGGACAATGATGGAGGAATGGAAGTTTTGAAATATGCAGGTGCCTTATGCGTAGAAAATCCTATGGTATACAAATCCAAACCGGTTCAACTGGCATTGAGTGTTTATAAAGCCAAGAAAGAAGAGAATTATGCACGTTTTTTTTCTATTTTGAAATCTCCAAAAACGCCTTACCTTTTTGCATGCGTCATGTTCAAACATGTGGAGCAGATGCGAAAACTTGCCTTTCAACGTATGTATCGTATCTTTGGAGCTCGTTCCTCTGATGGCAATGCTAAGTATGATGAATATCCACTCAAAGATTTGGTAAATTTGCTTTGTTTTGAAGATGAAAGAGAAGCCTACCAGGCCTGTAAGCATTACAATATCAAGGTGAAAAAATTGTCTCATGCAAATTCCAACGAGTATCAACATATGGTATTATGGAAGCATTCTCAATATCGGGAAGCCACAGATCCAGAAAAGGGTACAGCTCTCCGTCTGGTGCCCAAAAAGATGATTCGAACGGTTGAACGAAAAGTCTGTGGATCGACCCGTCTTGCCGTTTGTCGTGGAGATTTAAGTGGTGAAGGTACTACTTTAAGTCAACCTGCAGTGAGACGATTAGGGTCGGTTTCTTTGCCCTCTCCAACCAAAGCGACCCTTTTTAGTGCAACTTCATCTTTACCCTCAAATGTAAACATCACTCTTGCACAAGGTGTTATTGGTGGAAATGCATCACAAGCAGAAAGTGAAATCGAAAAATTTCAAAGAGCTCAAATATTAGAACAAACCAAGAAACAGGAAGAAGCGGAAAAATTGGTAGAAGCAAAAAGACGTGAAGCGGAACGAAAAGCTCGAGAAGAGTGGCTTAAGAAGGAAAAAGCCCGCATTGCCGAAGAACAACGTCTGGCCAAATTGGCTGCCGAAAAAGAGCGACAACGAAAAGAAGAGGAACGAAAACGTCTGAAACGAGAAGCGGAACAAAAGAGACTCCAATTATTGGAAGTACAACGGAAGCGGGATGAAGAGGAACGTCTACGACGAGAGAAGGAAGCGGAACTGAAACGACAGAAAGAAGCCAAAGAAAAAGCTGAGCGTGACGAAAAAGAACGCCAACGGAAAATGATGGAAGCAGAAGAGCGTCAGCGACGTCTAATTGTAAAACAGAGAGCTGAAAAAGAACGTAAAATTGCAGAGGAAAAAGAAAAATTACGCTTATTAGAGATGGCTCGAGTCAAAGCGCAACAAATCAAAGAAGAACAGGAGCGACAAAGACGATTGGCACGAGAAGAAAAAGAGCGGAAGGAAAGGGAAGCAAAACGTCGTCGGGAACTGCTCCGAAATTTTGCTGTGACATTAGCATCAAAAACAAACTTGGCACAGAAAAGAAGAGTGTTACATAGACTCATTGAATTCATCAATTGCCCTGAAACGAGGCGCCAAAATGTAAGACGAAGTCTTTCCCTAATTGATAGTACATTTACGTCTTTGGTGAACTTCCACTCGCATCCGGTGAAAACCCACAAAATTATTTCTCACGATCAAGATGACAAAATAAAAGAAGAGTTATTTTATAGATTATGTGATACCACGCAAAAACTCAATCTATCCCATATCCTGGGAAATAGCATATTACAGAATCTTTTGCAAAAGGGGATGTACTCTACTGAGTCAAATGTTATTTATCCTGCAACCACCGAAGAGTACCTGAATCGACATGTCATACTATGTAAAGTGGCAGTTATTTTACCGGAAACAGTCTCTAATGAAAACGGTATTCATGAGTCCGTCTCATTATGGATTCATTCGTTGCTATCTTGTGGAAAGATACAAGTCGAAAAGTTCATACATAATGAAGAACTTTATGAGATACGGACAATTGCTGTAGATGGTAGCAATAACGCAAGCAAAGTTTCCGGATCTGATGCTGTATTATTTGTGATACCACCAAAAGCAAAGACGAATGAGGTTGTTACCAAAGTGCCAAGATTTCCTCAATCATCTGTCAACGAGATTCACTCCGAAATGATTAGAATGGCCCTAGTTCTTGATGATGAATACAAAAAACCGGAGATTTTAAGTGCTGAAAGAGATCTTTTCAATTTATTAGGAGGAGGTACCAATCATGATATCAAGGATCAAAAACATATTGCCGTTGTGAGTGCTGAACCAGAAAATTCAAGCACGATCTCAAAGGCCTTTCAATCGTGTTTGAGAGTACTCCTTCATCGGTTTGTCGGAGGTATGTTTCAGAAGGAGCAATTCAAACCTTACTCGTTAAGACGTGTGAATCTTCTCGACCTGTGCAGAAAGTGCATGTTGCGAGGGTTGAGACAATTACAATTGAAGTCTTCATCGAAAGTCTCTCATCGGATAGCAAATGAAAAAAGTATTTTGGATTTGATCAAAAGCATTCCTCTATTCCTATCAAAAGAACTTAATAAGATAGGTAATAATATTATGAAGGAATCAATTGCTCTATGGCCAGCGGAGGAATTTTCTATATCCACTAACAATGAAACCTATGGAGCCAATGTCCCTAACTATTTCTTCGAAGGGTCGAATCTTCCACTTTATTGGCTATCTTTGCTCACAAATCCGAATCTAGACAAGGAAATCATTGGAGTTTTGAATTTACAAAATTCTCCTTCATCAATGCAAGAATTACTTGCGAATATGCTAAGTGGTAGTCCCATATCTATCAAACAAAAGTGCGAAATATTGTTGGAGGAAAATCGTTTCATTCAATGTATGGAATCAGTACTTTTGTGGCTGGAAGATAAAGAACACATGATAAAGGCTTCTCAAATACATACCTCATTTGCATCAATTATATATTTACCTTTCAGTGTACAGATAGTAGACGTTGTGGACAAAGTCATCCAGGAAAAATTTGGGCGTAATACTATTGACGAACAAAGATCAAATTCAGCAGCTTTGTTCTGTCTTGATATGGAACGAGGATCATTCATTCCAATGGAAGATCCTAATGTACGGATTAGGAATATGGACCCACAATCAAAAAAACAGACAAATAGAAAACGCCAACCTAATCCAGACGAACGAAGAATGGATTGTACCAAGAATATAATAGATACTGCTATGGAAACAAACGATATAAGAACACCCCAACGAAAACGAATGAAAGTGGGCAATCGCGTCCGTAAAGTATTTACAAAACAAAAGAAGGAAAGCTCCGAGTTCACGCTTCAGCTAGAAGCTTTGTTGAATGGAGGGACTACCATCGATATGAAAATAGGAGGAACGGAATTGAATAAAATATTGTCAAGCAGTGCCTCCTCAATAAAGGTTCCGGGTATTGATTTTTAATCGGATTCTGTTTGAGTGTACATTTTGTTCCAAAAGTTGTTGATTTGCTGTGTGAATAACTCATAGTTTTAAATACACTATTTCCATGAATTTTATAATATTGTAATATTCATGCTCCTATGCATTTTGAGAAGGCTATCCATGAACGCCATAGGATCTGAGGACGATTGAATTTGTTGCTTTGTCTATCATTGTGACTACATTATCCATAACCCTATAAATAACCCTAATTCCTGGAAAAAAAAAGTGTTTGACCCATCACCAACGTATGTGGAATTTCATACAAAATTAGGTTTCTTCTGTGGTGGAGAACTCTTTGTGATTATTGGACGCCCAAACTACTATCACTCATTGAAGAAGCAATGAGTTCTGTTCCAACGTGTTTTCAAATATTTAGATCCCCCCAACGTTGGAATAGAAAAAAGGCCTCAAGAGTTCTAAAGTCACTGGCGTTTGACAAACGAATTCTTGAAAGTTTGAGCGCTTCATTGCTCCATCCTCCTTTATTAAATCCAACATGGGAAAATCAAACCTTTTCAAAACGACTACTATACACAAGAACACAACCACTCAGAGTTGTCAATAATGGAACTGGGACACACAATCATTCACTATTTGAAGAACAAATAAAAGAACTAGAAACTGAACGAAATACTAATTCCGATCCCATCACCACCACCACTGTAGAAGCTGACTTTCAGGATTCATTACATGAGATGAATGAAGAAAGGGAACTTTTATATGGCTTTACTGATGAAGAAAAAGACGCATGGACCGATGCTTCTAATAACAAAGTGGATGGTAAAGCTTTTATGAAAGAATTAGGACGACTTCATGAATTACAAGATCAAAAAGACCAAATGGGGAAAAATGAAATATATCAAGAAAATCAAAGCTTACATCATGAGGAAAATAATAGGTTTACTCATTTAACAAATGAACAGAAGGATATTCATATGGTCGACGTAGGCAATAAAAAAGTTACACGGCGTATCGCCCATGCTCAATGCAAAGTTATTTTCCCACCGAGTGTCATGAAGGCATTTGAATTTCATCATACGAATCATGACAGTCACGAATTGAAAGATGAAATTATTGGTCCGAAAGGACCAATATTTGCGACTGCAAAAATAGCTGGAATTATGGGTGCGAAGTAAGTTTGAATCTTGATTGCTCACATTGATACAAAATAGTTCTAATGTATAATCTTTCAAATGAATGAACACCTCCAAACCCTTTCCTCTTCACTATACCATATTCTCAGAAAAACGTCCGAGCTCATTCCCTTATGCCACCCCCTACCATTGGACAAAGTCTCCGTCGATATTCAATTAAATACCCTAACAAATACAGCGACTATTGATTGCCATTGCGTTGTCACACATAAAACAGGAGTGGAAATGGAGGCTATGACAGGAGCCTCTATAGCCGCACTCACAATTTATGATATGGTCAAAGCTGTCAGTCATGAAGTTCGCGTAACAGATGTAGTGTTGGTAGAAAAACAGGGTGGAAAACGATTAGTCAAAGATGGAGTTTTAATGGAAGAATAGGAAATTTATTCTTCAGTAATCCAAATAATACTACATATTTGTCTTTTCATTTTCTTTGACTCCACCTCTTAAGATGCATTACATATGAATAAGTGAAATAAAGTCTTCCAGGATCAGATGAAGCAACAAACCATTGGTCAGATTTGCCACCATCACAATTTTTGGACGCTAGCATATCCGGCCTGGGAGAAATTCCTGAATTTATGATAAATCCAAACATGAATACAAACAACTTGAATCTATTAACTCGTCCTCTACATGTAAGTGATCAACTTGCCGAGGAGAAAAATGCCAGCAATAATAATTTGAATGGTGATAATCAAAATCTTACGCCTCATCTCATAAAAGTACTTTCAGATTTTTTGTCAAATGAGAAAATCTTAGAGAAAGAATTTAGTTATTATTGGAAATGACGAGTCTAAGAGAGGCAGAAGTATCATTTAAGTGAAAGTACTCTTGCAATATGTGGACAACTAATAAAGGTCAAAGAAAAATATTCTCTGTCCACACCGTCCATCCATTTGTTATGTATTCTTCTCTAATAATGAAAAATAATCATGAGTTCTAAAAACACAAAGAAATAGTCAAATGGCTTCCGAGAGAATTTTATTGCACTTTTCTGATTTACTATATTCACTTCCCACTAATTTCTTAAATAACAAATTACTTCTTGGTTTCTTGTCTCTATAGCAATGCAAAACAACTGTTCATCGATTTTTTTCCTAAAGTAGTGGACAATTGATTTCCCAGAGGTTGCTGTCGTAGAGAGAATCAACCTATGTCGGTGTGATCCGTTTTTCTCTTTAACAAAACATAGAGATGTGCAAATGTCAGTATTTAATTAACAAATAACAGTAGACAAGTGTATACAGCAGTTATTAGAAAAGACTAACAACAATTTATTTTGGAATCTCAAGAACATTACTCAGATGAGTTATGACCGTACTCAGGGGGAAATTTGTGTTACAATTTTTTCTCAAATGATCGCATCATAATCTTTGTCTCACTCGGTCAAAGCCGCTGGCATGAATTTAAATTTCTGATATTCTTTCTTATCAGGATCATCTCCTCGCAATAAGGTAGTTGAATGAATTTCCGTATCAAAAACATGAATTCCATTCTGATATTGATGATCTATCTAAGTATGGAAATTCTGATCTCCAAAACCCACCTTGTCATTCCTCACCTTCAATTTATGCATCTAAACTATAAAATGGATTTTCTAACATTTAGCATACGAAGTTCCGATTACATTGATTATTAATTAGTAAATGTATCCACTAACAATTCAAATTGGGCATACAACTGAGGTATCGGGAGATTAGGTATCTCCCGACCTTACTTTTTGTTTGCTAGTCTCCAACGGTTTACAATATCAATGTCGGGTCGCTTAATACCCTTGTGTCTGACGATTTTCTGAGCGACCTGGAACATTGATACCATGACGGGATTTCTTCCGGATGTTTGATTTTGATTGAGAACCCGAACCTTGTTCGTCTTTAGATATTTTTTCCACGAGGCGGGGTACGGTGACAGGTTTTGAGGTAAGGTGTCATCTGCTGTTGAATGACATTCTATTTGAAATTGTTTCTGACACCTTGAGTTCGAATAATAGTAAGAGGTGTATGTTCCACGCTTTTTTGGTTTAGAAAAATATCAGCAGTGCAATTTGTATTATAATTATTATTAATTCATAATCACCTCAACTGGACAAATAGAGAACTATTCGTAAGGAGGTCTGAAAAGAATATCAGTCACCTCAACAATTATCATCTAAATATCAAGGTTGGAATCATCATCAAAAGGCCCCAAAGATCATACATTTCCAATGGCGAATCCTCAAGCGCAAGAAGGATTCAGCTTTGTCACCAATGGAATTATACATCCAATTGGTGACCAAGTACATAGTTTTGCTTTGTCAAGCAATGGCGAAGATCTTGCCATGGTTTGTTATCGTAAAATTATCATTTCGAATATGTCGAATCACGATGAGAACAAGGTAATCCGAATGGACGATTTTCCAAGATCGATATCGTATTCTCCGGACGGCGAATTGTTTGTCATAGCAGACGAATATAAGAATCTACTACATTTCTATAAAACCACCAATTATGAAAAAAAACAAGATTCAATGACATTGAAAAATATGTGTACAATCTCATTTTCAAGGGATGCAGCATGGCTTTTTGTTGGTGGTAATCATTTTTTGTCGATTTTGAGGAAAGACAAGAATACTGGGGACTATGAGGAATGTCGTACCGAAACAGAGAAGTATGGACTTAGTGGAAAATCTGTATCTGCATCATCATTTGCATCCAGCAATGATGACATCGTTGCGTTTAGCGTTGAAACGACGGTGTTTTGGTATAATATAAAAACGGATACAGTGCTGCATGAACATCGTCAAAGTGATTCCGTGTGTTCAATCCAATTCTCCCCTTGCGACCAATTCTTAGCTATTGGAGGCAGAAGGAATGCGAAAGGCTATTTCCAGGTTTATCATGTATCATCATCATCGGTGCTTTGTGAGCATCAACATGATAACGCGGTTACGAGCATTTGTTACTCCACAACGTCTAAAATCATCATTGTCGGAGATTCTACATACATGTACTTTTATGACATCAATGCAGCAACAAAACATATTGTATATAAACATATCGACAATTGCTTTTCAATTAACCCATCCAATCCTTCCAAGATAGCGATTGCTGGTTTCTTGAAAGTAAAAATTTATGATACGAATATTTTCAAAAAAAGTATTGTTCACGAAAAAAGTGAGCAAGCCAACATCAAAGCAGTTACATGGTCTCCTAATGGGCATGAATTGGCCTATGGGACGGAGGATAAAACATTAAAAGTGATGAAATCAGACAGTAACATCCCAACGATTGATGAAATCAATTTTGAAGCTTCGATTACAGCAATTGCATACTCGATAGATGGAAATATGTTAGCTTGTGGGACAGATGAAGGTGATGTCTACGTACTCAAGAAGGATACAGAAAATCCAACACAGCCATATGATAAAAAGAATTTGGAGAATAGGAACAAATTGAATCGGACAAGCGAGATTCGTGTGATCAAATTTTCCAGAGATGGAAAATTTCTCGCAATATTGGAAAAAGAAACAACGATTTTTGATAACGAATTAATTTTATACAGCCTTCCCAACTTTGAAGAATTAAAGAAATTTAATTTAATCGATGTAATTTCAGATATCCCTGATATAAGCAATATTTCCTCAATTGATTTTTGCACAAAGGAAAATCAGATTGCAATGGGAGGTGATGGTATTTATAATTTGATAGATGATGACGATAAGCGTTTTGCTAAGCTTGAGCTTGATCATACCGAGATGGAAAACGTTGCGGCACTTGAATATTCACAAGATGAAATGCTGATTGCTTGCGGACATCGGAATAGGAAAATTACCATTCGAAGAGCAGATAACAATGAATTGGTTGCTTCAATTGAATCACTTGGACCTGTATTTTCACTGAGCTTTTCTCCAGATAGTAAAGTCTTGGCCGTTGGATCAACGGACGGAATTGTACAATTATTTCATGGATGGCAACATCAAGTTTGTAATCCAATATATTTACCATCAAAAGAATGTTCTGTTCGTGTCATGTTCTACCCCGATACCCAACTAAATGAAAATGCTATCGAAAATAACAATATCGCCCCTTTTTATTATTTGACTCTCATACAGGGAAAGACAATAAGAACAATCAGAGTTCATCAACTCACTACAAGTCAACCTAATCATTTGCTCAAACGTTACACAGACCAGGAGCTCATGGAAGTCATCAAGAATAAAAAGAGCTCTTTTCCTCTGTACACTCGTGACGACAATGGAAATATGTTGTTTGAATATGCAGGGAGAGAGGAACGGTTTGGACTCAAAACTGAAATGATAAAATATGATGGTTCTATTGCTTTCCTTGCCGAAGATTCAAATGATGGATATTGGGAAAATCACAACGAAAAAATCGATCAATATAAAGGAAGGATATTGAAAAAAATGGCAGATAAATATTTGCTTGACGATCTTACAAATAGCATTAATAGTCTATTAGTAACCACGTCCTCGAATATTTTCCAAGATTTCTACTACTTATTGCAAGATATGGCAAAGAAAGAACTACCGCAAATGGTAACCAAATTGCTAAATGCGAAAATTGCAGGGGTTGAGAAATATAAGGGCTGCCCTGAAGGCTTTTTCATTGCTGATACTTTGTATGCGAGAACCGTCGTAAAGGATGGACAGTTTTTGCGTCTTCGTTCCATGAGAATTAATCCTGAAATTAAGTATCGTCCTGTCACCAAAAAACAAGTGCCTCGATCATCCTCAGACTTTTTTTATTTGAGAAAAACCTGCTGGAAAGATATGGAAGATGATCCAGATGAGTTAGTTAAATTATACTTGCTTGTGGTGTATCTCCCAGATCTAGGTTCATTTGAGTCTTTGAAGACCTTGACAAATATGCAGAGCACTAAAGCATTTAACAGCATAGCATTGCATGCAGTGCTGGATGCTTTGTGGAATAATTTTGCTGGGTTTTGGTTCTATCTACAGTTTGGCATTTATTCTGTTTTTCTTCTCTCCTTTACGGCATTTTGCGAAATCACCAAGTACCGCAAGCAAGCTTTAGTAAATACTGAAGATCCATGGTGGATATTATGGTTGTTGAGTGCGTTGATTTTTGTTGGATTGGCATTTTTCGCTTACGTTGAAGTCAGGCAGATACAAAAATTAAATCATGATTACTTCAAAAAGTCATGGAACTATGTACAATGTATATCAATAGTCTTGGTTGCTACAACAATGATTCTTCGCTTGAAACAGCTCTTGGCTACAGAAAGTACTGGTGAGAGATCAATTGCATTTGTATCTGCAGGTGCTTTATTCTCCCTTTGGTTTGGATTTTTGAGCCATTTAAGAGGAATAGAAAGCTTTGCATGGATCATCAAGGCCTTGCTGTACATATTTGGAAGTCTTAAATACTTCATTGTTGTGGTAGTATTGGTGATAGTTTCTTTTACAGTGGTCCTTCGAGCTTTGCATGATGGAGGTCCTGCTGATCTAAGGAAAGACGGTAATTTTACCAGTGAAGATAATCAATATCATAATATCAATGCTCCATATGGAAACTTAGTAATGTCGTTTTTGACCACTATCATGGCAGGAATGTTTGCAACTTTCGAACTTGAAGATTTGGAGGACTCATATTTGTATCTCTTGTCATTGGTATTAATGCTTTTCATGTTACTGTTTGTAATGATAGTGGCATTGAATGCATTGATTGCGTTCATTTCGGAACGATTTGAGGTAATATTGAACGAAAGGACAGCAGCTCTCATGTTGGAAAAAGCTGAGATTATTGTTGACATTTATTGTCTGTTCACGGACAAATATCGTGCTGAAATAGAGGCAAGAAATCGGTGGACAAGTGTTGTGGTTCCGGCAGCAAGCTTGAACGAACTGAATCCTTTAGAGAACTTATCAAGAGCGACAAAGGATGATTCAAATCAGATACAGAAGAAGGTGAATCAAGTAGAAAATGATTCGAAAGAAATAAAAAATGATGTTAAAGAATTAAAAGCGCTAAAAGATGATTCAAAAGAAATGAAATCTGAATTGAGAGTGTTGAAGGATGATTTGGAAGAAATGAAAACTGATTCCAAACAAATGCAAGGTGATATGAAAAAGATGATGGATAATTTGGAAGTCATCAAAAAAATGCTAATGGGCAAACAAGATAATGAGGAAAAGTGATGAGACACATGCGACGTAGCGAAGAAGCAAACAGCTAGTTTCTCTGTGAATGTACGCTATCAAATAAATGTAATGAATGACTGCATATTTTGTTGATCAATTTTTATGATATTACATATTGTATCCTCATTTAAACTTTCTTCTGACTGTGTGAAGCATTTTACCAAAAGAGTGTAGGTTCGCAAATTGTTCTACACCATTAGTGGCTTGCGCATGAACCACATATTTATCAATAAAAATGTGTCCCATCTGTCAATTAGAATTATTATTTATATCTTCCTAATATTTATTGTATTGATATCTAGCAATAACAGAGTTTATGAGAAAGATATGAAAGCAATGCTAAACGAGAACATGGGATGACTAGTCTAATCCATAAAAAAGGAACATTACTAATATTGACATCTAAATAATTATTAACCAGTACCTCAAGACTAATTTTTGAAGGGGATGAAAAGCGAAATTCACATCCTAAATAATGCAATTCATTTGTTGATTCATCCAATCGATTAGTCTCTCGAGATACTGAATCATTATTTAAGACGCTCACACAATGCAGCTTCAAGTGATACTTTCAAATTCATTTTATGATCGACTAAATGATAAAATTGTCACACCATAACAAAACTATCTCGGCCACTTAATACGAAATTCTGTCATTCCCTCCTTCGAGTTCATGCTTACATTTCTTTCTTTTAATGGATGAAGATTCCTTTAGAACCCGAATTTAATAAATCCAGTCTTCATCAAGAACTCGTACCCTATAATTTCATGAAAGACATTTTTCTTCAATTTCCTCCATTTCAATTGGATAGAATTGAAGTGTAATCTTTTCCCAACTTGTCAATGCCGCCGCATGTTCATAACACACAACATTCAACACTCTTCCTCCTTTCGCATAAAAATGTTATAGCACGGTAGCTCCTTCCCTTAATACTTAATCTACATATGGTCCTGAGGCCTTCATTTCCTCTCCGGTAAGATTTTGAACCCACATATGTGCTAATTAGGAAAATGACGCACGTAGGATTTTAAATCTATTTTAGTATATTATTATTATTATTTATTTTTATTATTTATTGGGAAGAAATTCTTAGTCGATATGACAATGGATCCCATGATACTCTTTTCTATCTTCAAAAGCATCCTTCAGGCTGCTAAAGCTGGCCAAACTCTTCCCATATTAACTGTTATACTAGTCCTTCATATCCCACTGCATATTCTATTTTTTTCTCGAGAATCTACGTTTAAAATAGCCGACTATCACCTACTTTCCATCTTGGTTCTCCTCATTAATCTCATTTTGAATATAGTTGGATATATCCTTCTCACAAAATTACATCAACACTCCATTCGCACAATTTTTAATCGCAAAATTCCATCAAGATTATCAGATCAACTTCCCTCCTGGTCTCTTCATCTATCCCTTCTAAAACCTCTCGAAATTCTATTTCGTTACCTGACAAGCTCCTTCCGAGTCCTTCCCGATGTGATCGTATTAGGCGAAGTTCGTTGTGGAACAACCACCATATGCCATCATCTTTCCAATCTACCTGGATGCCATACCCCCTTTTGCTTATGGAAACACCCTGAATTGGACCATAAGGAAAGTTTTTACTTTGTAGGACATTATTTTCAACATGTTTCACCGGAACATTACCGAATGTGTTTTCCATTAAAAATCACTAAATGGTGGTGCTCCTTCCTGAAAAAACCGTTTTGGACATTTGATGGATGTGCTCAATATTTGTCATCCCCCACAGCTCCCTACTTAATCGCGGAGGCGTATCGAACAGCAAATCAGCCACCTCCTATATTGATTGCATGTGTACGGAATCCAGTAGATCAAACAATGAGTTGGTGGAAGTATGAAAATCATGCTATGATTTGGGGTGAGTCGATCAACTTGACAGAATGGAATACAGACTTACGTACGGAATGCTATCCTCCGAAAAGCATTAGGGAAGCCTTACAATTTTCACAATCGAAATATGTTTCGAAATTATATCAAGATGCAGAAATCTGGATTAAAAACAAATTGTGTACAATGCCGTTTGACAGTAAAGGAATACCGATGCAGATGAAACGATCAACTCCAGAATCGAATATTTATTTACCTACCTGGGCCATGACATGGCCTGGTGGACAATTAAGTGGGATAGGCCGAAGTGCACAATTCTCTTCCAACATATTGCGATATGAATCTGTGTTCTCATCCACTTTTGCACCACCATGTCTTCATCCACCATCATCACATTTCTCCAACAAAGGAATAAAGCAACCACCCTCCAAGTCGAAACTTAAATATGTCAATGTGATTCCGATTGAACAATTATCGACTTCTACTACATTGCATTCTATTTTATCGAAACTCGTCCATCAATTATCCATGCGATATCCTCCATTAGGAACGATCTTTGAACAGAATTATGGCAATGAAAAAATATTAAATCATCTCACAAAATCCAAAACCATAATCCATCGAAATGCAAGTTCCAATATCCATCAAAATAAACTAATTGCAAAACCGACAGATGAAGAAATACACATTTTAGATTCTTTATTCCATACGGAAATTATCAAATTACAAGAATTGTGCGAATATGATATTGGATGGTAGATGAAAGGGGCACTAATAAGTATCATTTCGAATATAACCATTGGAAAAGACTCCAATGTCTCATTTGATCTTTTTCTTTCCAGTGTTTTCAAATTGATCACATTGTTTCTTTTTTCAATGGTATTTTAGCACAAATTAGTGTTTATTCATATGATCAAGAATCCATTCGACACCGTCTTTTAATCCTTGCCCATTCTTTGCAGAGCACGGTGCAATCTTCCTTGGACGAGTATTCTCATGTATGGAATTAATTTGTAAGATTGTCTCAATTTCTTCCACAGATAAGGAATTCAATAAATCTTGTTTGTTCGCTAATACAAGCAATGGTACTGATCTTAATTTTTCTTCTTCTAGTAATTGATGTAATTCTTCTCTTGTCTCATCCATCCGTTTCTTATCGGAACTGTCAATTACGTATATCTTAAAATGCGAAGGTGGTTGTTAGTAAAGAGAGAGAAGTTCATTAGTATTAGAGTTTTTATTACAGTGGTGTTTTTTCGAAATGATACGAAAAGAAAAAATAGGATTCTTGTCCTTTCTGCTACGATGGTGCGATGTATGAAACTCACCAATGCATCTGTGTGCTGGAAGTAATTCCTCCAATACGGTCGAATTGATTTTTGTCCTGATATGACATCATCCAAAACGAGTAAGGTTTATGGTGGCATGATGTGATTAATATTGCTGGCCATTGTCAAAATAACATATCAAATCTTTACTGACAAGTTTTCTTACCTCCAATATCCCATACGTTCAGTTTGCAATCTTTTTGAACGACAGATTTGATATTAAATCCCTGAGTGGGCATAATATTCTGTAAGAATGATTTGTGAAATGAAAATTAGGCTCTCGATTATTTTCCAAATTTAGAATGTTGGAAAAGTAACCTCTTTTTGTCATCTTATAGGATCAGGATGATTCAAGAAGGACATAAATAGAGAATTATTTGGTCTTACAGATATTTCCTCGTCACAAAGTGTTTTAAGAATTGTTGTTTTCCCCGAATTATCTAAACCAAGAACTAGAAGTCGTGCCTCTCGATCGCTTTTTCTTAGTTTCTGTAGTAATGCCAATAAACCCATCGTTCAATGTAATTTCGAAGTATAATAATGTTTGATATTTTTTGTGTGAATCTATGCATTTACCGTCCCAAATCCGTTTGCTGTCAGGAATATGAACTCTTTCTGTCACTATGAGGGTCTCACTGCGCGTTTTGTGAGCATAATTTTGCAGGTTCATGTAAAGAACACACAAAAAATAATATTTCATTTCAAAATCAATATAAATAGGTTTGGATTGCTTCAATAATTTTTATAATGTGTTGGCGCTTCCGCCTTATTTAGGTCATAACAATCACGATTCTTGATAAAAGGAGTTGCCGTCAGCATAAGAATTTTTTCTTTGCGGGCATTTTCTCTGCTTCTGTGTACATTTCTATTTGGAATTTAATTCTTTGGTAAAGTAGATGCGCGAAGGGTGCTTCTCTGTACATTGAACTTATCTTTACAAGCAGGGCACTTTACCGAAGCAACTTCTCCGTGTCCTTCTACTCCTAGAATATCCCCAAAGTAAATTCTGTTTTCAGCTTCACATGAAGGGCAGGGGCCATATACAATTTTCTTATTTGTGAAGATATATCCTTCTGTGATTTGTTTCGCACCAGAGTAAATTGCAGGGGTTCCGACGAGGTAGAGAATAATTGGATTAATACGAATGAGTGGCTCAATAAGTTCAAAACCTAGACCCAACCAAAGAATGGACAAGATTGCACCAACTGGAAGATAAAGAAGATTGGAGCGGAATTGATCTTCTTTAAGAGTGACGGTACAAATACCGGTGTCGATATAGCATTTTGGTTCTGTTGAAACTGCAAATGCAGATCCGTCTTCTTTGAGCTCAGTTTTGAGCACGTCGAATTCTTCATCACTGATGATTGGTTCACCCTTCAAGTATGCTTGTACAGCCGCGAGGTACTTCGATTCTTTACGATTCAATATAGCGACTTTAGATCCGCTCCACACCAAGTCTTCCTTGAGTAAATCAAACTCAGAATCGTTGAGAAGCTGCCTTCCACTTACATAGTATGACTTCAATTTTCATAGTTTACAATAATGAAGATTTTGACAATTTTTCACATTAAAAATTAGATTCTCAACAAAAGAGACATTGAAGGCATAGAAGGTAAAAGTGCTACTGAAGTTATAGACTAAACACATCATATTCATATTCTTACCTGTAGGGAATCAAGGAAAATACGTTCTTTTTCTTCAATAGTCAAACGAATGAGGTTTCCACTCTTTTCGTCCATGATACAGTACTCTTCGTCAGGAATGCAATCCTCACTATTGATATCGGTCTCAAAAAATCTTCCCTTCGTTTCGTCATAGGCGATTTCTTTCCTAGCACTGGTAAGAGTTCGAGCTTTCTCACTCTCATCTTCATCAGCCATGTACAACTTTGACAATCCATGTCTATGAAATTTGTTCACATTTCCTGAGACAGGTGATGGTCTCGAATAAGGTTTTACATCAAACGCGAATGCGTTGGCTTTGACGAGCAACGATAGAGCGGAAATCAGAAGGAGCTTATTCATTGTTACTAACAGTATGATACTTCGAGGAACCTATGTCTGAACTAGTCCTTGTGTGGAATTCAGCAGCAATTTGGTTCTTGATTTGTATACATAATAGCATTTGTACTTCCGAAACATACGATAATCCATTACAAGTTTTACGTCAGACTTTATATTAATTACGTATGTCATTCCTGATGCTCTTGATGATGTAATAATAAGACAGCTAAATAGGAAACAAGTATGACTACGTAAGTATGTATGATTTTCATTCTGTACCATAACTTGAGGATTTGCAATTGTTGCAGATCGGGAACGTAGTATGAAGACGTATGTGCAAAAAAGACGAAGATACTTTGTGATACGAATTGTTGATGCAATCTACGCGCGTGCGTTGGTAATAAATAGACTCTAAGGCCCGTTCATGTGGTAAACTCGAATTACGCGTAATCTCTACAGCATTCATACCAGGATTTTGTTGAATTACGCGTAATTCGAGTTTACGGGATTCAAGCGTAATGTTTGGCGTAATGTTTGGTGT